>Ga0316205_10002474_pt1 | contig 19157 bp, 9 predicted proteins | sample 3monthpyrite_MG_FD_204941 | JGI IMG/M metagenome (GOLD analysis project Ga0316205, IMG submission 204941) | Microbial mat bacterial communities from mineral coupon in-situ incubated in ocean water Damariscotta River, Maine, United States -... | ecosystem: Environmental > Aquatic > Marine >... | reverse complement strand
ACCTGAACCATTATTCCAGAAATGGATATTATTTTGAATATTTGCTCCCGTAGCAGCCATATTTGCAGCATCGGAGCTAAAATTTGAGGCAAACGGATTACCGACTAAAGTATAGCCATTCGCATTTGGATTCAATGTTACCACAACATCTGAGGCAGGTTCCACGCCTACGGCATCTAAAGTGACTGGAAGTTCTAAGGAACCACCGCTAGTATTATCATAAAAATACACCGCGAAACCTTTCCCATCTCCAAAAGCTGTAGAATCATTAGTTGGTTCTTCGTAGCTACCTGCGTCGTCATAGAGATAGAAATTAGCAGCAAAATCAGCATCTTCACCACCGGCAATTCCCTGAATAGGTGTATCGTCAGAGATATCTTCTACAGTTCCACCAGTAATTGGGAATGAAAGCAAGCGCCAGCCCAAATCTCCTGAAATTACCCGCTGAACGACAGGACAAGTACCCCAGACTGGTTTGTTTGCGCCACTAATTAAGCCGCCCAAACTAAAATCAGTTGGCTCCAATGCTATCAAAGACACACACCAATTTGTTAAATCCTGATTAAATGAAGTTGCACTATTAAACATTAAGTCCATATTGGTTACTCTGCTTACATCCCAATTACTAATATTACCATTAAAGGTGCTATCGCTTTCAAACATTCCTTCCATTAAAGTAACATTACTTACATCCCAAGAACCTAACTCTTGACTGACATTTTTAGATTCATAAAACATGTAACTCATATCTGTAACATTACTCACATCCCAATTGCTTATATCGCCTGTAAAAGCTGCAACACCGGCAAACATGGCATACATTCTAGTAACATTACTCACATCCCAACTGCTTATATCCTGATTGAATACGGTGTTATTAGCATTATAAAACAAATAACTCATATCACTAACACCGCTTACATCCCATACACCTATAGGTTGGTTAAATATTTTTGCACTTAAGAACATGGCAATCATTTTTTCAACATTACTCACATCCCAGTTGCTAATATTCTGATTAAATGCTGTAGCATACCGAAACATACCATTCATTGTAACTACGCTACTCACATCCCAATTACTTATATCTGCATTGAATGCATTGGTATTTCTAAAAAGATCAGTCATCTCTGTTACACTACTTACTACCCAATTTCTTATGTCGGCATTGAAAGTGATAGCTCCTCTAAACATTGCATACATATTAGTAACATTACTGACATCCCAGTTGCTAATATTTCCATTGAAATTGGAAGCATAATCGAACATATAACTCATATTCAAAACACTGCTCACATCCCAGCTATTCAAATTGCGATTAAATGAAGTAGCAAAAGAAAACATGAAGCTCATATCTTGGACGCTACTTACATCCCAACTATTTAATTCACTATTAAATGAAGGCGTGTTATAAAACATAAAACTCATATCTGTCACTTTTCCAACATTCCAACCACTTAAATCTGCATTAAAATTGGTTGCCCCTTGAAACATCCCATTTATGCTCGTTACACTATCTACCTGCCAACTACTTAAATCTGCATTAAATATTTTAGCTCCTGAAAACATACCGGTCATATTCGTGACTCTATCTACCTGCCAATTGCTTATATCTGCATTAAAAAGGGTGTCTGATTGAAACATAGAACTCATATCTGTCACTTTACTTACATCCCAACCACCGATATCCGAATTGAATGAACTAACATCACTAAACATAAACGCCATGTTTGTAACATTACTTACATCCCAATTGCTAACATCAGATGTAAAAGCTGAGGCAACTTGAAACATGGCACTCATATTAGTGACCATACCTACGTCCCAATTACTAATATCTGAATTAAATGACGAAGCACCAGAGAACATAAATCCCATATCTGTCACATTGCTCACGTCCCAAGAACTTATATCGCCATTAAATGAAGTAGAATCAGCAAACATAGTATTCATATCAGTAATAACACTTGTACAGCTTGTTGGAGCATTTGCAGTGGTAATTTGCTCTTTCGTACGTTTTGTATAGGAGATGCCGTCCAGTAATCCTGTATCAAGAATATTGGCGGCCGTACATTTTACGATGCCATTGCTATATAAATTAAAATCACCATCCGTTTCGACGATGGTTTGCGCAAACAGTTGAACTTGGCTGCACAAAACTAGTAGGATTATGACAAAAGCTGGACGTGGAAATGAACGTAGATTCATAGAAATGTATTATTTGTTATAAGAATTTTTTTTTGCAATCGGAAGACAAATTGCTACATAAATGGTCGAAGCAAATTTATCTTTTCATTGGATGCTTGTTAACATAGATAAGGGTGATCATTCGACAATTAATTCTCGTCATTAAAAACTGTTTACTTTTAGAGATCATCACCAAACTTGCGAATTAGTTTTAATTTTTGAACATATAACAAGCTTGACCGACAAACTTAATCACCAACAACGGTTAGTAGTAAAGTAGTTTTTTATTCGATTAGAAAAAATTTTCAATGCTTAGTTTCAATTTATAATAGACAACTACACAGATACGAACCATTTATTTCATTGACATAAAAAGCCCACAACTGCGAATGCTGTGGGCTTTTAAAAGTCTGATTCGTAAGCGATAGGCTTACATATCTTTGTTTTCTTCTTGGCCTTTCTTCTTGTCGCGAAGTTTCTTGATGGCATACGCTCCACCTGCCGCTGCAAGTAGACTGAGGCCACCATCAATTGGCGCCTGATCCGGGGCTGCCGGTAAGCCCGGCTGAGCCATAACAAATTCGGTCGCGAAAAGTAGGATTGCAGTAAGTGTAAATAAAATTCTTGCTTTCATAATGTGTTTTGCCTTTTGGCTGTTAGCTATCAGCTGTTAGCGTATTGCCCTTTGGCTAAACGCTAACAGCTAACCGCTAAAAGCTGAATTATTTTATTAAAGTCATTTTACGAGTGATAGACTGTCCGTTCGTCTCTAAGCGGTAGTAGTACATTCCTGATGCGGCGCCTGCTGCATTCCAGCGTACGTTGTATTTTCCGGCGGCTTTGCTTTCATCCACTAAAGTAGCCACTTTCTGTCCCATCAGGTTGTACACGCTGATGTTTACTGCTCCAGCTTCATTAATAGCGTAATTAATCGTTGTACTTGGATTAAACGGATTCGGATAGTTTTGATCCAACCCAAAAACGACCGGTGAATCCCCGGGTTCGGTGTTTACCGATGTTGTTTGACTAATGACAAGCTCAAACCGATCTGAGGCTCCAACCGTCTTTTCTTTGCTTGGAGAAAGTGGAGAAAGTACACTTGCCACTCTAGCCTTGGTTTTACTACCTACCATATCGAACACATATTCTGATTCAGTACGAAGGTCTATAGCTGAGCCCAATTCTAGATCATGTAAAATTACGCTCCATTCTGCAGGGATACGCTCTAATTGAGACCAAGAAAGTCGAACTTGACCCGACATTTCTTCATAACCACCTTCTACTTTTGAATACGCTTTCACGGAAACAGGGACTCGTACTTCCTCAAATTCAGTGGGTAGGTTGTTCACATCAAACAAATCCTCGGATGAACGGCTGGCCAAAGCCATGTAGGAACGATAGTCTAGCGGAGATAACTGGAAGGCATCATTGTTATCTTTTTCAACAAGCGCTCCTGCATTGAATGAGAAGAATGTTTCATCGTACATGTTTCCAATCTCAGACTTAAGCTGGAAGTTTACAGCCTTAACTTCTTTATAGAACGTTCCTCCTGAAGCCTTGTCCGCTTCTTGAATCGTTAACGTTGCGCTTCCCGCTGAGTTTTGCACCCAAAATCCCTGGAAAGGGGCAATTAATCCATCTGTAAGAGAACCCGTAGCACCACTTCCTGTCCAAACACGATACCCACCTCCTACAGCTTCTGATACATCCGGAGAAGAAACAGATCCGTAACTATGATCATAAACGTATACAATCTCCGTCAGGTTTGTGGTTCCTGTATTTGAGTATACTTCATCCCAATCAATTGTTGATGCGTAGGGATTTCCAGCTAGCGAAAAGGAATCATCCCCTGAGGCTCCACTATTCATGGTCACCACAACATCTCCCGTGTTTTCTGTTCCCGATACTGAGAGAGTCTTAGGAAAACCAGCGTCTGCACCTGAGTTGTTGTAATCATCATCGGAATACACATACACGATAAATCCCTGACCTGCCGTCACGGTCGTGCCCATATTTGAAATCCCTGAAAAACTATCGGTTCCATTATCAAAGGTTTGTACATTTGCTGTACCGTTTGTGGCATCTGCACCTGTTGCAATTCCTTGTGTCCAAATGTCCGCTAACAAATCATCGTAGGTATTATCTGATGTTGGAGAAGATAGAATTCTCCAGCCCGCTGAACCAGTGATATGAGCAAACATTCCATTAGTATAAGTACCTGTTGGAAAAGGGGTTGAAGCAGATGCATTTACTGCATTATCTAATCCGTCATTTCCTGAAAAAGTCCAGTCAGCAGAATTAAATGTGGTTGTAGCAGTTTCGCTAATCTTTCTGTAAGCCCAGCCATCTTCATATTCCCAATCCTGTCCAGTACCATCTGTATCAATATCACCAAATACATCTCGAACAGTACCATCTTTAAATAATTCGATAGCATCATCACCATTAATTCCTAAATTTCCATCTGTATAGTCTTCGTCAAAACCGAAAAAAGTATTAAAACCAGTTGTTGATGATGCTATGTAAATAAAATCTCCTGCAGAAGCTGCATCCGCTGGAAAAGTAAATTCCTGACCATCGGTTCCTCCTCCATTGTTTGCTGCTCCTATTCCATAGGAAGATAAATCTGCAATATCTGCAGTAACAAACAATTCAACTCCTTTAGGTTGGCTACTTACTTGCCCATCATATACTCCAGAAATTATCAAAAATGAAGGTTCAGGATCTGAAATAGTAATTGTTGCACTTGCTGCACTTGTCAATGAGCCATCAGCGGCTTGAATTGTAAAATCATCAGCAGAGTCAAAGCTAATATCATCAAAAGTAGCTTCGCCAGAAGATGCCGATCGGGAAGTTGTACCCGCAAGATTTCCAGTACCCGAGGCTATGGAAAGGGTAATACTTTTCGAATAATTCAAATCAGTACTACTATCTCCGCTTCGTTGTGCTGTCACAGTAAATGAACTGAAATCAATATCTGTAGTACCAGTTGTTGAAAGTCCAGATATTACAAGCTGGTCGGCAGCTGCTAATACTTCGAAGGTAGAGCTTGTACCTGCTGTTAAACTACCTCCTGTATTGGTTGCCGTGATAGAAACTCCGGATTCAGCCGTATCATAAGTTACTCCTGAAATTGTAACCGTATTATTACCAGAAGAAATCGTTCCTGTAAGAGTGCCGCCTAAAGTTCCTGTACCAGTTGCTAAAGAAAGTGTAACTGAAGTGTCTTGAGTAGCATTTACTGGATTATCACTATCATCTTGAAGTTGAATAACCACATCAAAGTCGGTTCCTGTTGATGGAGAAGATCCTCCGTTAACTGTAGTGACAGCAAATTTAGCAGGTGCTCCCGCAGGCGAAAGTGTGGGAGTTATATCTATATCATCAAGTCCAAATAAATCTCGGCTACCACTTCCGCTAACATCATCTCCCGTCCATCTAATATAGAAGTATGCGCCATCAGCTATGGAGAGACTACTTATCGATGTAGAACGAGCTGTTGTTACGAAACCAATAGCATCTGCAGTACCCGTTGAAGTAAAATCAAGAGCACCTACTGATGTATAAGATGCATCATCAGATGAATAAGAAAAATTAAATGAATTTGCTCGACCCTCATCATTGTCTACGATAACATTATAATCAATATCTACGTCAGTAATTATTGATCCAGAATTATTTTGAATTCTAAGTGTTAAAGTACCTGGAGTCCAGTCCGACCCACCTGGTCTAATCAAAAAAGCATAATTTCCAGATCCTATATCTGATGCTTTTATACCACCTGTCGTATTTGTATTTTCTCCTCTTGCATGGTCACCAGAAGTATTTTCAACACCAAAACCTTTCGAACCATCACTTAAGCCTGTGGTAGCCCAAGCATCTGCATCTAATTGTCCTGCTGAAGGAGAATTTGCAAATCCAGTTCCTAAAAAAGTTCCATTATTTACACCACTAACTGTTGTGGTAAAATCAATCGTAATAGTAGAGCTACTTGTAATACTTACCTGCCCAAAAGCTGTTCCAGATACAAAAAGAACTGCCCCAATCAATAGTAAAAATCGTTTCATAAAAATTTGTTTGATTAATTAGTTTTATAGATAAGACACAAAGATACTACCAAATTGAACCTAGGGATGCAAACCAACGGTTAACAACATGTGCAATCTAAAGATTAGAAGATTATAATATTAGAAATTGATTTTCATTACCCGCTGCTTTGGTTTCCTATTTTTAAATAAGTACAAATTATCTGATCAATCAATATCCATTCATTCCCGTGCAAACGGGAATCTCCAATTAACTAAAATCATCTACTCGTCTACAAACCTCGAACAATTTATCAGTCATTCCCGTGCAAACGGGAATCACTAATTAACTAAGACCATCTAGTTGTTTACCAAACTCCGGTTCCGACCCTCTCAGGTATGAAAAGAGGAATCTGCAGAATGACTTTCTAGCCTAAGATTAATTTGTGAGGACTCATCTCTTCGTTCTGAGTGACTTTATTTGGTGAGTCATTTCGATCTGTCAGCTTGCGGATGTCGGCCAGGAATCTGCAAAATTACAAACCCCGAACAATTTATCAGTCATTCTCGTGCAAACGGGAATCTCCAATTAACTAAGACCATCTAGTTTTTTACCAAACTCCGGTTCCGACCTTCGCAGGTATGAAAAGAGGAATCTGCAAAACGACTTTCTAGCCTAAAATTAATTTGTGAAGACTCATCTCTTCGTTCTGAGTGACTTTACTCGGTGAGTCATTTCGATCTGTCAGCTTGCGGATGTCGGCCAGGAATCTGCAAAATTACAAACCCCGAACAATTTATCAGTCATTCCCGTGCAAACGGGAATCTCCAATTAACTAAGACCATCTAGTTGTTTACCAAACTCCGGTTCCGACCTTCTCAGGTATAAAAAGAGAAATTTGCAGAACGACTTTCACGCCTAAAATTAATTTGTGAGGACTCATCTCTTCGTTCTGAGTGACTTTATTTGGCGAGTCATTTCGATCTGTCAGCTTGCGGATGTCGGCCAGGAATCTGCAAAATTACAAACCCCGAACAATTTATCAGTCATTCCCGTGCAAACGGGAATCTCCAATTAACTAAAACCATCTAGTTGTTTACCAAACTCCGGTTCCGACCTTCTCAGGTATGAAAAGAGGAATCTGCACAATGACTTTCTCGCCTAAAATTAATTTGTGAGGACTCATCTCTTCGTTCCGAGTGACTTTATTTGGCGAGTCATTTCAACTCACTTTAATTGTATTTAAAAAACCCCTTTCCTGCCTTATTCCCCAGTTTACCGGCATCCACCATTTTTACCAATAATGGGCAAGGACGATACTTGGGATCTTTGAAACCTTCGTAAAGCACATTCAAAATGTCGAGGCAAACATCCAATCCGATAAAATCTGCAAGGCGTAGAGGTCCCATAGGATGTGCCATGCCTAACATCATTACTTGGTCAACATTTTCAGGTGTGGCTACTCCTTCATATACGGCAAAAATAGCTTCATTTATCATTGGCATAAGAACTCGGTTACTCACAAATCCCGGCATATCATTTACCGGAACCGGGATTTTACCAAGCGCTTTTGATGTTGCTTCAATGGCATTATAGACCTCAGCGGAAGTTTCCAGACCGCGTACAATCTCAACTAATTTCATGACGGGAACCGGATTAAAAAAATGCATCCCAATAAAATACTCCGGTCGAGAGGTTAAAGCTGCTAATTTGGTAATAGAAATAGACGAGGTATTCGACCCGAAAATGGCGTGAGCCGGCGCAGCTTCATCCACTTGTTTCCAAACACTGGTTTTTATGTTCAAGTCTTCAGGCACTGCTTCAATAATCAGATCAGCGTTTTTTACGCCTTCACCAATTTCTAGTGAAACAGCAATATTACCAAGGCTCTTTTGTTTTTGATCTTCTGTGATTTTCTCTTTACTAACCATCCGATCCAAATTCTTGGTGATAGTTGCCATTGCTCGGTCAGCGAACTCTTGTTTTGTTTCGATTAGTGTTACGCTAAATCCGCTCATGGCAAATACGTGGGCAATTCCGTTTCCCATCGTTCCACCGCCAATTACCGACACATTTTTTATATCCATTTTTTTTCTCCAACAATTTTATTTATTCATTTTTAAAGTAGGGAGATTGAAAAGAAGTTACCAAGAAGAAGAGGTGTACTCATTAATTTCGTAGATAATAATCTGACATTATGTTTCGAGTCTATCGGTCTGACGGATTACTCGTCTGACCGAGGGTTCAGCAAAAGACCACCACATCGGTCTTCCCCATATCACTTTTTGAATCACGGATTAATCCTCGATTGTAACTTTGAGCCGCTCCGAGGAAGCAAGGAGCCTTCACATAAAACGAGTAGTCTAGATTGTTGTGCAGATTCCTCTCCGCCAGCTGGCGGATCGGAATGACAGAAGTGGTAAAATTATTGGGATGCTCACATCAGCGAAATCCATTCATCCGGTAAATCCACTATTCTGACATTATGCTTCGATTCCGACGGTCTGACGGATTACCCGTCTGACCGAGGGTTCAGGCAAAGAACCCCATCTGTCTTCCCCATATCAATTTTAGAATCACGGATTAATCCTCGATTCTAACTTTGAGTCGCTCCAAGGAAGCAAGGAGCCTTCACATAAAACGAGCCGTCTAGATTGTTGTGCAGATTCCTCTCCGCCACCTGACGGATCGGAATGACAGAAGTGGTAAAATTATTGGGATGCTCGCCTCATCGAAATCCATTCATCCGGTAAATCCGCGATTCTGACTTTATGAATTGATTCCTACGGTCTGACGGATTACCCGTCTGACCGATAGTTTGGAGAAGGACTGTTCCAATTCTAATTCGTAGCAAATATTCTCCAAGAACCTGATCCGCCAGCTGGCGGATCAGGTTGACCGTGGTGGTAATGTAATTGGGAAATGGATCGCGCATATATATCTATAGCAATATCAAATGATCTAAACCGCAATGTGGATGAGATTGGATAAATGTTTTTCAAACTTCATTAAAACCGGAAATCAGGATAAATTGGATAAAAATATCATGGTCGATATTTCTAACTTCCATCCACTCTTAAACCTCTAGTATCCAACCACCTTTAATGAACACTATCCTTCGACTTCTACTCTTTTTTATTATTCTATTCGTGGGTTTTGTAGGCCTTGCTTTCTATTGGACGTTCTACAAACCTCTACCGAATTATGATGCAACGGTGGAACTTGTAGGATTGTCTAACCCGGTCGATATTCATTGGGATGAATTTGGTGTCCCACACATTTTTGCTCAAAATGATGCGGATTTGTATTTCTCTATGGGCTATGTTCACGCTCAGGATCGTTTGTGGCAAATGACCGTCTCGCAACTAGCCGCTGAAGGACGTTTTGCTGAATTTTTTGGTGCTGATTTAGTTGATTTAGACAAGTACGTTAGAACCTTAGGTTTTTGGAAAGTTTCCGAAAAAATTCTAGAAGAAGAATTCACAGAATCTGAACTTCTGGTTCTGCAAGCATATTCGGATGGAGTAAATTCCTTTGTAGCTCAAAACAAAAATCGTCTTCCGGTGCAATTCGCTTTGTCAGGTATGGAACCTATTAAATGGACACCTCAACATTCGGTCGCAATTACCCGCTTGATGGGTTGGGAATTAAACTTGAGCTGGTGGAGCGAAGTAACATACAATTACCTTAAAAATAAGCTTAGTCGAGATCAATTCGATGAATTACTACTATCATGGGCTCCAGATTTCCCTACTACTTTAGATGATACTGAATCTATTGGATTGAGTACGGCCGCACTATTACCCATGCTTGAAATGGAATTTGAAAAAAGAAGATTGCTTGAAATGGAAGGATCACATGTAGGTAGTAATGCCTGGGTGGTTGACGGTTCACGAACCTCAACCGGCTATCCAATGCTTGCCGGTGATCCACATCTTGGACTGGATATGCCAGGAAAATGGTATGAAATGCATCTAAATAAAAATGGTAAAAATGTTTCCGGTGTTACAATTGCAGGATTACCGGGCATAGTTCTTGGGCAAAATGATCACATGGCTTGGTCGGCCACAAATGTTATGGCAGATGACACTGATTTTTTCCTTGAGAAAGTTGATCCTGAAGACCGCGGCAGATATGTGGTTGATTCTGCAAGTTCCGGCCAAGTTAAATTTCAACCTTTTGAAAAGGTTCGTGAGCTCATCGAAGTAAAAGACGGAGAGGCTGTTTTCCATGAATACCGTGTAACAAAACATGGACCTGTAGTCACCGATATTTATCAAAACCAGGATTTAATACAAGACCAGATAATATCTATGCAATGGACCGGTCATGAAACCTCAAACGAAATTCGTACCATGTACGAGATTAATTGGTCGGAGAATTTTCAGGATTTTAAAAACTCACTCGTGCATTTTTCTGTTCCCGGTCAAAATTTTATGTATGGCGATATTGAAGGGAATATTGCCATGTATTCAACTGCTCGATTACCAATAAGGACTGGAAACAAAGTAACGTTACGTAGAGGTTGGGTTCCGGAAGATGATTGGCAAGGATTCATTCCTTTGGAAGAAATGCCTCATATTGTTAATCCGGAAAAAGGTTGGATTGGGAATGCCAACAACAAAATAACCACCGATAATTATCCCTATTACCTCGCTAGTTTTTGGGAGCCCTCTTCAAGAATCGAGCGAATTGTTGAAACCCTTTCAGTCGACACTTCTGTTACAGTCAATGATATGGTGGAACTTCAAAATGATTCCTATTCAGCATTTGCTGCAACTATCACTCCGGGTCTGCTCAAAATAATTAATAACCAGCTTGAGTATGACTTTTCACTTCCAGTCTCCTATTTAGAAAATTGGGATTATAAATATACCCTAAGCTCAACGGCTGCCTCTATTTTTGATGTCTTCTTTTTGAAGTTAACTGAAAACACCCTTAAAGATGAATTTGGTGAATCGGCCTATCAGAATTTTGTAGTACATGAGTTGATACCGGTTAGAACAATGACTGAATTACTAAAAGATAGCTCTCAATTTTTCGATAACATTCTCACAGAAGGCATAGAAACAAGAAAGGACATTGTATTGAAATCGATGCAAGATGCGGTTTTGTTTTTGAGCGATTCTTTGGGCGCTGAACCTTTTGAATGGCGATGGGAGCAGTTACATACTATTTCATTTAAACCACCATTATTTAGTATGGCGGCTGAAGATCCAAATGCCCCTAAAGCACTTTCAATGATTGTAGATAATGTATTAAGCAAAGGTCCTTATTCTGTAGAAGGGCATGGAATGAGTGTGAATAATGGGCAGTACAAATGGGATAATCCTTTTGAAATGACATTAGGTGCTTCAGTTCGACGAATTGTAGATTTATCAGATCTGAGTTCAACACGATCAGTTCTCCCAACAGGACAATCCGGAAATCCAATTTCTGAACACTACGGAGACCAAAGTACCATGTGGTTAAATGGACAGTACCGCATTTTTCACCAAAGTAATGACATCGAACAAAAAGCAGATGTTAAAACCATGAAATTGATCCCATCAGGAACAAATTAAATGAAATCTCATTCACCAAATATCAAGCTTTTTTAACCTATTTAGAGTTGGTTCACGCCATGCATTCAACTACTTTTCCACGGCATTAAATGAGACATTTTAATATATGATCATACGTTCGGCACTATTTGCAATTAGTATTCTTGTACTATCAGCTTTATCAGGAGAGCCCAATAAAAATCCCTCCAAAGATTCAAATCCGGCTATTGAGGCCCGAGAAGCTTTCATAGATTCTTTGATAGAAAATTCTACGCTCGAGGAGAAAATAGGTCAGTTATTTTTTGTGCCGGTTAATGGGCTTTTTTTAAGTCGTGACGATCACGGTTATAAAGAAATTTCTGATATGATCACCGAAGATCATATTGGTGGAGTCATTTTTATGCGTGGTGATATTTATGGACAAGCTATTCTTACAAATAAGCTGCAAAAGCTTAGCAATATTCCTCTTTGGGTAACCCAAGATATGGAGTATGGTGCAGCAATGCGGATTTCAGGTTCAACAAGATTTACCCCTGCAATGGGCGTTGCAGCTACCGGCGATAAGCGTAATGCTTACATCATGGGGAAAATCACGGCAATAGAAGCTAAAGCCATGGGTGTTCATCAGATTTTTGCGCCCGTTCTGGATGTAAACAATAATCCTGATAATCCGGTTATAAATGTGCGTTCGTTTTCGGGCGATCCTGAAATAGTTTCTGAGTTTGGTATTGCATTTATGCAAGGTGTGCAGAGTGAAGGTTTGATTGCAACGGCTAAACATTTTCCAGGACACGGAGATACTGATTCAGATTCTCATATAGAGTTACCGGTACTTAATCATGATTATGCTCGGCTCGATTCTGTTGAGTTAATTCCTTTTCGCAGAGCCATAAATAGCGGAATTGAAAGTATCATGAGTGCTCACATTTCATTTCCAAAAATTAGTGATCATCCTGAAATTCCGGGTACACTTGATAGAAAAATACTTGGTGACATTTTAATTGACTCACTCAATTTTGATGGCGTAGTTGTTACAGATGGTCTTGAAATGAGCGGGATTACAAAAAGATTCTCGCCCGGCCGAGCCGTCGTTCGTGCGTTAAATGCCGGTGCCGATATCATGCTCATCAGCCCTGATATTCACACCGCAATAAATGAAGTATTAGCTGCTGTAGAAAATGGTGAAATTACCGAAGCTAGAATTGATGCATCCTATCGTAAAATCCTACAATGGAAACAAGATGCCGGTCTTTTTGATCAAGACAACCAAATTGATGTTAACGCTCTTGACGGGCTAATAAATGCTCAAGCACATCAAGCAGAAGCGGATAGAATAGCCCGTGAATCAATCACCATCCTTAAAGATGATAAAAACTTACTTCCACTCGATCCTACGAAATATGAGAAAATACTTTTAGTCTCAATCGCGGATGACGAGAATGGCAATACCGGTTCGCCATTTGTTAAAGCTTTGAGAGATTATCATCCCAACGTAACTTTTAGCGTATTTGATGAACGTTCTGACGATGATGACGTTCAGAGAATTTTAAGGCAGGCTAAGGAAACCGATCTGATAATTATTGGCTCATTTATAAGCTTAAGATTTGCTGAATCTATACAGCTACCCAGAAAGCACAGTTCCTTCCTCCGCCAATTACTTAGGTTGAATAAAAAAACAGTTCTAACCATGTTTGGTAATCCATATTTAGTGGAAGAGCTAGCCGAGACTGATGTACATGTTATGGCATGGTCGAACCATACTATACAAATGAAAGCAGCCGCTCCTACTCTTTTTGGCGCGGCTAATGTTCAGGGTAAACTACCAATCGAGATTCCGGGAATGTATGATGTTGGTGATGGATTAGAGTTTGAACAATCCGCACTACGATATGGCAAACCGGAAGATGTAGCACTTATTTCTCAAGAATTGTATAAGATTGATGATATCCTGAGAGATGCTGTTATGGATTCTGTTTTCCCCGGTGCGGTTGCAGCTGTAATTAAGGATGGCGTTTTAGTTTATAAGCGAGCTGAAGGTTATCACACGTATGAAAAACTCCGGAAAGTGAAAGACACGGATGTTTTTGACCTTGCATCCATCACAAAAATTGCCAGTACAACTACCGCAACAATGAAATTAATTTCGGACGGATTACTAGATCTTGATGATTACGTAAAAGATTTCTTCCCAGAGTTTGAGACTGCAGATAAATCAGATATCACAATTCGACATTTATTATTGCACGAAAGTGGACTTCCTGCATTTCGCATCTATGTGGATGAATATCAAACCCGAGATGAAATCATCAAGGCTATCAAGAACGAAGCTCTCATAAATCCTGTAGGAAGCACCTATGTGTACAGTGATTTAGGCATGATACTGCTGGCCGAAATTATTGCTAAAATTACAGATAAGTCGATTGATGCCTACATGAGGAAGGAGTTTTATTATCCATTAGGTATGTATGGCGCTTATTTTAATCCTAAACGGGTAAGTAGATGGTATGTGAACAGAATCCCTCCAACAGAATTTGACACGGTATATAGAAATAAACTTATTAAAGCTGAAGTTAACGACGAAAGAGCATGGTATATGAATGGGATTGCAGGTCACGCCGGTTTATTTGCTACTGCTGATGATCTCGCTAAGTTTGGAACAATGATTTTAAATGACGGCTCCTATTTGGGCAGAGAGTATATTTCTCCGGAAGTTATTCGTGAATTTACAACTCAGCAATCCGATCGTAGTGGTAGAGGCTTAGGGTTTGATCGTAAAAGTCCAAACGGATTTACAACAGCCGGTCAACTTGCTAGTGAGGATACATTCGGGCACCTTGGATTTACCGGTACCAGCATTTGGATGGATCGTGAAAAAAATATGATTGTAATTTTGCTAACTAATAGAACATACCCAAATCGCAGTTATGGCAAAAATATCAGCCAAATAAGAGCGGCTGTAGCAGATGCTGCATTCTCATCAATAATTAATCAACCATGAAACCATGAAATGGGAAGACCTTTATAAAAGAGCTTATGTGCCCTATTCCGGCAAACAGGATGCCTGTGTTGTACTAGGATCAGAGGGTGGTTTTTATGTTGGAGTTCGAATTGAAAATGTTTCTTTTCCTTTAACAATCTCTTGTGTGCAAGCTGCTTGTTCAATAAGTCTTTCGTATGGTGAAAATCCTAAAACTATTTATGTCAATTCTAATGATGAACCACAATTGAAATATTGGGCTCAGGAATTTGATTGTGATATACTGGTGGGTGAATTACCGGCGAATTTAAATCTGGCAAATTACTCTGAACAAGCTGGCATTGAGAAAGTACCGATATTGAAGAAATTACTGGATTATGCTGTTGCCGGAAATTCCAATTTTCCGGTCTCTGCAATCATATCTTCCGATTCCGGACATTATACTGGCGTAAATATTGAGGTAAGTGATTGGGCAAAAGGATTATGTGCCGAACGTGTTGCTCTTTGCAAAGCAATAGCAGACGGGGTAAAAACCTTCCAATCATTATCGGTACATACATTAAAAGGTGAATTTAGTAGTCCATGTGGTGCATGCAGGCAAGTTTTATTCGAACATTTACCACTTTCCAAAGCCGAACTTTATCATGCAAATGGTACTTATTCAGAACATTTTATACTGGATTTACTCCCTTTTAGCTTCACTTCTAAGGACTTATTTAGTTAAAATCGAAGTTAATAGTGTTTTCAAAAATGAGATTAATTGCACGAATTTGTCATTTATTTAAAAAACTTCATTTAAAGTGCTAAAATAGCACTTTTTAATTTGACTCAGTTGTTGCTTATCTCTAGCTTCAACGCAGTTTCTAAATATTGAAATTTATTCAAACACAAACATAACGGAGTTATATAATGAGTAGAGTGGACGAATTGAAAGGATTAGTTGACAGTGTATCAGCTGAGATGGAAAAGTTCTACGATAAAGGTAATAAAGCAGCGGGAACGCGAGCAAGAAAAGGGCTACAGGATCTAAAGAAATTATCACAAGACATTCGTCTTGAAATTCAGTCTAAGAAAAACGACGACTGATCCTACTTTTTCAATCATACTCCTAAGCCTCAGCGCAATGCGTTGAGGCTTTTTTTGCTTCTGCTATTCTATACAGTCATATCCTCTGCGTGTATCAACGATATACATGATTTTCCATGATCCATCTAATTTCGCCATTTGAAAGGAGTTTACACCACAATGCGAGAATGATTCACCTATAAAGAATGTATATGGTGTCCAGACTGAGGCTAAGTCGCCATCTAAACGAGTATCAAAAGAAGAGATTTTTTCATCCCAAATTTCTTCATGTGGGGTGCCAACTGCGTCCAAAAATCTATTTAAAGAACCAATCGATCTCACAACCTCCCCTTCCTTATTTGTATAGACCGTTTGCATTGCAGCGTCACTTAAAAAAGTTGAAGCAACCTTAGAACTATCACCTGCTCGCATTCCATCAAATAATGTCATTATCACATTTTCGATTTCAGTTTTAGCCGATTCCTGAGCAAAAGATTTTCCTGAGAACCCGCAAATTATCAACACTGTTATTAAAATGTATCTCATATTGCCAAACTTGTATTAAAGATATTGTGATAAATTCTATCGAATTTCTGCTCTATTTCTGTAGCCAATAACTTCTAAGTTGTACTTGGTCTGCAGTTGCATTCAAGTTCTCTCGAAGTTTTTGCCGCATCATACTTGGTTCTCCAACCACTCCATCTATCGTAATTAATTCCCCACTGCGCTCCAGAGTCATTGAGATTTTCGTGTCTGCGGTCCATGAAAATGACAATGGAATTAAACCACGTGCGTAAATAGTCTGCAAATTTACTTCAATTCCATTCATTTCTTTAATGATATCACCATTTTGTACGCCTAAATCTAATAGTGAAGAATTTAACTCACCTACAAAAAACACCTCATTTGTTGCAGGATTAACGTCAATAAATGGTGTCTGGGCTCTTTGAATTTCATTTTCCAGAAAGAAGAAACTTGTCGGCTCTACTACTTGGTTTGCTGTTAAACCGACTTTGCTAAAATAAGTTGAGTAATTTATTGGCGTGTTTCCAACTACATGAGTTTGAAGAAAATCACCAACAGATGGATAGGTCATTGCGGTTATCTCCTCAATAAATGCATCATCTTCAAACGGTTTTTCCATACCATATTTTGTTGATAATTCTTTCATTAACGACAACAAACTCCGCTCGCCATTACTTTCTTCGCGCATCAAAATATCAATGCACATACCAATCAAAGCCCCTTTCATGTACACGTTAATATAGTTTGATGAATATGGTTCATCTAACACATTCTCACTCATCTCCGTAAAACTCATTGCATCGTCCATCGACAACGAATATTGAATCTTGCCTTCCATTTTCTGATAAAAATCTGCTTGAGTTTGTAAGCCTTCGTATACCTGAAAATGACTTGCAAAATACTCTGTAATTCCTTCATACATCCAGAGATGCTTCGAAAAAGTTGGAGCGTAATAATCGAAATTGTGAATGTCTTCTGAATGAACGGTAAGAGGTGTAACTATATGGAAAAACTCATGCGACACTACATCAATCATTGATTCTTCAAGCGCTTCTTCATTCAACCATTCCGGTAATACCACAACAGTTGAAGTGTGATGTTCTAATGCACCGAAGCCTTGAGCCTGATTTGCTTCGGTCGTTGGCAGATGCAAGAAAATGTCATATCGGGAGGTACTATTCATATCGCCCAAATACTCTTTTTGGGCTTCCATCATATCAAACACCGTTTCTCTAATATCAGCTGCAGAATGCACTTTATTTGGTGAGAACACGCTGAGAACAATCCGGATATCACCAACCATAAAATCTTCAATTTCTAGTAGACCATACATCATCGGATTATCTGTGACTTCGAAATATCGTTCAGCCAAATATGTATCAGTAACTTGCGAACTATCAACAGACCACTTTTGATCTATTCGAGGTAATGCAGACGAACTCATCAAATCAGCATCACTTATTACACTGATGGTATATTCAAGATTTTCCCTGCCTTCGAAATAGCCCACAAATCCATGTAAATTTAAAATAAAAACTGTTGGATCTATATTTGTTCCGGATGGTGAAAATGGCGTAGGAACTTCACTCGTTTCTATATCAAAGGTATCATTCACATAATATTGAAACCGATCAAGACCGGACGAATTATCAATCATCCAACTGTTTTCATCGATTATATTAAATCCTATTTCTTCCCCATCATAGTTAAATGCTTTAAAATCATCTATGAATAAGCCAAAATCACTTATATCATAGGTCCCTTGAATCACTCTTGGAAGACGGAATAAAATAGAATCTGAAGATATTTTACCCGGGTTGATAGTTACTTTTACCCGATCTCTATCTAAATTTACTAAATCTAAAGTTGTCTCAATTGGAGTATTTGACAATGATTTTTCGCTGGATGATGATGTAATTACTTCTCCAGATTTTGGGCTACAAGCCAGAATTAGTACCGCTAGAATTAGCCCGAGATTTGTTCTCTTCATGATTTTGGATAAAAGAATTTAATTTATTTACGAAAGTGTCTTAATTGTAGAACCAGAAAATAAACTCAACACACAAGAGCCTGAGACATATTTTTATGATTACCATCTTCTATTTAATTAACAGATTCTATCTAAAACGTTTTTTAAAACCTTGAAAAACAAAAGAATTTAAACCGAATAATTAACCTTTATCTAATACTCACTGGTCGGAATAGTAACTATCAATAATGAAGCGGTTTACCAACTCAATGAGTTCAAATCCGTTTAACAGTTTTCATAAATAATGCTCAATCATTCTTAAAACTTCCATTTTATTAATAATATTTAGTTTAAATAGAATTCAATATGAAAATAATTACAGTATTCTTGTATTCAAGTTTTACTGCAATTTTTAAATTAATCAATCATTTTCAACTTTGAACCGAGATTTCCACCAAAGTTAAAAAACCAAAAACAACTGTCTACAGTTTTGTTGTAGATATCTTTACTGGTGATTCATTATTTCGAAGAATCAGTAGTTCCTTTTCATTGAGTGGCAGAATACCTCGAATTTGGCCTACGATCTTTACCCCGCTTTCTCTTGATGGAATGGCCTTTATTTGCCGATCAGCTCCAAGTTGTAATACGCTTCCAAACGACGCATCGTATCGACCTGCTTCGGGTTTCACACCATACAAATTGCCTCCTACAATCAATTCCATGGCTCCAATTCCATCCGCGTTAAAGGTTGCCCCGGCGTACATCGGCGATAACTGAGCCTGCATCGGTAGTTCTTGCTCAGTGAAAGTCCCGTCTCCGGATCCCCACCACACCGTACTCGCCAGCGTATACGCCTTCAGCTCTT
>Ga0316205_10002472_pt1 | contig 19188 bp, 15 predicted proteins | sample 3monthpyrite_MG_FD_204941 | JGI IMG/M metagenome (GOLD analysis project Ga0316205, IMG submission 204941) | Microbial mat bacterial communities from mineral coupon in-situ incubated in ocean water Damariscotta River, Maine, United States -... | ecosystem: Environmental > Aquatic > Marine >... | reverse complement strand
CATAGCTCCTGAGCCATTCTATATGAGCAGTATCTTGCCATGCACCACGGAATGATGAACTGGTTGAACGTATAAATAATCCGGCATCATCATTAAATATCCAGTTCAAATAGGCCCATGACAGAATGGCAATACCCAGAGGTGCTGCAATAATCAGATACACACTGCTTGTTGATTCTTGTAACATGCGCTGTGGTGCAATGATGGACACCAGTGGTAACAACGCAATGAACATATACAAGGTGCGCTCATCGATAAAAAAATACAGGGCCATCACCAGCCCGATCATAATGAAAGCACGCACATCCTGCACGTTCACCAGCCTTACAAGCGCAATGTATAACCAATAAAACATTAACAGACTTAGAGCATGTTGTGCGCCGGTAGTGACTCCCCAAAGAAAATACGGGTGCGAGCATATCAATGCCACCAGCACCAGTCGCGTTGATAGTTTGTATTTCTTTTTCGTTAAATGATAATTCCATATTCCTATAAGTGTGGCGCCCACCAGCACCGAGGCAAAATAGGATGCTGCTCCGGTATTCAGACCCGGCAAATAATAAAATGGTATTAATATGTAGACTGGAAAATGTGGATAAATAAGACCGAGATGTTCCAGACGTATTTCCGGAGCATCAAGCACCGACAGCACTTTTGACCAGCGACTGATAGCAAACTCATTAACGTAATTATGCGACAACAGCCAGATAACACAAAGCCCCAGCACCAGCGCAATCCCCAGAAAAAATACTACACTCTGCAGCTTTTCAACTTTGGCCGGCATCTTTCACATTCTCTGTCGAGTCTTCGATATTATAACTGGTGATACCATGCAAGGTTTTTTCCCAGTAAAATGGGTTATGAATGAGTTGCCATAAAGCCTTGTACGCGGCGACCGACATCATTAGCCAGTAAAACGGCATAGTCAGACCAAATGGAATCAGTGAATACAAATGACGCTTGAATGCACCTAGCATCGCTAAATAGATCAGGTATCCATTACCTAACAACAGGTTTATCAAGCTGATATATAAAACCAGGGGCGGGAATACAATATCAAAATAATGCGTATCGGTGATCAGCCAGAAGATATACATGGCATAAAGCAATGGTGCCAGCAAGGTACTGAGTACTGCACCACCGATGAAAAACTGAAACCCCCAAAAACCGACGGAGCCAATACTTTTATACAGTTCGATCGGACTACGCATATGCACCAGATAAGTTTGCATGTATCCTTTTATCCAGCGCGATCGCTGCCTGATCCAGTTACCATAACGGCTGTTTGCTTCTTCAAAAGTAGTTGAGTTCACGACACCAACACGGTAACCCAGTTGCGTGATACGCACCCCAAGGTCAGCGTCTTCGGTGACATTAAAAGGATCCCAGGCGTCCACTTCCCGCAATACTTCCATCTTGAAGTGATTGGATGTACCACCCAGTGGAATTGGTATTTTCAAGGCTTCAAGCGCTGGCAAATAAAAATCAAACCACAGGGAATATTCCAGCGTAAACATTCTCGTTAGCCAGTTTTCATTCGCATTAAAGTAATTCAGTCTGGCTTGCACACACACTGTGTTTTCCGGAGCAGTCCTGAAAGCTGCTACTACTTTTTTTAATTGATCCGGCTCAGGCCTGTCCTCTGCATCATAAATCGTGACAATTTCGCCACGCGCAAAATGCAATGCATAATTACAGGCTTTTGGTTTGGTTTTTGGCAAGGAATCCGGCACCCGAATGATTTCAAATATTCCCTCCAGACCAAGATTCTTGGCAGCCTCAATTGTTTCATTATCGTCTTCTTCGAGAATCAGTTTTATATCCAGCTTTGATAGCGGATAATCGAGGTTTCGCAATGCTCCTGCCAGGTATTGAATGACTTCCGGCTCTTTGTACATAGGAACCAAAATGGTATAGGTAGGAAGATCCTTGTCTTCGAGCATTTTCACCTGATGATCCGTGACCTTGACATCAATATGCCGGTCACCTCCCACCCATGTCAGCAGCGCGCGCATACCGAAGTTTAATAGCAAAAATACGGAGATCATGAAATTCAGCACTACCAGTGTAGCGATTGGATAGAGCGTTACCGATAACAACAACAGCATCAGGATAATATAGATAACAATCAGTTGCTGGCCGGTAAATACCTGTCGTGCCGACATTTCTATGTCATGCTCAGAAAGCGCATACACCGCCTGATGACTCAGATAGTTATCTTTATTGTGTTGCAACTCCCACATGATGTCGAACTTTGATGTGATGGCAAAATCTACTTCATCGCCAAAATGCTGCCGCACAAACTCTTTAGCCTCGGGGCACGGATCAGCCATTGCCACAGTTAATCGACCATTGAGATTTCGCCAGGGCAATACCAGATGCTCTGCATACAGAGCCGTATCACCCTCAATCAACAACCCGGAATCGACCGGCTCCTTCATTAAATTAATAAAAGCCATATCGTAGTGACGAGCCAATACCTGATAAAAATCAAATGCCCGCACCCATCCCTTGGCCAGCACGATATCACCCAGCCGCGTTCCCCATTTTTTCTGTATTACCAGGGCCTCCTGAAGATGCTTTTCTTCAAGAACACCATTGGCAACCAGCAACTCTCCCAGGGGTTGATGGCTATCAGAACCGATGATTTTATCCGACACGGTTACCATACAAGCCCCAGTGATATTGGCAATTCATATTACTATTAGTTTTTACGATGAGACCGGGATAGTCTGTATAGATATATAATCAAACTAGTTAGCAATAACCAGCCAATCGCGAAATACCAGAAACGGTATTCTCCAAATAATTCAAACCAACTCGCACTATCAGGATACTTCACCCTTGCAAGACCTGGTTGCGAACTATCCAGAGTCAGTAAAATTCCATTCGCGTCTGCAAATGCTACGTCATCATTACTCAGGTGCATATCCTTAACGGGCACCAGCAGACCGCCTTGAGGTGGCAATAACCATAAGCCATGTGCGTTACCCTTGCGCACGATTTGTGCGATACTGATTTTTGGTAAAGCATCGATCGCCAGCAATACATTACCTTGCTGATTAAGAATGTCGATGCGGCCTTTGCCATATCTTACTGCCTGGTGGTCAAATGAAACATCCGCTTTTCCCAATAATATGAATGGCGCATGCGGACTTAACTTGTCCTCCGCCTTGTAAAAATGCAGGCGTTCAACCATGAGTGGTAAATCCATATCGCTCAACATTGATGCGAGATAGGGCAATACAGTGTCCGCTTGTTGCAAATAGGATTGCGGTAGATAAGTGTCATAACCTCTGGACAAATAAGCCGGCAGTTGCGCAAACTGTTCCGGAGCGCTTGCATCCAGGACAGTCTCAACTGTACTTTGTGGTTTTATTTGCACCGGAAATCTCATCGGCTCACTCGTACAATTTATATCGATATCGGATAAATCACGTTGAGCAACAAAATGTAGATTATTACTACGCTGCAATTCCTGCCTCGGAAATGAAAGAATGAGTTCCTGACTTTCGCCGCTATCCTTCAAACGTACCGCCTTTAACAGGACGCCGTTCAGATAAACATAAAACATAACCGGCTTATTAGTGGTACTGGGTGCTGTGATCAACTCTAACCTGACTTTATCCAGACGATGCCCTGGTGGCAGCTGGGATGGATTAATGGTGGTTGACCATGAAGCTTGTTCAGACATATCAATCGCACCGGTATCCATACCCAGGTCCTGCAATCTGATCGCATAGCGGTCATCCGCCAACATACCCTGATTGCTACCTGTATATATCCGGTATTCACCCGCTGCTGCCAGGTCACGCCAATTATCGGAAAGAAAGCTTAATGATAAATTATCGTGACTGCCCCAGAGCGCGAGTAGCTGGCGGTCAGGCAATTTAATCACGGCGATGTTTTTATCGCTGGCCATTTTATCCAGACTATTCGCTGGCAACTCCTTGTATTTATTTTGCATCCATTCAGTAATTTTTTCCGCAGGCGCAATGGCAATATCACCCATCGTTGGCAAGCGGGTAAAACTGACCTGATGACCTGCCAGTATCAATTGCCGGGTTAAACCAAGTGCACGAGCAAACAATTCTTCATTCAGGGGCTCTTGCGGCAAACTGACCTGCACATGCCTGGGTAATAGCTGCCAATAACTACGCACACTGGCAATTTCACCCTGCAGCTGCCATTGCAAATTGGTATCCGGCAGAATTTGTAAATAGGCTCCATCGATACGCTCATCAAAACAACGATCTTTAGAAATCAGCATGGCGCTTTTTAGCTCCACCTGTATAAAACGTTTTGACAAATCACTTTGAGATAACTTTATATCCAACCAGCCACTATTTAAATCACTGTTAAGTCGTACAATTTTTCTTGGCGAACCATTAACATAAACTCTCAGATTGGAATGGCTCTCTAATAATGGCGAATACAGATAATGAATGCGGAACAGACCCTGATGAACTGCTATATCCTGCGGCACGTGGAAATATAACTTGCGTGCATGATTGGCAGACGAGCCTTCAAATAAAATACCCTTTTGGTAACCCAGTTGGGCAAGATTGAGTTGCTGCTCCAGGCTGGTTTTATTAACTTCATCAGAGGATGGTTTTACTCCCTGAATCACAGTTTTGACATTGCTGGCATACACCCATCCTTCCAGGTCACGGTTTTTCAGCTTTACCCTGATCCACTCTTTTTTGCGTGACACTTCAGTCAATATTTGCCCACCAGGCAAACTGTCCAGAATGGTTCCTGTCGATGAAGGCAAACTGTGCAAGCGACTGCCATCCATATGCACCATCAAGCTATCACCCGCATCAGCAATAGTGTTTGGCGCCTGGCATAACAGCAATATCAATCCCATTGAAAAAAGTGCTTTGCAATTCCTTGAGAATAACTTCATCACCAACCCACGCTCCTGGTTTTAATTTTTTTATTTATTTTCAATTGCTTGGTTAGAAACAAGCAAACTCACACGCAACACGAATTCAGCAAGCCAATTCTGCCATGCCAGTCATCTTCTAACTAACCGAATCACAGTAAATATAAATAATATCAATTATTTACTATAAATAGTTCGGCGCAAGTATAGATACCTTTAGGCTGAAATAAAAGTTAACTGATGTGAAATCATGATTTGCGCTCTTGAAGATAAGGCACAAGCTATCACAATGAGTGATTACTATTGATATTTAAGGAGAATTTGACTGCGCCTTGGCCGGCCAGTGAGGGTAGTACGTTATATGATTAGCTGTACTTAATACGCCGTTATTTTCCCCACGCGCGAGGTCTACCGGTATCAACATGCAGGAAATTGGATTTTGGATAATAACCAACACCACCGGCTTTCATGGATAATGCCGCTTTGCGTAACTGTGCAATATCATACCTGGGCACACGAATATCAATGGCCTTGCCCTGCATGTGCAAGCTTTTTTTGGCAACACCCGAAGATTTACTGCGTAATTTTGCGTTGGTTTGCGGTGAACGGTAACCCGAAATAATGTGAAATGGACGATCCTGAATACCAGTACGGGCCTGTAAAGTGTGCAGCATATCCAGTAAACGCGGATCCATCGCTGCCGCTTCATCGGCACGATGGTCGCGCAACAACCAACCGATGTCTTTCAAACCATCAATCTGGTATTGGCCTTCGGCCCAATAGGTTGCGGTGAGTTTTTCACCGGTATGCGTATTAAAAAAGGATAATACCCTGTCAGCCTGCAGTGGAGCTGCATAAGCATTTGGTAATATTAAACTCCCTGAAACGCCGATGAGCGTTCCCAAAAATCCCCTGCGATTCATTCGATGCTGTTCTTCCGATTTGGTATTCATACAACTAAAATTTCCTGAATGGGTAAATTATCACAATTTTTTACACTTCGTAAACTATATCGGGACATTGGGGGATTTTTAAAGTGATTTTAACGATGGATAATTGCTTTTATGCGCTAATTCACACTATTTGAGTAATTTCGCGATAAATTAAGCATTTCAAGCATTATTGCGTCTCGCTGATAAATATCCTCTCTAAAAATAATGTTTTCAGCCTGATCAGCCCACGCTGTCATGTATATTAGATATATGGGGACGGGTTTGAGTAATGACAAGCTGCGATTCACCCCTCTGTAGATCATGCTTAAGACTTTTTCTTCCTTTTGCTGGGACGGGTTGTTGAGCAAATAAGCCGTCAGGCGTATCGGATCCGACACCCGTATACACCCCGAACTGAACATTCGCGTTTGACGCTCGAACAGGTAACGCGCCGGCGTATCATGCAAATAAATGTCATAAGGATTGGGAAACATGAATTTAATACGTCCGAGGCTGTTTCCTGGCCCGGGGTCCTGCCTGAACATATAGGGGAAGTAATTCCGGTTGAGTTTATGCAGCGGGATCTCTTCTACCTCCAGCTCTTGTGCATCCTGCCCCCAGCCATCGAAAACACGGATTTTCTTACGTGCCAGATACCCGGGATTGCGTTTCTCTGCCGGTATCAAATCCTCAAGGACAATCTTTTTCGGTATCGTCCAGTAGGGATTAATCTCCAAATAAGCCAACTTGCTCGAGAACGCCGGAGTAGCACGGTATGTCTTACCAATAATAATGGGCATTGCCAATACCACTTTATCATCCTCAAGTGCGTAAAGTTCAAAGCCGGTCATATTGACTATCAGGTAACGCGACTCAAAATCCCTGGGCAACCAGCGCCAGCGTTCCATATTGACCAGTATTTGCTGCAATCGCTGTTGTACGGAAACGTTCATGGCGGCGCGGGTTTGTCCACCCACATGGCCATCGATAACAAGCGCATGACGCGCCTGAAAGCGCATCACCGCTTCAGCCAGCACCTCATCATAGTGGTCAGAATCTGACTGTGACCCGCTCACCAGGTCATGCGTTATACCGAGTCTGTTGCGTATCATGGCTACTTGCGCATGCTGCATACCCGTTTTCAAAACAGGGCCTTCCGGGATCTTTAGCCAGCCACCCTGCTCGGCTATTTTCTGATAACGATGCAAAATTGATCGCAACTGACGATAAGCGGGATGCCGGGGTTCCAGTGCAGTCAGGATCGATTCCAGTGTTTGTTGGCGCAGCTGTTCCAGTAAATCAGCAACGACCAGGTTGGCCGGGGCGATATGCCAGTCAGGATCCACTTCACCCGGATTAAAACGGCCTTGATAGAGATCGCGACTATAACGAATAAACGCATGTGTTAATAAAAACTCCAGGGTAAAATCATTCTCCAGCGGTTTCTGCCAGGCTGAACGTATTTTCTCCAGCTTATAGTCCAGTGGATCCAGGCCCTTTTTTTCAGCAAACATCAAGGCGTTGAACAAGGTGTAGGCGCGTGGCAATAATTCACTGCCATTAGTCCATACAGGTTGATATTGATTACGTTGATAAAACTGTTGAATCTGAATCAGGGTTTCATTGTCGCGCTCATTACTTTGCACTGACAAAAAGGCTGAGAATTGTTGTTCCAGTGGCGAAATTTCATTATTTTCCACCAAACTATGGGCACTGGTATTCACCGTCAACAAGATAAAAAACAGCGCTTTGTATACTGACATAATATCACTCGGAAATGCTATGCTAAATAAGCATAAACTTTGTAGCTTTCAGTCTATAGGCATGGTGCTAACGATGCTGACATTTAATTGACACAAACCACACGAAGAAGAGAACTATTTTACAGGAATTGATTTATATCATACAGCCTGTCAATTTTCTCCTAAAACAAACAACAGTATGGTTTAATGAACATGTAATAGAGGGACAGGGAATAATACTTTACTGCGATGACACATACCGGCTTTCTACCGCGAGACCACTTCGACAAGCTGTTCGATGCGCTACAATCAATAGGCGCAGAATGTATCGGCCCGGTTGTTTCAGCAGGTACTATTGCTTATCAACCACTGTCATCTTCTACGCAATTTCCTCATGGGGTGCATGACGAACAAGCCCCTGGCTCGTATCGATTGACCAGCACCACTGATGCACGCTGGTTTTCCTGGGCGAATGGCGCGCAAGCCATCAAACCACTGGTGTTCGCACCTCTGGAGACGCTATGGCGTAGTGAACGCGACCAACAAGGCAAGTTATGTTTCGTTGCACACCAGGAAAACCCTGCACTCACTGCCATCATCGGCGTACGCGCTTGTGATCTTGCGGCATTAGCATTACAGGATCAGCATTTCCTTAACGAACATAGTTATGATGAAGCCTATGCCCGTCGACGACAACAGCTTATCCTGATTGCCGTCAATTGCACCCACCCCGCAGCGACCTGCTTTTGCCACTCCACGGGGGATGGTCCGCAAGCCAGTAGTCATTTCGATATACTGCTCGATGAACTGGATGATGGCTTTGCCGTAACAACAGCCAGCACAATGGGTGAAAAGATCATCCAGGCTATGACGCTGGAGCTCGAGACATTACAGCCAGCACAGCTGGATGAAATCAACCGCGCTAATCGCCAGGCAGGCGAGCAACAAAGCAGGCATCTGCCTGCTGTCGATCTGCAACAATTACTGAGCACGATGCAGGAATCCTCTCGCTGGCAGGATATCGCGCAACGTTGCCTGTCATGCGGCAATTGTACATCGGTTTGCCCGAGTTGTTTTTGCCATAGTCACCAGGAAGCGCCCGCCGCTGATGGACTGTCATCAACACATAGTCGTCAATGGGATTCCTGCTTTACCCACGGCCATAGCTACATCCATGGCCAGGTCATTCGTAAAGACACTCACCAGCGTTATCGACAATGGCTGACACATAAATTTTCCGGCTGGTTCCAGCAATATGGACGTAGTGGCTGCGTGGGTTGCGGACGCTGCATTAGCTGGTGCCCGGTCGGTATTGATGTGACCGAAGAGTTGCATGCCATGGTGAATGAGGCGCAGCATGGATAACCGTTTGATACCCATGGAAGCCACAGTGATTACGCGAACGCAGGAATCACCCAGTATATTCTCTCTGGGACTACGTTTTACTGACAGCGCACTCAATGATCAGTACAGCTTTCAACCGGGTCAATTTAATATGCTTTATGTCTTTGGCATTGGTGAAGTACCTATATCTATTGTCTCTGACCCGCAGCAAACTGATGAACTGGTACATACTATCCGCAACGTTGGCCGTGTCACCCAGGCATTGTCAACATTAAAACCCGGAGACCGCCTCGGCATCCGCGGCCCATACGGACGCGGCTGGCCATTACAGGCCGCGCATCAGCATGATGTACTGATTGTAACGGGTGGCCTGGGTTGCGCACCGTCCGTCTCCATTATTAATTACATCATGAGTCGTCGACATCAATTTGGTCGCGTGTCTATCATTCAGGGCGTCAAACACAGTGATGACCTGATCTGGCAAACACGCTACCAGGAATGGATGCAACAAGATAATACCCAGGTATTACTGGCAGCGGATGTGGCCGGGCATGGCTGGTCCTGGCACATTGGTCTGGTCACTGAGCTGTTGCCACAGGTCGAACTGGATATCACCCAGGCCATCATCATGTTGTGTGGCCCTGAAATGATGATGCAGGCGACCGCACAGCAATTGCTGAGCAGTGGCGCCAACGCCGATCAAATCTGGTTAAGCATGGAACGTAACATGCAATGTGCGACCGGATTATGCGGTCATTGCCAATATGGTGCCGATTTTATTTGCAAGGATGGTCCGGTTTTCTGCTATAGCACTATTCAGGACAGGCTGGGCAGGAGGGGTATCTGATATGAATAATTCTGATCAGCGACTACGTGTCGCCGTACACAAGTTCAGCTCCTGTGATGGCTGTCAGCTTGCCTTTCTTAACCTGGGCGAAGACCTGCTGACGCTGAGTCAACGACTTAACATTGTCTTCTTCGCCGAAGCAGGCATGATGGATGAACAGAGTGATGTCGATATCGCGTTTATAGAAGGCAGTATTTCAACTGCAAAAGATGCACAACGCATACGCAATATCCGTGAACATAGTCGCACCCTGGTCACCATTGGCGCCTGTGCGACCGCCGGGGGATTACAGGCCTTGCGCAATCTGGCCAACGCCAGGGACTGGGTGCAGGCCATCTACACACACCCGGAACATATTGACACGCTCGACACGGTCTCCCCGATTGCCGAGCACGTCAAGGTCGATTTTGAATTATGGGGCTGCCCGATCAACAAGCGCCAGCTCATGACTTTAATCAACAACGTCGCACTGGGTGCATTCCCGTTTGCAGAAACCGACAAGCTTTGTATGCAATGCAAACGACAACAACTGCCTTGCGTCATGGTCACCAAGGGAGAGCCCTGCATGGGGCCTTTGACGCGTACGGGTTGTGGCGCATTATGTCCGGCGTTCGGCCGTGATTGCTACGGCTGCTATGGCCCTGCTGAAAATATCAATACGGAATCACTGGCCCAACGATTCTCAGGCATTGGCTTGCTACCTGAACAAATCAGCCAGCGCTTTCTAAGCATTTATAGTCATGATAAAAATCTGGCAGACAGCGGGCTGCAATGGAAGAAAAAATCATGAACGATTCCCGCAGTATTTCTATTCATGTCCCGGTGCTGGCACGCGTTGAAGGTGAAGGCGCACTCGATCTGATTATCGAAAATGATCTTATCAAGGAACTGAAGCTGAGAATATTTGAGCCGCCACGCCTGTTTGAAAAATTTCTTGAGGAACGTGAACCGGACCAGGTCATCGACATGGTCGCGCGCATTTGCGGTATCTGTCCGGTTGCCTATCAGATGACAGCCGTGCATGCGATTGAGTCATTGTTCAAGGTAGAAGTAACACCCTGGATCCGCAACATGCGCAGGGTATTCTACTGCGGCGAATGGCTACAGAGTCATGCCTTGCATATTCACTTACTCGCTGCACCTGACTTTCTTGGCTTCAATAGCGTCACTGAAATGGCCGCTGATTATGCTAGCGAAGTACGCCGGGGTCTTCGGCTGCAAACATTAGGTAATGACCTGATCGCATTATTCGGTGCACGCTCGGTTCACCCGGTCGGCGCATGCACGGGTGGCTTCTATCATGCACCGAGTAATGAACAGGTTAAGGCTATCGTTACGCGCCTGCAACAGGCGCGCAGTGATGCCAATGACCTGCTGCACTGGACCGCCGCCATGCCACTACCCGATGACTCACAAGATTTTGTCAGTGTCGCCCTGCAACATGACATTGAGTACCCGATGAATGAAGGCCGCATCATCTCAAGCAATGGTCTCAATATCGGCGCTGATGAATTTAATGCACATTTCAGGGAAATGCAGATACCGCATTCTACAGCCCTGTATTCACTACTGCATGATCAGCCTTATCTGGTAGGCCCGCTAGCAAGAATAAATCTCAATACTGATCGCCTGCCGGAAGATCTGCACAAACTCCTTGACCAGTACGACATCCACTTTCCCAGCCAGAACATGTTCCATAGCATGATCGCGCGCGCCATCGAAATTCGTCTGGTGATTGATGAAGCCATACGGCTTTTGTCCGACTACCAATACACTGAACAGACTGCCGTCAACTGGACACCCACAGCCGGCACAGCCTATGCCGCTACCGAAGCACCTCGCGGCCTGTTATGGCATCGTTATGAGATGAATGCATCGGGGCTTGTTGAACAGGCGCAAATTGTACCGCCAACCAGTCAAAACCAGGCGCGTATTGAGGAAGACATTAAGCTATCCTTACAAAACCTTGGACTGAATCAAAGTGAGGACGCCATTCGCCTGCGTGCTGAAACCGTGATCCGCAATTATGACCCTTGTATATCCTGCGCCACGCATTTCCTGAAGCTCTCAGTCACAAGAAATTAAAAATGCCTGCCACCAGTATCATCGGTATAGGATCGCATCATGGCGCAGACCAGCTGGGCTGGTTACTTTGCGAACGATTGAAACATCTGGACTGGCCGGACACTATCGACATTCAACTGTGCCGCACCCCTGCACAATTACCCGAGTTATTAAACCACTGCGAGAACGCTATACTGCTGGATGCCATCAAAACCGATACAGACAGCGGAAAAATATTACAATTACAATTAAAAGATCTGGCAGATAACCCGAACGCCTCTCATTCATGCCACGGCTTTGGAGTGACTGAAGCACTTGAGCTGGCCACGGCTTTAGGCCAACTACCTGCATCCATCATCATTCTGGCTATTAGTATTGACGATAAAACAGCGTACGACGGTGTCATTTCACCCGACCTTTTATCTGAGCTACATGAAGTCATTGAAGATCACTTGAACAAACTTTAAGTTTGAGCCCCGCGTTTGTCAGTCCGGCACTTAACAAGGTGGTGATAATCACCATAATAACCATAATAACCATAATAACCAGGACAGAATACAGTTCATCGTAAATCACATTCAGGCTTTTACCAAAAAGTTTATACAACATAAAGTTGTAAACAGATCATAGATGCTGGACTGTTTAGACTTTACTAAATAACCACTATGGCAATATACGGTTTATGGTTCTAGCACTGAGCGGCGATAGGCACGATAGCTTGCCTCATCGAATATGAAATCGAGCGTAGGAATAAACACCCGGTCTTCTCCACCAAACTTTCGTTTAAACTGACTAATGTTGGTCAATGGATGATCTTTATCTTGCTCTGGTGAAATCCCATAAAAATCGTACCATCGACAACCCATTGCTCTTGACTGTACCATTATTTCGAAATTCAACAGATAGGGCGCCATGACTTCAGGATGTTTTTTATTGGAAGCGGCGAAAAAATAGGTAGCTCGGTCACCAAAATAGATCACCAGAGCGGTTGCCAACCTGATTCCATTATACTCTGCGAAAAACAGTGCGCTCTTTTTATCTGCCCCGAGTATTTCGACAAGCGATCGAAGATAGTCAAAATTCACTGCGCTTATACCCTGCCGAATAGTAGTTTCTTTATATAATGTCAAAAATTCATTGAAGCCATCAGCAGAGTTATCCTGTACTACCGTAACTCCTAACTTGATCGCTTTTTTTACTCTGTACCTTCCGTAGTACTTCATGTGACTGAGTAAATCTTCCTTTGATTTATCGATGTCAATATATAATGTATGCCTTGGTTCCGTATACCCATCTACCTGATGACCTTCATCAATAAAGTCAGGACGGTTATGCAAGCGTGGCTCTAATCGCAGGTGAGTAACTTTTTCAGTTTGCTCTCGTCGCATGTCCTCAATATAGGCAAGCATGCCTGAAAATTGCTCGCTGGCTATAGCAGCATCTTCGGACAGCAACGGCCCATCAGGCATATAAAAGTACACTTCGCCGGGTTTAATATGGCCAATAAATACCCGGCCCCCGCCTTCAATTTCAGCATTCTCTTTAAGCAGGAAAGCGTCGAAGTAGCCCCATCCATGCTTCCTCAACACGCGCGCGTAATGGTAGGACTGCATGAAACCGCTATCAGATCTGGATTGTAGAAACCGATCCCAGGCAGCACCCCATTCATCGTTGGTCTGCGGAGCAGTCGTTGTTCTTTCCTCTGTTTCCAATGGCTTTACCATGTCTGTCGAAGTATATTCAGTCATGCCAGATTGTCTCGAACAACATCTTATTGGCTACCCATTATTAATACATGAACAGCGTGTAATGATAATTCAGGAATCCGCATCCAGCTAGCAAACATATAAAGATAATAAAATCCCTTCTCCGATAAGCCCACAACACTTGCGTACTGCTGTTGCAGATGGTTATTTGAATGCCCAAATCATAAAATCTGATACAGCAAGACAATATCCATTATTGCACTGACCACCATGCGCCGACTCATTTAGCTGAATACTGATCCTACCTTATTGATTGCTACAGCAACATACCGAGCAACCCGGATTCGCATGCTATTGAGTATACTCCCAATCCAGAATGCGAGGATCATACAAAGCTAGCAATAACCCCGAAGCTCCGACTCGTTACATTGTGATATATCGATCATCCAATAACAGAAAATCAAAATGAGTCTACAAACGACTTTTCTGAATGTTAACATGGGAAATATAATGCTATAAAAAGATTGGGCATATCAAATAAAAAACCGGACCTGTTACCAGGCCCGGTTTAAAAATTAAATCGTATTACAATATATATTCTTATAGAAAAGCATGTCTTAACTCGATGCTAAACTGTATGTAATTTTCTTTAGCTTAGCGATGTTTACCAATTAGCCACATTATTCCCAAACGCTACCAACATGAAACAATATTACACCTAGCAGGCATGACAGTCTGGCTTTACATCTTAGCTATGCGACTTTCCACCGCCATATGAAGAGCCGCGAGACTTCCCACCGCCATATGAATGGCCGCCAGATTTTCCACCGCCATATGAAGAGCCGCGAGACTTCCCACCGCCATATGAATGGCCGCCAGATTTTCCACCATCGCAACGCTGTATATCTGAGCCACTTCTACCAAAGGACGCTTCCGCTTTCAGCGAAATAATAGCTGGCGCTGTATAAGCAACCGCCTTGATGAACTTTCTCTTAGATCCGTTATGAGTACTCATTTCCCGCTCCTAAATATGTCAAATGAAAACTACCAAAATTATAGATTGTTTGTTAATAAATAACAACATGCGTAGATAATTGTTAACAATAATCAACACTTAAAAAATATCTTGTTAATAAGATGAGCATAATCTATGCCAAATAAATTAATTCAATTAAATCATATAGTTATTTTTGTTCATTATTTTTAATGCTACAGATTGTAAATATATTCGACATATCAGAGCTGCTTGTTTTGACTGTATAGATATATTTAACATATATTTCAATATATTAGCCAGATGGTTCGCCTGTAAAGTTTAGAACTGTCTTGCCCGGTGAGTCACACTATTGATTCAGTCCGGAACCTTGCGCTCACAGTAAGCGAAGGCTTTCTTCAAGGCAGGCGGCGTTAACAAGGTGGTAATAATTACCATAATAACCAGGGCAGAAAACAGCTCATCGTTAATCACATTCAGGCTTTTACCGATGGAGGCGAAAACCAGACCTACTTCTCCGCGTGGTATCATGCCAGCACCCACAGGAATTGAACGGATGCCTTTCCCTGCCGCGTAACCGCTAACCCACTTACCGACAATAGCTGCAATCGTCAGGCCAACAGCCATCATGATAACATGGGGGTCAGCCATGGATTCCAGTTTGACCTGTACACCCATTAGCACAAAAAATATCGGTACCAGTATCACTTCCAATGGAGAAATTAAATCGTGGATACTAACTTGATGATCCCTGGTCTTGCCCCAGTGTACAAAATAGGCATCGTGTAAAATCATACCTGCTGCAAAAGCGCCCACAATAGTCGCCAGACCCACCAGGTTGGCCGTCCAGGCCAGTGCCATAACAAACAGAAAAGAAATAAACATCTTTGCTTCACCTATATCCAGATGACGCACGAGATTAATCGCGAATCTAAGAAAGTGCGGGCCTACCCTGAAAGATATCCATAGAAACAGCATTGCCAGACCAATGATCTTGAATGTGCCCAATAACTCAAATTCACCGGAGACAATAATGCCGGAGACAATCGCCAGCATCACCAGACCGAGAATGTCATCGATCACGGCCGCGCCGAGGATGACACGCGCTTCCCGACAATGCATTACCTGCAACTCTGTCATGACACGCGCGGTAATGCCTACACTGGTAGCGCCCAATGTGGCTGCAACAAACAGATCCACATCAATGGATAGCTCGGGCATCAAGACCCGCGCCGCCGTAAAACCTAATATGAAGGGAGCAACCACACCGACAATAGCGACGCGCAGAGAAGGGCCGCCAACCTCGCGCATTTCCTCAAGACTGGTTTCAAGTCCGATCAGAAACAACATAAAAATCACACCATAGCGAGAAAACACATCCACGGTATGCGCTACCTGTGTTAACGCTGCCCCGCCCGGCCCTTGCAGAATAGCGAGTATCTTTACTGAGTCGTTTTGTCCCAACGCGTGTAGGGCCGCTGCTGGCAGTGGCTCACCCGACAAGGTCAAATCCACCATTTCAAAAATGGCGGGCCCCTGCCTTAACACTTCAATGAAATCCAGACCCAGCCAATAGCCAACATTACCCACAAGGATACCCATTAATAATTCACCGAGCACCGAGGGCTGCTTGTAATGTCGCGCGGCAAATCGTCCCAGTACGGCAAAAAACAGGATGCCCGTCACACCCAGTATCACCGGTGCAATGGGATCAGCATGTGCGTTGGCGGCCCATGCCGGCAAGGTAACCAATATAAGCAGGAGTGGATAAAACCAGATTTTGTATTGCCCTGTTTTTTCTTTTTGTTGACCGCGCTTGGTTTCAGGCATCGTGATCCTGTGGATCTTTAATGAAAAAATGGCTCAGGAATATACCTGGCCCTGTATCTATAACCAGTATAGATAAAAAAGCCGGATAGATCAGGCAGCAGACGTTTATTTATTCAGCGCTGTCGATGCACTGGCAGAAACAAAACAATAATCAGACACGCAACCAGCAACAATAACCAGTGGTCCGCTGACGTCAAATAATGTGGCAATACAGTAAAAAAACCAGACTCTGTATGCGGACCCGCATGCGCCATGATCTCCGGGCTAGTCAAAACTACGACCAACAGCGCCAGATATTTTTTTAAATGAGACATGAACTCTCCTCCATTTAATGTGGTTACTGTACCTTCACTTTGATCAATTCTTCGCCATCCGGATCGACAACATGCACGGCACAGGCGATACACGGATCAAAACTGTGGATGGTGCGCAGGATTTCTATGGGTTGCTTTGGATCATGTAATTTGTGCCCTTTTAATGCAGCTTCATAGGGCCCGTCCTGACCGGCAGCATCGCGCGGCCCTGCATTCCAGGTACTTGGAACAACAGCTTGATAATTATCAATGACACCGTCCTTGATCACCACCCAGTGCGCCAGTGCACCACGAGGTGCCTCGGTATAACCAACACCTTTGGCGACCTTCGGCCATGAAGACGGCTCCCATAATTCATCATTAAAAGTCGACACGTCGCCCGCCTTGATATTGGCCACGAGACTGTCATACCAGCCCTGCATCTGGTCTGCAAAGATCTTGGTTTCCAGCGTTCTTGCAGCCGTACGTCCGAGGGTGGAGAATAATGCGGTTATCGGCACATCCAGTGTCTTAAGTGTATAGTCAACTAATTCCTTGGCCTGCTCATGACCATTGGCATACATCATCAGCATCCGTGACAGTGGACCCACTTCCATAGGCTTGCCTTTCCAGCGTGGTGATTTCAGCCATGAGTAGGATTGGTCGACATCCAGATGCTTATAAGGCGGTTTGGGGCCGGTGTAATTCAATTCAGTTTCGCCGTCGTAGGGATGCAGGCCTTTCTCCTTGCCATCCTTGTAGTCATACCAGGAATGAGCGACATATTCCTGAATCTGGTCTTCTGCATTTAAATCCAGTTCATGTATTGTGGAAATATCCCGATTCAGGATCACGCCACGTGGAACCAGCAACTTATCAGTTTCATTGGTACCGCCCTCAGGGAAGTCGCCATAACACATGAAATTACCGACACCCTCACCCTGCCCGGCCCATTCCTTGTAGAAACCGGCGATCGCCAATGTGTCCGGTACATACACCTGGTCGACAAACTGGCGCATCTCGTCGATGACATTCTTGACCGTGGCCAGACCGACATCATTCAACGCCGTGGCGCCAGAACCACCACGCCAGCGAGGACTTTCAGACTGGCCGCCAGGCTCGATACTGATGGCTGATGGTGAGCCACCGACCAGGAAATTGGGGTGCGGATTCTTGCCACCGAAAATGGTATGCAGCTTGGCGACATTACGTTGCCAGACCAATGCCTCCAGGTAATGCGCAACCGCCATCAGGTTAGCCTCGGGTGGCAACTTATAGGCTGGATGCCCCCAGTAACCATTGGCAAATATACCCAGCTGGCCTGACTCAACAAAGCCTTTCAGTTTCTTTTTGACATCGGCAAAATAGCCAGGTGATGATTTGGCATAAGAACTGATCGATTGCGCCAAAGTCGATGTCGCAGCCGGATCAGCCTCTAACGCGGAAACCACATCCACCCAGTCCAGTGCATGCAAATGGTAAAAATGCATAACGTGATCGTGTATATACTGTGCGCCGATCATCAGGTTACGAATTAACTGCGCATTCGGCGGTATGCTGTAATCCAGCGCATCCTCCACCGCCCGCACTGAAGCGATTCCATGCACCAGTGTACATACACCACAAATACGTTGCGCATAGGCCCAGGCATCGCGTGGATCCCGACCACGTAAAATAATCTCTATTCCCCTGACCATCGTCCCGGAAGAATAGGCTTCGGCTATAGTGTCTCCATCCATTTGCGCCTCAATGCGCAGATGGCCTTCGATACGGGTAATGGGGTCAACGACGATACGTTCAGCCATGGTTTAGCCTTCCTGTTTATTGCCAGAGATTTCAAGGTGGTCTGCGATCAGCTCGGACAGACCCAGAACTTCTACATCCATTTCATATTCGTCAATGCCGTCTTCCAGCATATGACGGCAGTTTGAACAACTGGTCACCAGTTTTTTCACACCGGTTGTATCCAGTTGCTGTTTTTTTACTTTGAATGCCTTCAGGCGCAAGGCATCGGCATCCGGATTGGCACTGACGCCGCCGCCGCCGCCACAACACCAGTTCAGCTTGCCGGCATCCGGCATCTCGATAAAATCATCGGTCACCATATTTAGTAAGTTACGTGGCTCATCGATGATGCCTCCGCGACGGACAATCTGGCAGGGATCATGAAAAGTCATCTTGCCTGTTTCCTTGTCACTGACCTTGATAAGCCCCTGCTTGCGTAATTTGTCGAGTAATTCGAGTACATGTAGCACTTCGAAGTTATATTTACGTCCAATCAGGTTTGGGCCTTCCCAGCGCAAGGCCGTATAGGCATGACCGCACTCGGGGCTGATAACATATTTAACTTTTAATTTTTCAGCGCCATCAACGAGTCTTTGCACCAGCTCGGCTGCAAGGTCTGAAGAACCAATCTGGATGCCACTGTTGGTTGCCTCAAAAGCCTCACTGGAAAAGGTCCAGGTAAGCCCGGCTTGCTTGAAGATCTTTGCCATCGCACCGATGAACTCATAAAACTGCATGATTTCTGCAGAAGACATCAACAATA
>Ga0316205_10002470_pt1 | contig 19197 bp, 23 predicted proteins | sample 3monthpyrite_MG_FD_204941 | JGI IMG/M metagenome (GOLD analysis project Ga0316205, IMG submission 204941) | Microbial mat bacterial communities from mineral coupon in-situ incubated in ocean water Damariscotta River, Maine, United States -... | ecosystem: Environmental > Aquatic > Marine >... | reverse complement strand
CAAGTATAATTTCACCAATTGCATATTTTAAATACTTTCCAGTTTTATTTTTTTCCATAAGGTCGTATCGTATTTTCCGAAAGAATTTTATCATTGGTTAGCAGTTTGTCATAATGAAGTACAACGGTCTTGTATATGAAAAGTAGCGGATTTTTAAACACTAACTTTTCGGTTTATAACTGACCGTATTTTTAATATTTATCTTTTGTTTAAGCACCAAAACCGCTATTTTTTATATACGTTGTTGTGTGCCGTTTTTATTTTCCGCTTTTTCTTCTATTATCTTCTCTACATAACATTTGGCAATTTTCCGCTGACGTTTTTCCTCCATCGTGCCAAGGGTCGATATGGTCAGCTTCCATTTCGTTTAATTCAAAATGTTCTTTACAAACTACACAAATTCCTTTTTGTCTTTCGTATGCCTCACGTTTCTGGTTTGGGCTGAATGCACGAATATTCAAATACTTTTCTTTTCTTGTTAATACGTATTGATATATTCCTTTTTTCTTGGTTACATCTTCATCTTCCATTAGTTCAGCAATTTCTGTTTCGAGTTTCCTTGAATCATACTTTTCATCTTTAAACTCGTTGTACAAAAATCCCCATTCTATACCTTTCATTTCTCTACGATACTTTGGGAAAACAATTTTAACCCAATTTATAACGCTCTGAAAATAAAGCCAAATTTCGTTTGCGTTTGGTTCATTTTGATTTTTAGACATATATTTTTCAATACTTCCGTCTTTTGAAATCCATTTGATTGTTGTTTCTAAATAATCTTGACGATTTACAGCACCACTTAAATAATCACTTCCCATCCCATAGGCAGGACAATTAGTTTTGCTAAAGTATCTTTTGGCATCAGAAACCCAAGAGCCGTGATAAACCGCATTTCTCAATTCTTGGTCAGTTAGTTCTTCTCCTGCAATGTTTATTGTTTTAAACCACTCTAATTTCTCACTATCAGTTCCGCTACATAAATAAACCATTAATTTATAATCCAAGATTTGTTCTTGCTCGTCGTCTTGCAAATTATGAAACGCTCTGCTTTCTGGAAAACTTCCAATTTTAACAGAAAAATCTCCTTCAACATATTGACAGATAGAGATTGTTCTTTGTTGTCCATCAATTACTTCGTAGTTACCATCTTCACGTACTGCCCAATACATTACGTTTAAAGGGAAGTATTTTGTAAGTGTGTTAATTACTGCATCTCGTTGTTTGTCCTTGTATATAAACTCTCTTTGATAAGGTGGACGTATATCCAATTTACCTCCAAAACCAACTACACCACCTTCTTCGTTATCTTCATAACCATTGGTTAATTCACGGACTGTAATTTCTTTGAGTTCTATTTTCATAAAGTTTTATTCTTAATAATTATTCTAGCATAAGGAACTACAACTTCACCATCTTTCATCATATATAAATCACCATCAACTGCTCCTCTTTTTTGAATTTCTTTTCTGTATTTTTTATGTTCTTTTTTATAAGGTTTAACTCCAAAATCAATACCTGAACTAGAAATACCTAAGCCAATAATTTCAAATTGTCCTGGATTGTATTTGTCTAAAAAAGTAACTGGAACTCCCATATGACCAGTATAGTCCATTGGAATATCTTTGACTTTATTTACATTAATCGCATCATAATTTTCATAATGCGAATAATCCATTTCATTAGATTTTTTGTATAATAATAAGCTCTCGTGACGTTTTGCTAAATCTAAATTCGTATACCAAGTGACATTTCTAAATTTCACTAAACCCGTGTCTTCGCTATATACGCCTTTGGCAAATTCTTTTGCGTGAGTAGTTTTAAAATATGCATTACCACCTTTAAAACCTTGTCCAAGCCAAAGTTTGTCATCCTTAATAAGCTTAAATATGTCTTTGTAAGTTATTGCATTAAAGCTTCCAACAATTATGAATTTTTTATCGTATTCAATGAGTTGAGCGACATATTCTCTAAATAACGAAAATGGTGGATTGGTAACTACTATGTCAGCTTGTTTAAGAAGTTCAATACTCTCTTTACTTCGAAAATCACCATCTCCTTTTAAATGAATTATACCAATTTCTTCTGCATCAGGTACGTTATTACCATTTTTATCACCTTCATATTCTAAATAAATCGCTTGTTCAGAATCATTTTGACTGAACAAGTCCATATTTTTATTTTTATAACAAGTTGTAATTAGTTTCTTTAATCCTAATTTTTCGAAGTTGTATGAAAAGTAATGGAAAAAATTACTTATTCTAGGGTCGTCACAGTTACAGTAAACAACTTTATTTCTAAAATGTTTTTTGTAATGCTTTAATTCTCTTTCTATGTCTGCAAGTTGAGTATAAAATTCATCTTTTTTAGAGTCTTTCGCTGTATGTAAATTTTTATTACTTGATTTATCGGACATTCAATTATTTATTTTTTTTAATTCGTCAATTTACAAAATTCAATTCCGTTTTTCATTTTTAGCACAATGTTTGTCCAAATGGCACACAACGTTTATGTGTAAGGAACGTTGCGTGTTTGAGTGCGAGGATTTTCCGAAGGAAAATCGGATGCTAGCAAACAAAGCAACGACCAAACGGTTTAACTAAAATAAGCAATGTTTTTTACACGGTGTTAGCACCAGTTATTATTTTCCGTCTCTTTTCTCAATTCCGTTTTTTGCTCCAATCGGAACATTCTTTTCATAAAATTCTTGAATTTTTTTAGGTTGGCTTATGAGAACTTCACAAATTATGTTTACAAATCCAAAAAGAGCATAAGCAATTTCAATTTTATCATTCAGGTCAATTGTGCCAGGATGAACAGCATTATTTCCTACTACTCTAACACTATCCAAAGCTTGTTGCATTGTTTGAGGTAATCCTTTCTTTACTAGGCTTGCAATATCATCGTTAATATTTTTTCCTTTTTCACCTAAGTGAATACATAATTTTTGAATCGCAAGTCTTAATAAAGCGGCAGCTCCACGTGGAGAAATGTTTACTATGTCTTTTGCTTCATTGTAATCTTTCTTGATATCTTCAGGTAGGTCAGGATTTGCCATTTCAACATTTCCTGTCAAAGGATAGACCATTTTTCCAGTATACCACATTGAAAATAAATTACAATTCTTGCATTTAGCAACCATAGTATTTTCTAGAGGATAAGTAGTATTTAAAGCACTTCCGTTTGGTTGTCTTTGAGTATATCCGCAAGACACTCCATTATTTGACCAAGTTTGTTCAGATAAGACACCACAATGCGGGCAATGAAATGATTTTAAATTTAATGTTGGAGCAATATGTTTCATAGGAGTATTTTTTTAATTGGTGCTAACGGTTTTGTGTATGATTTCGTTGCGTGTTTCAGCAACTAAATTAGTAAACAAAAACGAACCAGAGGAAATTCCGAAGGAATTTCCAAGTAGGCGAGAACTAGCAATGAATTATACACGTTGTTGCCACACGTTTTATTCCACTTTATATTTTGGATTTCGCACATCATTTGAGGTTACTTTCCGCACGTTTCTTACCATTCCTTTTTCGCAAGCTCCGAATTCCGAAAAATTCTTTTTTGCTTGATTTAATGAAACGCTATTTGCTCCTCCTTCATAGTCTGGTTCATTCGATTGTACTTTATCGTCTTCCCAAAAGCATATTTTGCAAATTTCAAATGTTCCGTTCGGTTTTTCATCCAACGAGTTATATCCGCAACATTTACAGTAAAATTTAGCATTAGATTGTGACCTCTGAAATTCTACAATATCAATTAGTTCTTTGTCAGAATATTTTTTTAAAACTTCTATAAGTTGATTTTCCGAATATTTATCTGAAAAGAAAAGTCGGTAACTTTCATAATGGATTTGTGACTTTTCAGGATTAATATCTTGATAATATTCGTAATCAATATCACATTGTTCGCTTAAATAATCTTCAATTATATCTTTCAATTCCCAAGTGTCAATATCAAGTACAAGTTGGTCTTCGATTCTATATAATTTAATATGTGGTTTATTTAAGTTCAAAGTTTTTCTCAAATGTGTGGCAACGGTATTGTATATGATGCGGCGTGTTTGGTAGATTTGCTTGCGAGCGATTGGCAGCAGCGAAGCTGCGTGAGAATCAGAAAGGCAAGCGAAGCTACGTTTACGTTTTATTCATATAATTTGCTTTGACTAAGTTAAGTAAAATTGTTGATGCTATTATTTCAGCCACGCTGAATTATATACGGTGTTGTATGCAGTTTTTATTCAAAATTTTCTTTCCACTCACTTTGTTTTAATTCAGTTAGTGAGTCAATTTCTTTTCTGTATTTCGCTTTCCAGTCAGTTCCGTTTTTATTCGTTAAATACTTGTCAATTTCAGCGTTATACATTTCAATTCCGTTTTCTTCAATTCCGCTTACTATGCATCCAAATCCGACATTCTTAAATCCGTATTTCTGACTTATTTTATTCATTTCCATTGGTGAAATCATAGATTCTCCAACTAACACTTTATAAGGTGAATTATTCGCAATATCTGATTTCGCAGATAAATAATTAAATCGGTTGAAAAATCCGTAATTCCACAATCCAATTCCAATTAGAATTAATATTATTCCACTAAATATTATCGTTTTATGTTTCATTTCTCAAATTGCATACAACGTGTTTGTATATGGTTTGTTGCGTGTTTTAAGCACCTAATTTAGCAAATACAAACCGAATAGAAAATCCGCGAGGATTTTCGTAAGTAGGCTGGAACTAGCAATAAATTATATACGGTGTTAGCGGCTGTGATTTTCATTCCAATCTAACAAAGTTATTTTATTATCCTTAATTATCATTACTGAAACTTCTCGGTCAATCGCAATTCCATAAAAGTCCATATTAATCAATGTGTATTTTCCATATGTTCTTGTTATTGGGTCGTGAGTATATTTGTCATTATTGAATAAAGGATTTACGATTTGTATTTCTTTTCCGTTTATTTCTGCTAAAAATGTACTTTCATTAAAATGCGTAAGGAATAAACTCCTTTCTCTATTATTGAAAGTAGAAAATAGTTGAATTCCGAAAAGGTCTAATTCTTTCGAGTATTCTTTGGTTTTATCTTGATAACCTAAACTTCCTTGTTTAATTTTCAGTTGATTGTTTTTCGCTTTAGTTAACTTTTTTGGGTCGTCTATTATTTTAATTTCCGATGTTCCAGTCATATGACCTAAATGTGCAAGAATTTGGTACTGTCCATTTTTTTTGATTACCGTATTCGTACAAGTTGATTCCGTAAAATATGTTTCTTTGCTTTGTCTATCGAAAAAGTAAATAGTTCCTCCAAATTCGCCACTACATTTTCGGTAAACAATAAACTTATTATCGGATAATAAAATTGATTGTTCATCAACTGGGATTTTTATATCTGCACTTTTCCATTTTATTCCATTCCATTGGTATAAACCACTAAACAAAAATGATTTGGATTTAGCATATAATTTTCCATCTATAACCCAATGATATTTAAATTTTTTACTATTTAGTTCGTTTTCGAGTTTTGTATTTCTTGAGTAGTCGTTTAGGTTATGGCAAAGAAATTTACCATTACCAAATAACGATATAAGATTTTCCTCATAAATGACGGAAAATGATTTAGGAAAATTTATATAATTGTCATCCCAATCGTCAAAGTCATCTGTATAATATGGGGTTTTGAGAACAAGTGTGTCAACCTTAAAATTGATAGGATTATTACTTATCGAGACATTGAAATCCTTTGATTTATATAATGAGTTTTCGCTTATACTATCTCGAGGGATTATTTCAAAACCTATAAAATTGTTATTCCTAAAGTGTTCAACAAGTTTGTCGAAATTTTGGGCACTTGATTGCGAACAAATCACAAGGCTTAATAGTATGTACAGGTGTTTCTTCATCATTGCCGCTAACGGTTTTATGTATGATTAGTGGCGTGTTTCAGCACTTAATTTAGCAAATAAAAACCGAATAGAAAATCCGCGAGGATTTTCGTAAGTAGACAAGAACTAGCCATTAATTATACACGGTGTTGGCATTAGTTATTTTTCAGTTCAATTGTTAATTCAGTTAAATCTTTTGTCCGAACTATTTCTGAATAATCTTTCAAACTACCAATTCGTATTTTAATCGGCTCAAGTTTCTTATTGTGAACATAGAATCGAAATTCTTTTTGATATTCAAACTCCTTTGGTTTGTCAAATAATGTCAGTTCCTTGTTGGTGATATTATCTTTGTCATAATAGTTTACAAATCCGTGTCGAAAGTCAAATCCGTTGTTTTTTAATTCAGATTGGATTTTGTCGAAAAAATATTGACTGTTTTTAATCAATAAACAATGTGTTCCAAATCTTAAATTCTTTTCGTCTATTCGAAAATCTAATGGATTTGGAAAACCGTTTGAAGATATGCAGTAAAGTGAATAAATATTTCCTAAAACTTGGTCAAATGATTTTTTTAAATGAACTTTTTCATATTTAAAATCACGGTCAATTCCAGGTATTCTAAAAGTTCCAGGAAGAGAGTTTATAATTTCAGATGCACCTTCGTAATTGTCTCCACGTAAATCATTATCCTCAATTTTTTTAAAATACTCAATAGTATTTATATAAATCGTTCCGTTTTCATAAAGGTCAGTTATGTTTTCTAAACTTCCTAACTTTAAAAACATTTTAATTGTATGAGTCATTTTCAGGTTTTCTAATTGTTCTTTAGCGCAATAGCGCCTGCAATGGATGTCCCAATAGCCCAAACTGTCTCAATCGTAGATTTTATTCCATTCTTAATATTTGTTCTGACTTTATTGTTTCTGTTAATTTGCTCCATATTCGTATTTTTTTTTAAGGTTATCTGGTTCAATATGAACCTTAAGGTTACTAAAAAAGCTACTGGAACAAAACCATTGCAGAGCATATTGTCTACCCCTGTTTCCAAGGATTTCTTAATGTTTTCTATTTTCGTTTTTAATTAATGCCAACGGTTTTGTGTATGATTTCGTTGCGTTTTTCAGCAACTAATTTAGCAAATACACACCAAATAGAAAATCCGCGAGGATTTTCGTAAGTAGGCGAGTACTAGCAATGAATTATACACGGTGTTATAAACAGGTTTTTAATTTGGTCAATTTAAAATTTCCCCAGTCTGGTTCTTGAAGTTGTTCAAGTTTCATTTCACACTCGTCAATTGATGATATTTGATATATATGTAGGTCTGAAGTTTGGTCAAGAGTAAAAAACAAAAAATAGTTTTGCTGTACTTCTTTTACAAACCAATAACCTTCATCGTTCCAACTTTTGTTAATTAGTGCATATCTTTTATGATTATAAGGTGCTTTATTAAATTGTTTATCAATAAAATATAAGTCTTTACCAAATTTAATATCTAAAGGAGTATTATTTTTTTCATAATCACTATTTATTAAAAAATCCATAATCTGATTTTTACTCATTGTGAGTTTTAGACTCAAATCTAAAGGATGAAAAACGGACATTTTATTGTCAAATAAGTCAATTTCTATCGAGTCTTTTTGATAAATTCGGAAATCAGCTTTCAGTGTGTCAGTTAAAATTCCGAACTTCATTTTTTTATAATCTAAACTTATTTTCACTACATTACTGTCAGAATGAATTAGACTCAATTCAGATTTATCAAAGTCAATTATTAATCCAGCAGTCCTTCCAGTTGTGTATGCAATGTCATTATCTATTTTTCTGTCGTTATACGACATCCAAATTCCACTAACTTCTTGAGATTTACAAGATGTAAGTCCAAACAGGATAAATATTATTTGTATAGTTTTTTTCAACTTGTTTATAACGATTAAAATAAAGACTGTGCCTAAGATAACTGATATTTAAAAATCTAATTTTCAAGTAAAATTGGTTTTTTATTTGAAACCTAAACAGGCATTGACTTTATTTTGTGTTAGCAGTAGTTTGATACTTTACAAACAAGTACTCTTTATTATCACAAATTAACTTTCCGAGCTGCGGGATTGCATGATGCATTCCTTTTTTATTATATGGTACATGAACTCGGAATGGACGCTCGTTTGAAACTGTAATTTCATTTCTTTCATTTTCCACAGATTCAGTTAAGAATAAAGGTGTCTTGGCATCTTTATCCCACCATAAAAATAGTATTGAAGAGTCAGATTCCTCAAGAATAATAAAACTGTAATACTCACAAACTGAATAGACTTTATAGTTCGGTTTGATTTCGATTTGTATCAAGTCTTGCGCATTACTATTATTTAAAAAAAGTCCAACGCAAAAGATAATAGTACTTAAAAACTGCTTTTGAGACTTATTCATTTTTATTCGATTTGGTTTTAATTACTGCTAACGGGTTTGTATAACGATTTGTAACGGAATAAAATGTACATTTTATTCCGAATGAATGTAAAGTTAGTAAAAAAGGATGAATTTTCTGTGGAAAATTCAGTAGTTATAAACGTTATACGTTGTTATATTTTTTGCCGACCATAAGAGTGATGCGTACAGTTCGGATTTTTTTTTTGATTCAGTTTGCTTTTGAGTGTAAAAGTCAGATGTGTGATTGCGTCTGAGTAAATAATTCAGGTTTGAGTGAAATTCCGCTTGAGTATTTTTTTCAGTTTTGAGTGTTAAATTCCGCAAGAGTATTTATTCAGATTCACGTTTGAGTAATTTTATTCAGAACGAGAATATTCTATTTTGCAGAATTTTCAGAGGCATTGAATATAACGGTATTGTGTATGGTTTCGTTACGGGAAAATCGGCAAGATTTTTCCGAGTTAAGAACCAAAGATAGTAAAAATGCGAGGAATTTCCGATAGGAAATTCCGCCGTAATGAATTATACACGGTGTTAGCTTTTAGTGCTTTTTTCCATTTAATGATTCATTCCGTTTTTTCTTTGGTTCCGCAATTTATGTTTTTCAGGGTTTGAGTAAATTCAGCAGTTTTCGATTCCGCAAACTTGCTCAAATTCCGATGTTGGTTTTTCCACCAGCGTAAAATTCAGACGTCATTTTTGCGTTCAGTTCCATTTTCAGCTTTTCTGCATTTTTGTCAAATTCCGCACAGCAATTCATTCCGAGTTTGAGTGAGCAATTCCGATGTTGCTTGTCATTCAGCATTCGAGTGAGAATTCCGCATAAAATTTGGGATTCCGCAACACATTTTTTCTGTTTTTACTTTCTTAAAACTCTAAAAAAAAATCGAAAATAAAACCAGATTTTTTTCAATTCCGCAAACTTGCTCCAGCATTAAAGCTAACGGTTTTGTGTATGGTTAGTTGCTTGGTTAAGCAACTAATTTAGTAAACAAATACTTGCCAGAGAAAATTCCGAAGGAATTTTCCAAATAAGCACTTGCCAAAGCAATTAATTATACACGTTGTTAGCAAATCGTTTTTATTTTAATAGTTCAACATACACATTGTTTGTCGAAACTTTGGTGTCAATTGTAAAATAGTTTCTGTTCAGAAGCAATTTGTCTGGTGTTGAATCAATTTTAATAAATCGCAAATCCGTTATATGTCCTTCGAAACTGTAATTCTCAAAGTTTTTATAATCAAATTCAATAGTACTTTTATCAGTTGTTATTTCTTTGAAAATAAGAGAGTCGTTTTCTTTTTGTAGATAAACGAAAGTTATTTCTCTTGAGCTAATTTGCGATTCAGGAATACTGTCAGCAGGTGAGTAGATACTAATTTTTCCTTTCAGAATTGAGTCTTTTTTATTTCCGGTAATATTGAAATCAAAAAATTTACTTTTAGAACTATCAATCACTCCATTTTTATAAAATTTCCAAGTATTCCAGAAAGTGTCCTTTTTTTTCGAAACGTATGCTTCGTTCTCTCCAATTAATTCGTCATTGTCGTAATAAGGAATATTGATTCTTTGGTACATCTTACTTGTATCAATTTCAATAGTATTCGCGCTTATATTTTCAGCTTTTTTTTCAATTGTTTTTTCCGCTGTTTTTTGGCAAGAGATTAAAAATAAAATGAATAATATGTATATGATTCGGGATTGTTTCATCAAATGTTTGCTAACGGTCTTGTGTATGATTAGTGGCGTGTTTAAGCAACTAATTTAGCAAATAAAAACCGAATAGAAAATCCGCGAGGATTTTCGTAAGCAAGCTCGAACTAGCCATTAATTATACACGTTGTTACCACACGTTTTTAATTCGGATAAATTGATAATCTTATTTGATTATAAGAGCCTTTAGGGTTTCCAAAAGCAAATAAATATGCATTCATTCCGTTTTTATTCAGCCATTTTATTCCGTCTCGATAAGTTCCATCATCTTTTTGGTTTTCAGACTGTATTTCCGAAAAGATTGGTTCTCCGAACTTTTCAGTTAGCATTTCAGTCAATTCCGTAAATTTTTTCTTAAACGCTTTTTTTGTTTTCAAATTTTGTTTCTCCGTTTTGAAACTTTTCTTTTTTAAGTCATTCCACTCGTAAGTAGTAACTCGGATTGAACTGTCCTTTGTGAAATAGTAACCAACTTCGAGTGAGAAATTCGGTTTTATAATTCGCTTAAAATCTCGAGAAATTTCAAGTTCATAATTGTCCTTATTCGGATAAATATTTTCTCCAAGTCCAACTTTATGTGTTCGAGTAATATCTTCAGACTTTAGTTTTTTTTCAAGTTCTAGTGCGTAATTCAGATTCAGATTTTCATAATTAAAAATCCGTTCATTTTGGAATACTTTTTTTGAAGTTCCGCATCCAACTAATAATGTCAGAAAGATAATTGATATGACGATTGTTTTTCTCAAATGTGTGGTAACGGTTTGTGTATGGTTAGTTGCGGAAAATCCGTTAGGGTTTTCCGACGTACGACGAAGTTAATTAATTCAAGTGAATTTCCTGCGAGGAAATTCCGTAGCAATTAATTATACACGTTGTTAGCCACTGGTTTTTATTCAATGTATTCTTCCACATCATCTAAGGGAATCCATTCCTTCATTTCAGGTAATACTCTTTTTTGCATAAATTCAAAAAAGTCCGAATGTTCTGATTCAATAATGTCCCAGCCTTTGACGTTTTGCCCAAACGATGGATGAAATACAATTATGTTTTCCGCTACTTTTCCACCCACAATTTCAAATCCGGCGAATGTGTCCATATCTTGTCTCCGTCCGAATGTCAGGACCTCTCTGTTTTGCTCACACTCAATTTTAAATTGCTCGTTAATCGATGAGTCCATTTCAATTTCCGATTCCAAATTCCATGGAATAAACTGAGTTAACTTCAGTTTTGCAAACCAGTTATATGAGTTTGGTATTTCGATATTTCTATTCATTATTCAACTTGTGGCTAACGTGTTTGTATATGGAAAGTTGCGGGTTTGCGTGCGAGGATTTTCCGAAGGAAAATCAGACGTAGCAAACGTGCAACGAACTTTATTTTAGCACAACACCAGCAATTTTTTATATACGGTGTTGGCAACTGGCTTTATTTTTCCATTTTCAATTCGTTAATATTTATTTTCAGTTTTACAGTCTTTCGATTGTTGTAAATTCCATATTCGACTTCAAATTCTTTTTCATATTCCTTTATGTCAGTCCATTTCATAAACTTTGGATTAAAAAAAGGTCCGATTTCAAAAAGACTCTGATTCGGCTCTTCGTCAAATTCAGAAACTGCAATTAGCAAATTATGGGAAACCTCCGAGCTTGGAAATCCTGCGCTTCCAGTTCCGTTGTCGATTGTATATATTTTTACAGACAAATAGTTTTCTCTATTGTCTCCAATTAGTTCAGAATTATTCAAGACTTTAATCAGTCTAGCATTTTCAGACTTCTCTATTTTCAATTCATACTGACCGAATGATATTTGTATAGTACAAATCGTTAAAAATATAATCAATGTTGATTTTATGTTCATTTTCAGCTTGTTGCCAACGGTCTTGTGTATGAAACGTAGCGTGTAAAAAGACGCTAACTTTTCGGATTAAACACAGAGCCGAATTTTTACATTTTGTTTTAACTTATCAATCTTAAAAGCCAAATTTAAAAATTTGGCGGTCTTCGAAAATAAGCACGAACCTTTGGTTTAGCACTTATTAGCTATGTTTTATACACGTTGTTGTACGTAGTTTTTAATTTACTTTATTTTGGTGTTCTTTTATTTCAGATTCAGATAAATTCAAAAAGCGAGCTGCGTTATTATAATAAATATCTCTTTTTTCTTTTTCAGTTAACCAGTCCATATTATAAATTATTTCAATGTTCTTTCTAACGGTTCCAAAATAGTCAGATGCAAACATTAATCTGTCTCCAAGCCCTTCATTGAATAATTTTTTTACTTGTGGTTCCCAAACCTCTTTTGGAACGAACATACTTACTGCAGAAATCTCACAATAAATTTGAGGATACAATTTCATTAGTTCTAAAGATTGCTTTGAATATCTTCCACCATAATGCATTAGGTATATCTTTAAATTTGGATACTTTTCTAAAATTGGTTTAAGTAATTCTGGATTTGCGAAAGCTGGATTATAATTTGGTCTTTCTTCTTTGTTCATTCTTTCTGGTGGAGGTCCAACATCTGCATGAATTCCAACTGGGATATTAAATTCTTCGGCAATTTTCCAATATGGCTCAAGTCTTTTATCTGTTGGAGGAATTCCATAGTAGTTAAACATAGATTCTCCTAGGCTTTTTAGGTTTCCTGTTTTGTATATTTCACGCAGTTCAGATTCACTAAAAAATTCCTTATCACAAGGTTCATCTTGTTTTACAGTCTTTATACAAGGAAAAACCAACCCTGCCCAAAAACGATTATCAACTTCAGCATACATATTGGCATATTTCAATGTTCCTCCTCCTAAAACTAATACTATATTGTTCTTATTAAAATCATCCACAACCCAATCTAATTTCGCACTATCAATATCAACTTTTTGGTTGCTATAAATCTCATTATCCTCAAATCCCTTGGTAATATGAAAATGCATATCAATAATTGGCTGATTCTTTAAAAATTCATCAATATTATTTTGAGCAACAATTGATGAAGTTGTAAAGATTAAAAACAAGGCTATTAATTTTGAAACTATATTTTTCATGATTTGGTCAAATTACGTACAATGGTCTTGTGTATGGTTAGTTGCGTGTTTAAGCAACTAATTTAGTAAACAAAAACGAACGCGAGAAAATTCCGAAGGAATTTTCCAAATAAGCACTTGCCAAAGCAATTAATTATACACGTTGTTGGCATTTCGTTTTTTTATTCCGATAAATTTTTGTTAATCTAAATTCCAATGTCCAATCTCCTGTTCATCATCTGGTAAACCTAAATATGGTATGTCAATTTCTCCTCTGTCTTCGTTGTTATATTCGTCGAATGCATCTGCCATTGCTTGTTCTTTCCAAGCCATATCATCTCTGTCGTTATCAATTGGTGGATAGATAAATTTCCCAATTACAGATGTAGGCAAAATAAACTGTCCGTTTGGTGTTTTTCTACCCTTTTCTTCAATAGGTTCTGATATATCAAACATTGTTTTTACATCTTTTTCACAATCAGCGTTATTGCCTCTGTATTCATAACATCTTTCATATGCGTATTTGCATAGTTTTTCAATAATCTTATTATGAACGCCTATAATGTATCTTGTTGTATGTTCAGGATAGTCGTAATTGTCATAAATATACTCCCTTTTATACATTAAGGTTTTGATGATATCCATAACATTTGCATATAAATCCCTCCTAAAAAAGTTCATTGGTGCAATAAATCGTATAGTCATCTTTATACGCTCGTCATACTCATTTATAACATTTTGTATTATATCGTGAAATACGTCTCTATGTATTCTCATTTCTTAATATGTTTCGTTTTTAATTCAGATAATTTGCTAAAAAATATGGGCCAACAATAAGTACAATAAAAAATAGAATTTCAGTTATTTGAATTTTGTCAGAGTTAGAGTCCATTCCAGACATTGCATAATTCACAAGATTCATATTTTCTATTTGGTCTTTCGCTTTTATAATTGCACCTATACTCAATATTTGACCTGCAGTAAAAAATGCACTTACCCAAAAAACTCCTATCCACCATTTAGAAACAAAATATGCAATTAAAGCTCCAATACCACAAGCAAAAATAAATGTAGTTAAGTTCTTTGTACTTCCTTTTATCATTATAAACATAAAAATCAACATTCCGATTCCGCCAATGTTATAAAAATTCGCATTGTTTGTAAAAAATCCAATTAAGAAAAGAATCAAATATCCAATTCCAATAAAATTTTCGATTAAAATCAGATAGTAGTTTTTCATATGAGATTAGTTCAGTTTTTTTATTGGTTTGGTCAAATGAATGCCAACGAACCGGCTAAAAAACGTTGCTGTCCCGCAGGGCAGCCATGATTTTTAGCCATTGTTGTGGTGTCGTTTTTTATTTTATTTTCAGTTTAATCCTTTACAATAACCGTAGTAAAATGGAACAACATATTCTAAGCTATCGACTTCGGTTCGAATGGTCTGTAACGATTTATTTCCATTATCCATTAAAATTTCATCCCCGAATCGAGTCGGTCTTTTTCCATCATATTCAAGCAGAAGGGTGTCGCCAACTTTGGAGTATGTCCCTTCAAAAAATTCATCATAGAAAAATACGCCTGTCCAATGAATTTCAAATTTATCAGGTTCTCTTAGTTTAAAAGTCGCTTGATTCTGAGTTCCTTCATAACAAGCTCTGAAGGTCACATTACCATAAACACTTTCAAGATTTATTCTTAGTGGATTGTAAATTCCGTCAATTAAGCTGATTAGAAGAATTCCAACTGGAACGAATGAATTCAACTTTAGTGTTTTTCGATTTTTTATAATCCTAACTATCTCAATAAAGATTTTAATTGAAATCCAGACGAAAAGTGTCGCAATAGTCAAGAAGAAAAGAACATTCCAAAATCCGCCTGGATTTCTCTCCCATATTGGTCTAAGCCTTATAAGTCCGACAAAGGCAATTGATAATATGATTGATATTTTAAGAGACTTTGTCAAGATTGTCTGTTCGTTTTAAATGCACCACAACGTTTATGTATATGGAAAGTTGCGTGTTTGTGTGCGAGGATTTTCCGAAGGAAAATCGGAAGCAAGCAAACAAAGCAACTCACATTGGTTAAGCTAAAACTAGCAATTTTTTATATACGGTGTTGCCATTTCGTTGTTTTTTTTCTTACAGCTTTTGGTCAGTTGTTTTATAATTCCGTTTGAGTGAGCAATTCCGAAACTTGCTAAATTCCACACATAATTCGTTTTTAGTTTTTTTTAATTCAAATTCAGATTCCGCAAACTTGCTAAAAAATCCGTTATGATTTTAAATCGGTATTTGAGTGAGAATTCAGAAAATATTCATTCAGCTTTTACCCATTAAAAATTCGATTTTTTATTGCTTTTATTTTCGTTTATAAATATTAATATTATCGTAGCAATAATAATTATTGAAGCACCTAAAAACAACCAAGTACTTTTAGATTCAATATTAAAATTTGAAAAATCAAAATTCAGAATATTTAAAATCATTGCTATTATAATCAATGCCGGAGATATGTTTCTTTTTATCATATATTCTATTTTTAAGCGCTTTCCGCAATGAATGGCAACGTTGTTGTGTATGGTTAGTTGCGTGTTTCAGCAACTAATTTAGTAAACAAAAACGAACGCGAGAAAATTCCGAAGGAATTTTCCAAATAAGCACTTGCCAAAGCAATTAATTATACACGGTGTTGGCAATAGTTATTTTATACTAATTCTTTTACTCTTATCTAATAAATATAATTCATACCATAATCCAGTATAGTGTGCATCACCATAAACGACTAGGATTTTGTTTTTCTTGGTATTCATTATTTTTTCAGCTAAAGATTTGTTCCTATAATCTTTAACATATTCTCTTTCAAATATTTTTCTTAAACTCTTTTTAGCCTTTTTGCATTCGTATTTTTCACCTTTTAAGCTAAATCTATAATCACAACTATCTAGTTTTATTTCCCCATTATTTTTCTCAAACTCAGTTATCAATTCAGTCAGACTAACATCAGCTCTTATTGAACTCAAACTATCTATCTTTAATTCACTATGCCTTGGTTGATTAATTAATTTATATTCGCCCTTATATTTAATTTTATCAGCAATAATATTTGTTATTGTATCCAAATATCCTTTATTTCTTTGAGGAAAAAAGCTCATTATCTTTCTTAATTTCAAAAGATTTTTTTTTCTAATCAAGGAATCTTTTTCTTTATCATCAATGACACCTTCATAAAACACAATATAATCTAGCTTTTGTAGTGAGTCAACTTTATTTGAAATATCATTATAATATTCTTCTCTGCCTACGTGATGAATTGGAATAAACAAGATTTTCTTTTCTTTACTACCTATAGATTTTAATTCTGTTTTTTCGTTTTCTACTCCCAATTTTTTGATAATGCGCTTATTGAAAATTGAAGCACATGAGGTAACTGTAAAAATCATTAGTAGAATAAGAGACTTCTTCATTTGTTATGAGTGAATGTATGTAATATCTGAAGCCCAAACTTGATTGGGTCTTGTGATTTCTAGATCTTTTATAATGTTTCCATACTTATAGAATCTATGGTGTGAATTTGTGGTTTTCATACTATATTTTTTTCTAAGAGTCAGCATTTTATGCTCTCTAAGTACCTTAAACAGCGTGTCTCTACCCACTTTAATATTCGCTTTATTAAACTCTTGGTCTAATGATTTTATAAGTTTTCTCACACCTTCTCTAGGAAGGGATTTGCGTCTTTTTCTAACAATGTTTAGAATCTGTTGTTCTAGTTTTAAACGCTTATCAGCTCTAGATTTGTATTTATAATACGCATCCCGTTTTAGACCAAAACAACTTGATATAGTAGATAGAGAAGCAAATCCCTTAGTTTTATCTTTTGCCTTATTTAAGGCTAGATATTTAACTTTTTTTTTAGCTGTTGCACATTTTTGCAGCCTAGTTTTTCCGCAGCCACTTCTAAATAAGATTCCTCTACCATAGCATCCAAATCCTTTTTAAGTAGTAATTTTTTGAGCTGTTGAATCTCTTTTTGAAGTGCTTTAATTCTAGATATTTCGTCTTTAGTTTCCACTTTTACTCTGGTGTTCATTAAGTCTTTACGATTGTATTTTTTAATCCATTCATTAACCGTTGTAGGTGCAATAGAATAGAGTTTGCAAAGTTCACTCTTTGTGTGTTTGCCAGTACTAAGTTCGGCTAAAATTTTTAATTTGAAAGGTTCACTGTAACGTCTAATTACTTTGTCATTTTTATACATAATTGTTAGAATTATGTAGCCTTTATTCAGGACAACTCAAAATTGTTGCCAACGTGCTTGTGTATGGTTTCGTTACGGAAAAATCGGCGAGATTTTTCCGAGTTAAGAACCAAAGATAGTAAAAGTGCGAGGAATTTCCGATAGGAAATTCCGCCGTAATGAATTATACACGGTGTTAGCTTTTAGTGCTTTTTTCCATTTAATGATTCATTCCGTTTTTTCTTTGATTCCGCAATTTATGTTTTTCAGGGTTTGAGTATTTTCCGCAGTATTCTATTCCTTAAACTTGCTCAAATTCCGCAATATTTTTAATTCAGATTTGAGTGAGCAATTCCGCAACTTGCTAAATTCCGATTGAGTGAGATTCCGAGTTTTTAATTTCGTTTTCGATTCCACAAACGAGCTAAAAAGTCAGACGCAATTCAATTCAGAGTTTGAGTGATAATTCAACGTATTTTTCAAAATTCCGCAACATTATTTTTCGGTTTTTACTTTCTTAAAACTCAAAAAAAAATCGAAAAATAAACAAGCTTTTTTCAATTCCGCAAACTTGCTCCAGCATTAAAGCTAACGTGTTTGTGTATGGTTTCGTTGCGTCTGCACTAGGTTAGCAAATAATCAGAAACCCATTGTTCAGAAGCGATAGAAATTCCGATAGGAATTTCCGAGCAATGAACTATACACGTTGTTGTGCTTTCGTTAATTAATGTCTTTTTCATTCATAAAATCAGTTACATAGCGTGCATTACTCCATTTAATGATTCGTTGTCCATTTTTATTTTTATAAAGTTTATATACATCATTATTACTTAATCTAAAATAGAAATTGTCTTTATGCCAGTATAAATTAAATTCTCTTCTCTCATTACGGATTACCATATGTTCATTTTCGATTGATAAGGTTACATCAGGCATGTTATACAAGTTATCTATTTCTTTATAAGTTCCTAAAAAGGGTTCTATTGAGTCTTTTAATGGTATAGACCTTATTACATTATTATTACCCTTTGTCTTAGTTCCTAATAACGAATCAATCGTTTTATAAAGTTTGATAGCTTCAATTTTGTAATCGTTAGCTGCTCCTGAAATATTTTCTAAATCATTCATGTACAAGAACGTTTTATTTTTCCGAAAAGGATCATTAAGAAAATAACTTATCTGTTCATCGTTAGAATAATTGCCTAATAGATAATCTGCATGTTTTGGATTATTTATGAATCGATCCTGACGATTCTCTACCATAACCGTATTCTTAATGGATTCATTATAATCATCAATATCATTTAGTCTTTCTACATAAAGATCATTCAAAAAAGGAAGTATGATACTATATTTGTCAGGTAGATTTTCTAAATTTTGTATCAATCTATTATATCCCCCTTTTTGAGTTGTAAATGATACATAGTTGTTAGTTATGATTAATTCATATGGATTCTTTTTAAACTGTTCTAAAGTAATAGTATCATAATATATTTTACGAGATATAGAATCTTTTCCCATTTTAACGTCGAAAATACGTTTAGCATCATTAATATCAATGACAAGTTCTTTTTGTATTTGCGTTAAAATGTTTTTAAATTTTTGCTCGTTTTGATTCGCATTATATTTACTATTTATAGACACTGCTATCAAAATTCCAATAACAACAAGTACAATTTCTCCAATGGCGTATTTAAAATACTTTCCTGTTTTATTTTCCATAAGCAAGTTTTGGCGAATTTTTCTAAAGAATTTTATCATTGGTTTGCGGTTTCTGATAATGAAGCACAACGGTCTTGTGTATGGCTAGTTGCGTTGGCGAGAACTAAGTTAGCAAAAGAAAACGAACCAGAGGAAATTCCGTAGGAATTTCCAAGTAGGCTAGAACCAAGCAAATTGGTTATACACGTTGTTG
>Ga0316205_10002469_pt1 | contig 19197 bp, 22 predicted proteins | sample 3monthpyrite_MG_FD_204941 | JGI IMG/M metagenome (GOLD analysis project Ga0316205, IMG submission 204941) | Microbial mat bacterial communities from mineral coupon in-situ incubated in ocean water Damariscotta River, Maine, United States -... | ecosystem: Environmental > Aquatic > Marine >... | reverse complement strand
GTAAACCTGTTGCTGGATCGCCACTTTCTTCTAAATATTCTAAGTGTCCGTGTGCATGACCCGTTTCGCCTTCTGCAGTTGAACGGAATACCGTTGATACATCGTTATAGCCTTCTACGTCCGCTTTTGCTGCGAAATAAAGGTAACGACGATTTGCCTGAGACTCACCTGCAAAGGCATCTTTGAGGCTTTGCTCTGTTTTACTTCCTTTTAAAGCCATGATATTTCTCCCCTAGCTGTTAAAGTAATCGTTATAATTTACAACATTTAGACTAATTCTAAACTGAAACAAAAATAGCCGAAGCCACCCAAACTGTCAACACTAAAACGGATTTTCACCAGAATATTCGTAATTGACGGGATATACTGAGTAGGCTAACTTAGCCGCGCATTGACCTATATAAAAATAGCAGGGAACACATTTTGAGCAAGAAAAAAACCAGTAAAAAATCAACTAAAAAAACTGAAACGCTTGATTTTGAGCACTCAATGCTTGAACTAGAAACATTAGTTGAGCGCATGGAGCGCGGTGAACAGTCGCTAGAAGACTCATTGAAAGATTTTGAGCGTGGTATTGCTCTGACGCGGGGCTGCCAAAAATCATTGCAAGAAACTGAGCAAAAAATTCAACAGCTGATTGAAAAAAACGGCCAGGACGAATTGGTGGACTTTGACGAAGAATGAGTCAAAAACAATATAATCGGCGGAAGAATGAGCCGAAAAACAATACAATTGGCGAAAGAATAAATCAAAAACGAATAAAATAACTTAAAGAATTTGCCAAAAAAGCAATCAACAAAAAAATGAACCCGCAAAATATCGAAAATCAAATTGAACAGTGGCGCCACCGCTCAGAAAACAGTCTGGATAAGTGGCTACCTTCAGAAAAAATTAATCCTGCTCAACTACATGAAGCCATGCGTTACTCCGTACTCAATGGTGGCAAACGCATACGCCCTATTTTAGTCTATGCCGCAGGCTTTGCTGTAAATGCTGATGAAAGGGCATTAGATGCGCCTGCCAGTGCGATTGAATTTATTCATGCTTACTCGCTTATCCATGATGATCTACCGGCGATGGATGATGATGATTTACGTCGTGGCAAACCCACTTGCCATAAAGCGTTTAACGAGGCACAAGCTATTCTCGCCGGTGATGCATTACAGTCACTCGCTTTCCACACTATCGCCCATGGCTTACCCGATACTATTCCAGCAGAAAAGAAACTCGACATTCTGGATACGCTGGCCATTGCCAGTGGATCACGTGGCATGGCCGGTGGCCAGGCAATTGATCTTGCTTCAGTTGGGAAATCACTCAATATTGCTGAACTCGAAGATATGCACGTACATAAAACAGGGGCATTAATCCGCGCCAGTGTGAAAATGGGCGCGCTTTGTCAACCTAAAATCACCAATGAACAACTTAAAAAACTCGATCACTATGCTAAATGCATTGGCCTTGCCTTCCAAATTCAAGATGATATTTTAGATGTTACCAGCGACACAGAAACGCTGGGCAAAATGCAGGGCGCGGATATAGCGCTCAACAAACCCACCTACCCGGCACTTTTAGGCCTGGATGGGGCGCATGAAATGGCCGCTGAACTGCATAAGGATGCGCACGATAGTTTAACAATATTTGGTGATAGGGCTGCGCCATTACGCTGGTTAGCCGACTATATCGTCAAACGAAACTATTAGATAAGAGAATTTAACGCAAAGGCCGCAGAGACGCAGAGAACGCAGAGAACGCAAAGGAAACTTATTAAGTGAGCGATATTCTCTAGAATTTATTGTTTTCTCAGCGAACTTTGCGCCTCTGCGGCCTTTGCGTTGAAATACACGATCTTTGTACAAATCTGCTTGCATGTTTCTCCCGCTAAGCCCATGATCCACACTAGTTATGACTGAAAAAAATACAGACTCTCTGCTGCAAAATATTGATAACCCCTCTCAAATGAAGAGCTTATCCATTGCCGAATTAACTCAATTGGCCGATGAATTGCGCGAGTTTATTATTCAGTCAGTAAGCCAGTCTGGTGGCCACCTTTCATCGGGTTTAGGTACGGTTGAGCTCACCGTTGCTTTACATCATGTTTTTAATACCCCTGACGATCGCATCGTTTGGGACGTGGGCCATCAAAGCTATCCGCACAAGATCCTGACTGAACGTCGCGATCAAATGTCGACCATTCGCACAAAAGGTGGCCTCAGTGGGTTCCCTCGGCGCGAAGAAAGCGCATACGACACCTTTGGCGTAGGCCATTCCAGCACCTCAATCGGTGCCGCTTTGGGAATGGCGATTGCTGCAAAACATCAGAATATTGACCGACGTGCTGTTGCCGTTATTGGTGATGGTGCGCTCACCGCAGGCATGGCTTTTGAAGCCCTGAATCATGCCGGCGATCTCGATGCGAATTTACTCGTTATTCTCAATGACAACGATATGTCTATTTCACCAAATGTGGGCGGCATGTCGAATTACCTCGCAAAAATCCTTTCTGGAAAAATGTATTCCAGCATGCGTGAAAGCAGTAAAAAAGTACTCGGTAAAATGCCTTCGGTTTGGGAGCTGGCACGTCGTGCTGAAGAACATATGAAAGGCATGGTCATTCCCGGCACCTTATTTGAAGAGCTGGGCTTCAACTATATAGGGCCTATTGATGGCCATGATGTTGATACTCTGGTGAAAACGCTCAGTAATCTACGCAAACTTTCTGGCCCACAATTTCTACATATTGTGACTAAAAAAGGCAAGGGCTATACACCAGCAGAAGAAAATCCCATTGCCTATCATGGCGTCAATAAATTCGATCCTGAAATGGGTATTATTAAAAAAACAACAAAAAGTGCAAATGGTCCAACCTACACCCAGGTATTTGGCTCATGGTTGTGTGACATGGCAAAAGCCGACGATAAGCTCGTGGCGATAACCCCTGCTATGCGTGAGGGTTCAGGCTTAGTTGAGTTTTCGGAGCAATTTCCGGAACGCTACTTTGATGTCGGGATTGCCGAACAACATGCGGTCACCGTTGCTGCCGGTATGGCCTGTGATGGTTTGAAGCCCGTTGTTGCCATCTACTCAACTTTTTTACAACGTGCTTACGATCAGCTCATCCATGATGTTGCGTTGCAAAATTTACCGGTCTTATTCGCCATAGATCGTGCCGGCGTGGTGGGTCCAGATGGTGCCACTCATGCGGGTAGTTTTGATATCAGCTATTTACGTTGTATTCCCAATATGACCATTATGGCACCGAGTGATGAAAACGAATGTCGGCAAATGTTGAATACCGGCTTCCAACTCAATAGCCCTGCAACGGTACGCTACCCACGAGGCTCAGGCCCGAATGTGGAGATCAATCCCGAATTAGATACCCTACCTATTGGTAAAGGAAAAGTGTGCCGTAGGGGCCAAAGTACAGCCATTTTATCATTTGGTAGTGTTTTGGCAGAAGGCCGCGAAGCCGCTGAAAAACTCAATGCCACGCTGGTTAATATGCGTTTTATTAAACCGCTGGATGAAGACCTATTGCTTAACATTGCCAGCGAGCACGACGTTATTATTACCCTTGAAGATAACGCGGTCATGGGAGGAGCAGGCAGTGCTGTGAATGAGTATTTACTCAAGCAACAATGCCAAAATCGCGTCCTTAATTTGGGTTTGCCCGATATATTTATGGAACATGCAAGCCGCGAACAGCTTCTCGATGATGCAGGATTATCCACTTCTGGTATACTGCGCGCCATTGAAGACTTTCTGGATACAGAAGAACTTGCAAAACATGCCACACTCGCTTAAATTCCCAACCTGATTACTCAAGTATTATGACAAAACGATATACAATGAAAATCCTTTTGGATTTTGCCGCTGCTCACCTCCTTCGCAACTATGAAGGCGTATGCAACCGTCTACACGGCCACAACTGGAAAGTTGAAGTCATGGTGGTAGCATCAAAGCTCGACGATGTTGGTATGGGCATGGACTTTAAAGTCATAAAAGACGCAACCCGGGAACTCATTGGAAAACTGGATCATCGTAACCTTAACGATATTCCACCCTTCGATAAGATTAATCCGACAGCTGAAAATATTTCAGAATATTTATACAGCGAGTTATCTAAGACATTAAATGTCGATGGCATCAAAGTAAGTGCTGTGACCTTATGGGAAACAGACCGCGCCAGTGTTACTTACACCGAAGATTAGTCTTTAGTGTCAAAAAAATTGGAAATAAAAGTATGAGTAAAGAAAACACAGCCCCAATGGAAGACGTACAAAGCAGTCAGGATACGCGTCAAATTCCTATCAATAAAGTTGGAATAAAAGATATCCGTCATCCTGTTCGTGTTTCTGATCGTACCGGTGGCGAACAACACACGATTGCCAATTTTAATATGTATGTAAACCTGCCGCATAACTTTAAAGGCACGCACATGTCGCGTTTTGTGGAAATCTTAAATAACCATGAACGTGAAATATCCGTAAAGTCATTTAAAGAAATGATGGTCGAAATGACGGAGCGCCTTGAGGCAGATTCCGGTCATATAGAAATGAATTTTCCCTATTTCGTTAATAAAACGGCACCTGAATCAAAAGTACAAAGTTTAATGGATTATGATGTGACCTTTATTGGTGATTTTATCAATGGTGACAACCAGTTTACTTTAAAAGTCTTAGTACCGGTTACCAGCCTGTGCCCTTGTTCCAAAAAGATTTCAGACTATGGTGCACACAACCAGCGTTCGCACGTCACGGTGACGGCAAAACTTAATGATTTTATGTGGATTGAAGAAATTATCGACCTGGTAGAACAAGAAGCATCTTGTGAACTTTATGGTTTATTAAAACGTCCAGATGAAAAAGCGATTACAGAACGCGCCTATGATAATCCAAAGTTTGTAGAAGACATGGTTAGAGATGTTGCTGCACGTTTAAATGCTGAAGATAGAATTATTTCTTATATTGCTGAATCCGAAAATTTTGAATCCATTCATAATCACTCAGCATATGCATTGATTGAAAAAGATAAAACGAAAGATTAATTACTTTACGATCTTTAATAAAAAGCGTGAGTTATTTGATAACTCGCGCTTTTTTTATACCTAACATTATCACTGATGAATTTTATAATGAGTACCGCTATTCTGACTCATATATATTTTCACCCTCTTCTTTGACCAACCGCGTTCAAAATCATGCGCTTCAACAAAAATAATGTTTTCATCTTTTGGAATATTAAAACCACTTAAGGAACGAGTAAAGGGTTGCTCATTAACATGAGGATGATAAAGAACGCGATTCGCTAAAACATTGCCCTGTTCGTCAACTATACGCCAGCCATCAGCATAATGTTTCCAGCCCGTGTCGGCATGCTTTAATGTAACATCAGCACGCCACGAACCTGAGTTATTCGTCAAAACAACATGAACAATATCTATTTCGCTTGCAAAAGTTGCTGTTGAAAATAATAAAACAAAAACCATTAAAAATCTCATAACTAAAACTATCCTCTGTAAAAGTTAATTAACAAAATAATAAATAAGCTGTAGTCCAATAAAAGCATAAACACCTGCGATTAAATCATCCAACATAATGCCAAAGCCACCTCTGACTTTTTGATCCGCAAGATTAATTGGCCAGGGCTTCCATATATCAAACAAACGAAATAATATAAAACCAATAATAATCCATACCCAACCCGATGGTGCCAGTAACATAGTTAGCCAATAACCTAAAAACTCATCCCAAACGATGGCAGGGTCATCATGTCCGCCCAATGCCCTTGATGTTTTATCACATAGTACGATACCGACTAACGAGCCTACGATTAATACAGATACATAACCCCACAACGGAAGTGTTGCTAAAGGAATATAAAGAAGGACTGCAACCAAAGTTCCCATAGTACCGGGTGCAAAAGGCGATAAACCACTCCCTAAACCTAAGCTAAGAAAGTGAACAGGGTGAAAAATAATATCTCCAGGCTTATTCATAATTGAAACCATAATAATTTTTGTTAATTGCTAAAATGTTGATAACCTATTTCTTCGATATCAATAACCTTATTATCTTTAATACAGATTACGCCCGGTGCTTTTTCTATTTCGCCAATACAGCTAACAAAAATATTTTTCTCTTTCATTGCAATTTCAAATTCATTTTGCTTTTTTAAAGGTATTGTAAAACAAAGCTCATAATCATCGCCACCGGATAAAATTAGAGGAGTAATCAGCGCCTCATCAGTCAAATTCAGGTTGAATTCTTTTGAACGAGGTATATTTTCAAAATTTATTCTGGCACCTACACTACTTCGTTCTGTGATATGTCCAAGATCAGCAATTAATCCATCTGAAACATCAATACATGAGCTTGCATAGTCTCTTAATAATAAACCCAGTTCAATTCTTGCCGTCGGTCTGTTTAAACGTTCTCTTAAATAAGCAAGGCTTTCTTTTTGTAACAAACACTGGTCATCCCATTGTGCTAAGGCTAAAGCAGCATCTCCAAGGGTACCGGAAACATAGACCTTATCACCGACTTTAGCATTGTGACGAGTTAACGCTTTCCCCGTTGCGACAAATCCATTAATCGTAATTGAAATGGTTAATGGCCCGTTTGTAGTATCGCCACCAACAAGCTGGACATTATATTCTTTTGCCAGGCTCGATAAACTTTCACTAAATTCTTTTAACCATGCTTCATCAACACTGGGTAAACTGATAGCAAGCGTAAACCAGGCCGGCTCCGCTCCCATTGCTGCCATATCACTTAAATTAACAGCCAGCGCTTTATAGGCAATATCTTGTGGAGAGGTTTCTAAGGGAAAGTGTACACCTGCAACAAGGGTGTCAACAGACTGTACTAACTCATGCTGTTCGGGAACGTTGAGTATCGCGGCATCGTCACCGATGCCGAGAATGACATCGGCACGAAACTCTTTGGAGGTAAAATATTGCCGGATGATGTCAAATTCAGACGGCATAAACGAATTCTTATTTGCCTTTTTTAGCCGCAACTTCTGGTTGGCGTAACTTCTCAGCCAGCTTATCCATAGTGCCATTAACAAAGCGATAGGCTTCTTCTGCGCCAAATGTTTTAGTTAACTCAATAGCTTCATTAATTACAACACGATAAGGAATATCGATTCGATTTTTTAGTTCAAAGCAACCCAGACGTAAAATGGCTTTTTCAACAATATCCACTTCTTTAAAAGGTCGCTCAGACAAGGGCATTATCTCAGCATCAATCTCTTCAATCGAATCGGTTATACCTAATAATAATTCCTTAAAATAAGCACGATCAAATTTTCGTGAATTATGTTCAATCAAAAATTGCTGTTCAATGGCAGCAGGTGCATTACCCGATACCTGCCATTCATATAAAGCCTGAATAGCATAACGACGAGCACGGGTACGATCACTGGCAATTGACACAAATAAACTCCAGACTTAACCAATATTCTTTAATAAGTTAACCATCTCAATTGAAGATAGTGCAGCTTCTTCACCCTTATTGCCGGCTTTCGTTCCAGCCCGTTCAATCGCTTGCTCAATACTATCAACGGTTAACACACCAAAAGCAACGGGGATTTCGTATTGCATCATACTTGCAGCCATGCCCTTAACTGCTTCGCCTGCAACATATTCAAAATGAGGTGTACCACCACGAATAACAGCACCTAAGGTAATAATCGCATCGTATTTTTTACTTGCAGCCATTTTTTTAACGGCAAGTGGAATTTCAAAAGCACCGGGAACATAAACCACTTCCAAATCGGCTTCATTTGCACCATGACGTTTCAAACAATCAAGCGCACCGTTTAATAAATTTTCAACAACAAAACTGTTCCAACGTGTAATAACTATGCCAAAGCGTGAACCTTTAACAACCATATCACCTTCAATTTTTTTAATATTATTCATCATTTAAGTCCTAACTAAAAAATAATTTTATTTATATCATTTCAAAATTTCTGACGTCTTCACTGGCAAGGTAAATGTAAGCGAAAAAGCGGAATGCACACGAAGTGCGTGAGCATTTTGAGCAAACATTTAACGCCGCCAGAGGAGACGTCAGGAATTTTGATCGTAAACGTATTCAGTTACTTCTAATCCAAAACCGGAAAGCGCATGTAGTTTTTTAGGCGCGCTCATTACACGCATCTTACGCACACCTAAGTCGGTTAATATTTGCGCTCCAATACCATAGGTTTTTAAGTCATCACCTTGTGATGCTTCTGTATGTTCTTCACCTTTATCATGCTTGTCATAATGTTTAATCATATTCACAAGCATATTTGATTCTTCAACAAGGCGTAAAATAATAATGACCCCTTCACCTTCATCTGAAACGCGCTTCATCACATCACGCAATGGCCAACCACAATCTTCGCGCTTACTACCAAAAATATCGCACATGCTATTTTCAACATGGACACGTACCATAGTTGGCTTTTCAGGCTCAGGGTTACCTTTTACCAGGGCTAAGTGAACCTGACCATCGGTAACATTGCGGTAAGCATGTAATTTAAAGTCACCCACCTCTGTTGGCATATCACAATCAGCGGCACGTTCAACGGTCTTTTCATTTTGTAAACGGTACTCAATTAAATCTGCAATAGTACCTATCTTTAAACCATGTTCTTTTGCAAAAACTTCCAAATCAGGACGACGCGCCATGCTGCCATCTTCTTTTAATATTTCAACAATAACGGAGGCGGCTTCTCTGCCGGCAAGGCGCGCAATATCACAACCCGCTTCGGTATGACCTGCACGCGTTAGCACGCCCCCGGGTTGTGCCATTAAAGGAAAAATATGTCCCGGCTGTACAATACTTTTTGCCGTTGCATCTTCTGCAACAGCGGCCTGAACGGTGACAGCACGATCACCGGCTGATATACCTGTTGTCACACCCTCCGCCGCTTCGATACTAACGGTAAAGTTAGTTGCAAAAAACTCGTTATTATCTTCAACCATTAATGGCAACTTTAAACGCTCACAACGTTCTTTAGTTAAGGTCAGACAAATTAAGCCGCGGCCATTTTTCGCCATGAAATTAATATCTTCTGCTTCAACACAGTCGGCAGCAATAATCAGATCACCTTCATTTTCGCGATCTTCATCATCCATAAGGATGACCATTTTACCGGCGGCAATGTCTTCAATAATTTCTTTTGTGCTATTGATAGCCATAATTAATATCTTCTATTTAACTTTATTAGTGAAAGCCCTTCCCCCTTCAGGGGGAAGGGCCAGGAAGGGGTGATTTATAATAATCCCCTCCCTGAGGGAGGGGGAATAACGTGTGTTTTTTCTAAGTTACTTTATATAACCATATTCACTTAACATATCCATACTAATGCCTGATGTTTTTACATCAGCAGCCTTATCACCCAAAATTAATCGTTCAAGGTAACGCGCAATAATATCCACTTCCAGGTTAACTTCTGTTCCAACTTTAAACTGTCCCATTGTTGTTTCCTGTAATGTGTGTGGCACAATGTTTAATTCGAATACAGCGCCTTTAACGGCATTCACCGTTAAACTAATACCATCGACACAGACTGAGCCTTTTACGGCTATATACTTTGCCATATCATCAGGTGTTTGAATATGAAAACGTACAGAGCGTCCGTCGTCATACCGTTCGACAACTTTACCAATGCCATCAACATGACCACTAACAAGATGACCACCTAAGCGTGTTGAAGGTGTGATGGCTTTTTCCAGATTAGCTTTAGTGCCGACTGATAGCGATTTAAATGTCGTGACGGATAATGTCTCACCCGAAACATCAGCCCAAAAACCATCGCCGGGCAATTCAACCGCCGTTAAGCAAACCCCATTGACTGCGACACTGTCCCCAGGTTGAACATCAGCCAAATCCAGTTTATGGGTTAATACATGAATACGCGCATCGTCACCTTTCGCTTCGATAGCCGCGATTTCACCAACAGACTGAATAATTCCTGTAAACATATGTATATTTAATGCTTTCCAAAATTTGCCGTCATTGCGAGGATAAATTGAAAAGTATTTTTCAATTTATCCTCGCAATGACAAGACTTTAAAATATTTATTGGGACAACAAAACTTTTGCTGTTATCCGAATATCTTTTCCAATAACTCTTTGATCCATTATCTCAAGCTTAATTTTATCCTGCATGGTTTCCAGCCCGGGTAGTGTAAATAAACCACGAGCATCATTACCCATTAAAACGGGTGCCATATAAATAATTATTTCATCAATCAAACCTGCTTGTAACATCGCACCACTTAATGTTGCACCCGTTTCAAGTAAGACATCATTAATTTCCATGTCACTTAACTGTTGTAATACCGACGTTAAATCAACACTAGTATTACAATATGGCATTATGTGAACATCCGCCCCCGCCTCTGTTAATGCTTGCGTGATAGCTTCATCTGCACTACAGGTCATTAAAATGGTTTGACCTGCTTCATTTAACATTTTTGCGTCGGTTGGCATACTTAAATTGGTATCGACCACAACCCGAAGTGGCTGGGTATCAACACCTTGCAAACGAACTGTCATAGATGGATTATCAGCAAGTACTGTTCCGACGCCTGTTAAAATAGCCGAACTCTTCGCACGCAATCGTTGTACATCTTCACGTGCTGCTGCTGAAGTTATCCACTTACTTTCACCCGATGCCATTGCCGTTCTGCCATCTAAACTCATCGCTAATTTGCAGCGAACATAGGGTAAGCGTTTTTGCATACGCTTTATAAAACCTGAATTTAATGCTGTTGCCTGCTCTTCTAACAAGCCTTGTTCAACAACAATACCCGCCGCTTCTAATTGCTTTAAACCTTTGCCGGCAACTTTCACATGCGGATCAATCATTGCTGCAACAACACGTTTTACTTTTGCTTTAATTAATGCATCACTACACGGTGGTGTTTTACCATGGTGGCAACATGGCTCTAGGGTGACATAAGCGGTTGCACCTTCAGCTTTACTGCCTGCTTGTTTTAGTGCATTGACTTCTGCATGTGCTTCACCGGCCTTTTCATGCCAGCCTTCACCAACGATCTTGTCATCTTTGACTAAAACACAACCCACATTAGGATTCGGCGCCGTGTGATAAATACCTTTTTTTGCCAGTTGCAGAGCGCGTGACATAAATTGATGATCTGCTGCCGTAAATGACACCTTTAGTCTTCCTCTGGCAATAGTGACTTTTGTTGTCGCTTCTCTTCAGGCGATGGACTTTGTTTGAGTTTTTCAATTTCTTCTTCAAACGCACTCACATCTTCAAAACTTCTGTAAACAGACGCAAAGCGAACATAAGCCACTTGATCTAAATCACGCAACTCATCCATCACAAAACTACCAACTTGATCAGCAGCGACTTCTCGATCACCTGTTGCCCGCATTCGTTTGGTAATATGTACAATCGCTTGCTCAATAGCATCCGTCCCAACAGGACGTTTTTCCAGGGCCCGTTGGATACCTAAGCGAAGTTTATCTTCATTATACGGCTCACGCTGCCCACCCTGTTTAATGATATGCGGCATAACTAACTCAGCCGATTCAAAGGTGGTAAAGCGTTCACCGCATGATTGACATTCACGCCGGCGCCTTACCATTGCACCTTCATTCGCGAGTCTCGAATCAATAACTTTTGTATCGTCAGCGCTGCAAAAAGGACAATGCATAAACTATTTATAAACAGGATTCTTTTTGCAAATGTCGAGTGCTTTCGCTTTCACTTCATTAATGACTTTTTCATCTCCGTTTGCATCAATGATGTCACACATCCAACCCGCTAAATCACGACAATCTTTTTCATCAAAGCCCCGGCTTGTCACAGCAGGCGTTCCTACACGAATACCACTTGTTACAAATGGAGACTGTGGATCATTCGGAACCGAGTTCATATTAATGGTAATGTTCGCCTGACCTAACCAGGCGTCAACCGCTTTACCGGTTAACCCTTTTGCAATGAAGCTCACTAAAAACAAGTGATCATCCGTTCCACCTGAAACGACGTCATAACCGCGTTCAATAAAAATATTTGCCATCGCTTTGGCATTTTTCACAACTTGTGTTTGATATTCTTTAAACTCAGGCTGAAGCGCTTCTTTAAAGGCAACGGCTTTTGCTGCAATAACATGCATTAAAGGACCGCCCTGAGTGCCGGGGAAAATCATTGAGTTTAACTTTTTCTCAATTTCTGGATTCGCTTTGGCTAAGATAATGCCGCCACGAGGGCCACGTAATGTTTTATGTGTTGTAGAGGTTGTCACATCAGCAATACCAACAGGGCTTGGATAAACGCCTGCAGCAATCAAACCGGCAACGTGTGCCATATCAACCATTAAGTATGCACCAACGCTATCTGCAATATCACGGAAGCGTTGCCAGTCAACCACGCGGGAATAGGCAGAGAAACCTGCAATAATCATTTTAGGTTTATGTTCTTTTGCCAGGGCTTCAACTTGATCATAATCAATCTCACCGGTTTCTTCGTTCAAACCATATTGAATAGCATTAAACAGCTTACCCGAAAAACTCACTTTAGAGCCGTGGGTTAAATGACCACCGTGCGCAAGGCTCATTCCCAGGACAGTATCCCCTGCTTGTAGTAATGCAAAATAGACCGCCGCATTGGCTTGTGAACCTGAATGTGGCTGCACATTGGCGTAGTCTGCGCCAAATAATTCTTTTACCCGATCTATCGCTAACTGTTCAGCGATATCAACATATTCACAACCACCGTAGTAGCGCTTGCCAGGGTAACCTTCAGCATACTTATTGGTTAAACCTGAGCCTTGTGCTTCCATCACCCTCGGGCTGGCATAATTCTCTGATGCAATTAACTCAATGTGCTCTTCCTGACGAATTTCTTCATTTTTAATCGCTTGTGCTAATTCGTCATCAAAACCTGCAATGGTCATGTCTTTGTTAAACATGCTTATCCCCTAGATAATTTCTTTTAAAATCAATACGTTATTAAGCAAAAAATCTGGCCAGGCTCATACCCGGAAATGATTTTAAGCTCTTGAAAAAGGTCGGTAATACTAACCGATATCCAGCAAAAATGCATTGCAAGTTGCTGATTTTGCTTAGAAAGAATTAAGCCTTAAAATTAAAAAACCCCGCCAAAAGGCAGGGTTCGAATATAACTTCGACGCTTAAGTGTTAATTATTCGTCCACATAATTCCCACCTACGCCGATAGTTAAAGCCTCTTCAATCGCCGTTGGTGCACACATAATAGACGCAAAGCTGTTGCTACCCATCATGGATAAATCCGGAAAATTGATTGCGATGCGAAATTCAGCCGGTAACGCATAAACAATTCCCTTTGACACAACAATTTCGTAAGGGAGATGTCCGGTTGATTTTAACTTCTTAAAATCTATTTTACCCATAATGTATTTATCACCACTGCAATCAACATTATCCGGGCCCGACATGGCAACACCAATAACGGTTTCATCTTTATCTGGCAGATCAATACGATAAACTTTTTTAACACCCGCTTTATTATTTCCAGCCAGCGCGGCTTCAACTTTATCCAGGGCAATTTTCTGGTTGCCGTAATCTACGAGCACTAAACGGTCATCAAAATAGGGCATTAACCATTTATAGTGGTAATCACGTAATTCTTTTGCAATTACACCTTCATCCGGCCCAAACTCACCCTGGTCACCCAGAGCATTTTTTAATGCACTTGTCACAGCAGATAAATCGCCTTTCATTCGGTAAGCATGTGACATATAGGTTGGGTTAGTGAAAGCAACCTGAACCTCATTGTCAAACTTCGTCACCGTAACACGTTGCGCAGCACCAAAGGCGCCAAAATCTGTGTCAGCGGCATTCGTTTTTAAAGCGGCATTCGTTACGATTAAAACTGTTGCTGTATCATAAGGTGAATACTCCCCCACGACATCAAAGCCCGCTTTTAATAATTTAACTTTTGTTTGTGTAACAACCGAGGCAACATCGCCTGATTTTTTCTCTGCTAAGATAAAGGACTTAAGCGCTTTGTCTGCCGCTATACCTGTGACAGCATAGAGCAAGCTTATCCCAACCAATAAACTTTTAACTAACTTCATAGAATCACACCCTCGAATTATTTTTATTGAATATAAAACAAATAAATAGTTAGACCATTAATTCTAGCCTGATAGTACGCGTTGAATGGAGTCACTACAACCTGAGAAATATATCGTTATTTTAATTATTATTATCACTCATTTCTCTTCCTCATAAAGAAGAGAAATAAGAGAGCAGAACGTGAGTTATCGCTTAAAACAGCAAGCTTACATAAATAACGTGATGTCTGAATCGCCGGCAAACTCAAAGAACAATGCCGCACCACCAAACTCAACATCATCGACAAAGTCTTTTGGATCCATATCAAATAAATCAACCGTCATTTGGCATGCAATCATGCGTACTTCCGCTTCCTGACATAGATCACGCAACTCTTCCAGGCTGGCAACACCTTTGGACTTCATTTTGTTTTTCATCATCATAGTCATCATACTCTGCATACCGGGAATCGCAGTACCGATAACAGGGAACCATTTATCCATCGCCATGGGCATAGGCATGCCGGGATTACCTAACGGACTAACTTGTACATCCATTTTTTTCTTAAGAAGTTGAAGGCCATAAAATGTAAAGAAGATCTCGACTTCATAACCCAGTGCTGATGCGGTAGATGCAAGGATAAAGGGAGGATACCCCCAGTCTAGTGTGCCTTTTGTGGCAATGATGGCTAATTTTTTTTCACTCATGCTCGACTCCATAATCAATGATAATTTTAAAATAAATAATATCAGAGATATTGTATGCCTTTGCTTCAGAGTTCAGTGCGTTTAGGTACATAAAGAAGATTAATTGCTAGCCGAAATCTTTACGCACTTTCCCTTTTCCCTCGCTGACGAGATGCAGCGTATGTTTGCAGACTAAATGAATTTTTCCACGTGCTAACTGAATACAGCGTTTATGCTCAAAGTCTTTAAGAATGCGGCTGATCATTTCGCGCGTTGTCCCTAACTCATCGGCAACATCATTATGAGTGACCTGAATAGGACGACCACAGGAACGATCAAACTGTTCGTTCAACCAACAAGCCACTCTAAGGTCAAGACGATCAAAAGCAAAGCCGGCAATTAAATCAGCCATAAGCGATAATCGCCCGGTTAAGGTTCGCAACACGTAGTTTCTAAAGCTACTTGATTCATCAAGGCCTTTTTTAAATGCCGCGCGCGAGATACTCAGACCACGCACGGGCTTTTCCGAACGGGCAATAATAGGATACTGAATACCATCAACAAGGCTATTGAGATTATGAATGCATAATTGCCCTGGTTCGACCCGATAGAGTGTCACCTCACGACCTTCACTTGATTCTTTAAAAACACGAATACAGCCTTCAACAATCAACATGAAATGTTCACAAACCATGCCTTCATGAAACAAAATCGTCTTAGGATCGAAGTTATGCAGTTTTGCACTCGCCAACATATCCCAACAATCAGCATCAGCATTACCTGTTAAATCAGGATAATCTGACAACAAGCTTTTTAACTCAGAAAAATCTTTTTCCAAGTGGACAGGCTCAAGGGGGGTCACAAGATTCATTTCTTCACTATCCTACTAATTAGAATGTTTAGTGTGCCTTAACTTACCTTAGATATACAATAAAAATAAACCCCGAGACTTAAAAGAATTAGGATTTTATTTTATATTCAGTATGAAAACCGCTCTGCTACATGAATAACGTGATGTCAGAATCACCAGCAAACTCAAAGAACAATGCCGCACCGCCAAACTCAATACCATCAACGAAATCTTTTGGGTCCATATCAAATAAATCAACCGTCATTTGGCATGCAATCATGCGTACTTCCGCTTCCTGACATAGATCACGCAACTCTTCCAGGCTGGCAACACCTTTGGACTTCATTTTGTTTTTCATCATCATGGTCATCATACTCTGCATACCGGGAATCGCAGTGCCGATAACAGGGAACCATTTATCCATCGCCATGGGCATAGGCATGCCGGGATTACCTAACGGACTAACTTGTACATCCATTTTTCTTTTTAGCAGCTGTAAACCATAAAAAGTAAAGAAAATCTCGACTTCATAACCCAGTGCTGATGCGGTCGACGCGAGGATGAAAGGAGGATACCCCCAGTCCAGTGTGCCTTTTGTGGCAATAATTGCTAATTTTTTTTCTGCCATGATATTCACCTCATGAAATTGTAAGGATCCACCCCATATCCAAATGTGTAAGAGTATTTTTCTCGCTTTTCGTTCCTTTAAAAGCAAAAAAAGCCAGCTAAACGTTTGTTTAACTGGCTTCTCGTCAAAACTATTTTTAGTTTTTCTTCATTAAAAAGACGAACTTTCCGCCTTCTTCTTTTGACTCTTGAAGCGTGTTACCTGTTTGCTTGGCAAAAGCTTCAAAATCTTTAACCGCACCTGGGTCAGTTGCAATAATGTGCAATACTTGTCCTGCATCCATACCCGCTAATGCTTTCTTAGCACGTAAAATTGGAAGTGGGCAGTTTAAACCGCTTGCGTCGAGTTCTTGATCGAAATCAGCCATTGATCTCTCCTGAATTAATAAAGTTAAAAATATAGTTAAATTTTATTGCTGAGCGTATTAGCAAACAATCTATTACTTATATGCCATGTAGTGCCAGAACACAACAAAATATCACGTATTCATAAGAATTGTACGGGATCCACTCTCTAATACAAAGAAATATATATAGTATAAATAGAAAAATAAAGATAGTTTTTACGCTCACCAATTATCAAATACGATGTATTATCAAAAGTGAACCCTTTATGCTATTCACGGTCATTAACAGTAAATTTAACGAGATAATTACCAGCCACCTATGATTTCCCCTTATTTTCGTCGCTTAGCCGTTTTATTCTCTCTTATTAGCCTCAGCACGATGAGCTCTGCAAATAACATTGTTTTACCCGATATTGGCGACAATGCAGGGGCTATATCGCCAGCAGAGGAGTACCGTACAGGTGAGGCCGTCATTCGAAGTATCCGTCAGTCAGGAGGGATCCTTGATGATCCTCTTATCCAGGAATACTTAAATGAACTGGGTTATCGTATTGTCGCCCCATCAGAAACTCTGCAGCCGTTTCATTTTTTTCTCATAAAAGACGGCTCAATTAACGCTTTTGCCCTACCTGGCGGTTTTATCGGCATAAATGCGGGGCTCATTTTAGCAACAAATTCAGAAAGTGAGCTTGCAGGCGTTATGGCTCATGAGGTTGCCCATGTCACTCAACGTCATTTTGCCAGACGCTATGAGCAAGGCAGTAACAGTCTGCCCATTTTTGCCGCCATTATTGCTGCCTTTATTCTAGGGAAAGAAGACAGCAATATCGGCAATGCCGCCCTTGCATCAGCACTTGGTGGAACAGCGCAAAACCAAATTAACTTTACCCGCGCAAATGAAAAGGAAGCTGATCGAATTGGGATTGAGCTATTAATTAACGCTGAATTCAACCCCCATGGCATGCCTGCCTTTTTTGAGACACTCGATAAAAAGTCGCGTAATTATGGTAATAACATTCCAGAATTTTTGCGTACCCACCCCGTCACGCCTTCACGCATATCGGACTCCAGGCACCGAGCCAGCCGTTATCCAAATAAATTAAGCATCGATTCAACGGCTTACCACCTATTACGAACGCGTATCGAGGTACTTTCAAGTCATGACAATGCAAAACTCCTTAGCAAGTATGACAACGAGTTAAAACAGGGCAGCTACCAAAATCAAAACGCAGCACGCTATGGCTACGCACTGGCTTTACTCGCAAACAAAAAATATGCCCAGGCCCAACAACAAACTCAAATATTACTCGAAGAAAATCCCGGGCAAATCACCTTTACTATTTTAAAGGCTCAAATTGAAACTGAAGCAAAACAATATCCCGCGGCCATAGAAACCTTTCAAAAGCTTTTACAAGTTTATCCAGGTAACAAAACCGTAAACCTTTTTTATGCTCAAACACTGCTGCAGGCAAATAAATTAACAGATGCCCACCGTGTTTTACAAACTCAAATTGCGCAAGACACAAAAACACCTGAATATTACCGTTTACTGGCAGAGACACAGGCAAAATTGAATGATCCGGTTAACAGCCATTATGCTCTTGCAGAATATCACTATTTATTGGGGCAGACTCACGAAGCAATCAAGCAACTGGAAATTGCACTGAAGGCACCGAAAATAAATTTTTATCTCACCAGTCGAATAGAAGCGCGCCTCAAAGAATTCAAAAGTGAAATGCTACAGCTTAGTGGCAAGGAAAAACATTAGATGAGTAAAAATCCCCCACTTTAGCTTAGTATATAAGCATTTTCTTAATAACATAAACACCTTACTAAATGCTTGCGATCTATTTTTACTTCTGTATGCTATGTACCAAGTAGTGTGTAACAGCGATATTTTATGCTCTGCCGGCTTAATGCTTCATGAGCATAAACCCAAAAAAAATAATATTCTTATAAAAATTGTTCAACGAGGAGGAGATCATGCGGAAACCCGCCAAATTCCTAACTACAGCAAGTGCAATATTTATGCTTTTAGGTGCAGCAGCTTTGACCCCTACAGTCGCAATGGCAGTAGATGCAGAACTAGCAGCTAAAGGTAAGAAAATTGCAACGGATCGTAAAAAAGGTAACTGTTTTACTTGTCATGCTTACACAGGTGCACACCTTGCAGGCAACATCGGCCCAGCACTAAATGGCGTTAGCAAGCGTAAATCTCGTAAAGAAATTTATGACCAGATTTGGGATGCGACTAAAGCAAATCCAAACTCTTCAATGCCTCCATTCGGCAAATATGAAGTACTCAGCGCAAAAGAAGTTGATGCCGTTACTGAGTGGGTATTAACCCTCTGATTCATTAAACCGAATAATAAAAACTGGAGAAGAAAATAATGCAACGTAGAACATTCATGAAAGGCACACTTGCAGTCAGCAGTGTTGCAGTTGCTGTCAGCGCGGGTTTATTAAGCCCGGGCGCAGTCTTAGCTGCATGGCCTAAATCAGCTTTCGGCGCAAAGTCTGTCACTGATGCGTTAAGTGGGTTGGGCGTCAGCACAACTGCACCCAGCGGTGACATTCAAATTAAAGCCCCTGATATTGCGGAAAACGGGGCGGTTG
>Ga0316205_10002468_pt1 | contig 19203 bp, 14 predicted proteins | sample 3monthpyrite_MG_FD_204941 | JGI IMG/M metagenome (GOLD analysis project Ga0316205, IMG submission 204941) | Microbial mat bacterial communities from mineral coupon in-situ incubated in ocean water Damariscotta River, Maine, United States -... | ecosystem: Environmental > Aquatic > Marine >... | reverse complement strand
CGGAGGCGTCATCACGCTGACCATGGGTGGCAATCAAGCCGTAAAAGATTTGATTAGCACATTTTTAACTCGACTGGAGGCGACGGCGTAGTTAATTTTCTTTCGCTGATTTTGAAACGCTGGGGTCTACTTTTCCAAGCACATTAATATCACCATAAATATTCAGTACATAATTTGCTTGTTCGTAGGGATTATATGTAGCTGCAATTAATGTATATACACCAGAGGAAAGATTTACCGACATACGATTATTGCTAACTTCAGTAACAACAATGTCGAGTGAGTTTACCAAATAGAAATAGTCGCTTGCGTTGGAATCAATCTCAAATACCAATTCACCGCCAGATAGCACTTCAATTTGGTAATGATTATTTCTAAAGCTATAACGATTTCTTCCTCCTGAAGTGTTCCATGAATCAACAATTTGTTTCCCGCCAGAGATATCGTTAACTGTACTGGATTGATAAACCACACCTCCTTCTACAGGGATTAAAGTACCATCAGAGCAGCTTAATATTTTTTCTCCATTGGGACCTTCCGTGATAGCGCACGAAACCCCTGCGGATGAGGTAACGCCATCGAGCCCATTACATACATAAGAGATATTTGTTACTTCACTACTATCAAGTGTTCCATTATTATTACTGTCTAAGCCTGTAGAAATTTGCTTACCGCCGTTAGTGCAATTTGAACCTGCAGATTCGTCTGCAATATCCACCAAGCTGCTATAGCCAGACCCGGTAGTTCCGCCATTGCCATCCGCTCCGTTACATACATAGGAAGTATTGTCAATTTCAGAGGGGTCAAGCGTGTCGTTACGATTAATATCCATACCGGTGGTGATTTTTTTCCCACCATTAGCGCAGTTCGTGCCGACAAGCTCATCGGAGATGTCGACTAGACTGTTATATCCCGATTCACTACTGGCACCACTCTGTCCATTACATACATAGCTGGATTTTTCGATTTCACTACTGTCAAGAATACTGTTTTGATTAGCATCCAGACCAGTGGAAATACTTTTACCCCCGGCTTCGCAATTTGAACCCGCAGGCTCGTCTGCAATATCCACCAGGCTGTTATAGCCAGACCCGGTAGTTCCGCCATTGCCATCCGCTCCGTTACATACATAGGAAGTATTGTCAATTTCAGAGGGGTCAAGCGTGTCATTACGATTGGTATCCATACCGGTGGTGATTTTTTTCCCACCATTAGCGCAGTTCGTGCCGACAAGCTCATCGGAGATGTCGACTAGACTGTTATATCCTGATTCACTACTGGCACCACTCTGTCCATTACATACATAGCTGGATTTTTCGATTTCACTACTGTCAAGAATACTGTTTTGATTGGCATCCAGGCCCGTAGAAATACTTTTACCTCCAGCCGCACAATTTGAACCAGCAGGCTCGTCAGTAATATCAACCAAGCTATTATAGCCTGATGTACCATCGCTGTTACCATCAAGCCCGTTACATACATAGGAGGTATTGTTAATTTCAGAGGGGTCAAGGATGTCGTTGCGATCCGCATCCATGCCAGTGGAAATTTTTTTACCACCATTGACACAATTTTCTCCATCGAGTTCATCGGATATATCGACGAGGCTATTATATCCTGCTGCCCCGTCTGTCGTACCGCTGGCACCACTCAGTCCGTTACACACATAGGTGGTCTCTTTGATTTCGCTGCTGTCAAGAATATTGTTTTGATTGGCATCCAGGCCCGTAGAAATACTTTTCCCCCCGGCTGCGCAATTCTCACCTATGGGTTCATCATTGATGTCGACGAGACTGTTATAGCCAGAGGTGCCGTGACAAACAACTTGGGTTTCCAATATTTCCGTGTCATCCAGTCGCTTGTTATTGTTTTCATCTACACCAGAGTTTATTTCTACACCTCCAGCGGAACATTGTTCTCCAGGAGATATCTTAGTGGTACGAGCAATGGTATACCTAAGCTGAGGGTTGTTAATATCAGTCTCTTTTGTGTTGTCTTTAACGAGAATGTCATTGTTATTTTCCTCATCACCGCCGCCACAAGCGATCAAGGATAGACTGAGTATAATCGTAAAAATAAGTCTCATTTTGGATGATCCTTCAATTAGATATTCATAAATGTTTAGGTTTTATCAATCACTATGGGTTGCGATTAAAAGTAACTCAACTACAAAGTCATTATGATTTGAATGCTACCCCCTAGAGATCAAAAAAAAACAACAATTAAAATGGAATTGTACTTTCATCAATATGAAATAAAAAAACGAAAAGATCTACCGTTTCTTTTTCTGTAAGCTGGCGCCCAACATGTGTCTTATTTTTTAAAACATCGGGTATTGTTTTAGCTGATCCATCATGTAAATAGGGCTCTGTTGCAAATAAACCCATTAATGTGGGTATATCAAAACCATTTTTTCCTAGCAGATCCCCCTTATTTAAGGTTCCAACATTACGTAAAACAGAAAAAATTTGTTTTTCTCCATTTGGTGAATTTTTCCCTACTTCATTTGGCAATTGACTTAATGTCCAGTTTTTTCCTCTATGGCACTTTATGCACCCCAGGGTTTTAAACAAAGATCTTCCTATCTCCAATTGATTAATATGGATTTGAGGAGCACTCGGTGGACGTATTCCATTTAAAACAAAATGTGCCAAGGCGTCCAAGTCTTTTGACTTCCCCGAATTTGGCACACCAAGAAGCGGTTTTACTCGTCCATAAGCAAGTCCAACTCCTTTTAAAAACATTTCGATATCTTCTTCAAAATCCTGAACTTCGTCTCTTGTTGCTGATGCATGTAATGGTTCCGTACCCGATAAATTCCAGAGCGGCATTGTTTGCCTGGGGCCATCAGGCGTTATCCAAGTCACCCCATCAACACCACCATCGATATGGCAGGATGCACAGGATAACCAGCTCATATGAGAAAGCTTTGGACTACTTGCATTATTGAATAATTTTTTACCTGCTAACATCGTTGGCGAAAGAGTTTCATTCGTCGTATTGATTACCTTCACTTCTTTTCTTCTAACTTCATCATTCAAATCAATGACACTAATACTACGTGAAAGATAATTCATGACAAAAGCCTGCTTTTCATCCTTACTAAGTACTATCCCTCTAGGGTTATCTCCTACCGGCCAGAATCCAATTAACTTTGGGGAATCAGGTTTTGATTGATTAATACCCATAACAGAATTAGAACCCGCCAAGACCACATACACTCTTTTTTCATCAGACGATACCGCTATTGCACGAGGAAAATTAGTTGAGGTTGAAAACTGCTCATCATTAAGATCTACTCCTTTGGGTTTGATGGAAAGGCTCTGACCAAAAAATAAAGTCGATACCCCACCGGATATTGTATTTTTAAAATCTCTAGGAAGATCTGGGTTATCCAATAAGTGAGTTATGTATACGGAATTTTTACCTATTGCTAACGAGTCTAGGACATTCGCAAACCCAAATTTATAAGATGGCAAGGGAAGCTCTTGTTGACTTTTATCAGGTCTGATAATTGTGAGCCATGATCGACGTTCTCCATCCTGTGTTTCTCTAGAAAAACGGTGAGTAATAATAATCGTTTCATCACTATCTTCTAAATCACCATCATTGCTCACTGCGATTTGCCATGGATAGGAACCAACCTTTATATCACTGATGACTTGAAGTTTTTCCAGATCAACTTTTACTATTCGATTTTCACTGGATAATGTGATATACGCGAATTTACCCGTTGGCGATAATGCCACCCCACCGGGCTCAGAACCAAGGTGTATTGTTTGATTTTTTTTATCTGTAATCAGTGTCAACGCGCCATCTTTTCGATTCACAACAGCAACTTTGTCGGTAGAAACGGCTATACTCCACGGTTCACGGCCAACTTTTATCTCTCGTTGCTTCTCAAGGGTATGGGCATCAATAGCCGTTACGGAATTAGCGTCAGGATTGACAACCCAAATTATTTTTCCATCTGGTGATATATTTATTGGTGAAGAAACGCTGTTCTTAGAGTTGAGAAGCCTATTTTTGTTATTTGAATTATCAACACTGCATCCACAAATAATGATAACAAATAGAAAAATAAGAGCCAATATAACGCTATATATGAAATATTTTGGAATAACACTCAGAATAGCGATGTGATCACCGCTTAACTTAAACGTAGAATACCGTGTCCTTTCAGGTGGAAACAACATATTATTTTACTGTCTCATTAATAGAAAATGAGTATTCTCCTGATATTGCCAAGTAAGCACCAGAATGAGGACCAATGACTAATTTATACCTTCCTGCATTATTTGTTGTAAAATCATGTGGTCGAGACAAACCAAGAATTAGCGATGAATAAACCTCTTCTTCACCAGGATCAAACACGTATAATCCAGCCCAACGATGTGAGCTATGGTGAGTATTAATATTACTGTCAATGTTAACCTCTATTTCTTTATTCTCCATAGCATCAAAATAATAAACATCATAATGTCCTGATTCTTCAATATTTCCAGCACCATCAAATGGTGAATTTTTGGATATTTTATCACCGAGTTCAATATTAAATTCTTGTTTGATGATAGGATGTATATTTAAATTGTATGCGCCAATACTTGGAGACGATGGCTTAGGTAAATCACTGACGACCGTAATTGAATATTGACCTCCTGTTTCAAGCACCTGTGGTCCTACGGCGCTGAGGCCTCCAGAAAATATAATTTTGTCTTCCTGATCTCTAACTATGGGTGAACTCTTTGAACCATACCCAAAACGTCTCAGGACTTCATTTGTTGGAAGAGTCGCACCTTCAATAAAATATTCCAAAAATATTTCTTGACCTGCCTCTGCAGTAAAGTGATAAATATCCCCATCGCCGATTCGGCTAATATAACCTGCCCCTGGCTCAGGCGAATTCTCAAAAATAGGATCACCAATATTGATGTTAAAATTTTCATACACTACTTTATTTGCTATAAAGGTAAACTTTCCAGTTGGAAAGCTACCACTACTACCTACAGCACCAATAACAAGTGTATAGGTACCTCCTTTTTCAAAAACAACTCGGCCTGGCGAATAATTATAATTACCTCCGATTTGTTTTTTTAATAAGACATTACCTTCGCTATCACTAATAATAGAAGTGCGTTCACCTTTTCTTTCGCTAAACTCACCATCTACACTAACGGAATGAAAAAATACCTCTGTACCAGGAGATACGGAAAATGAGTAAATTTTTTGTTCTTCACCCTCTTGAAATTCACCCGAAACGATTTGATCAAGTTCTATGACTTCAACTTTAGATGCCTGAAAATCTGTCATAAAATCGAAAAACATAGAAGCCGTATTCCCCAACTCAGGTCCGACACCTTCAAAAGTACGGATTTCATTTGTTAATGTATCGGTTGCCATGGCAATAAAAGTTTCTCCTTCAGGTATCGCAGGTATGAAGAAATAGCCACTTTGATCAGAAATCCCCCTAAAAGGTAAAAATCGCCCATTGACAAGCACCTTCACAACAATGCGATCACGTAAATTTATTGAAAACGGTCCATTATTAGACTCGGAAGAATAAGCCAATCCTTTCCGTTTGTATTCTTGAGAGAGACTTCTAGCGTTCGAAGAACCATTAGATGGAGATTGAGTTTTGGCGAACCCTGCACCACTGCCACCAGAAGGCATAAATGCCCCCATACCGGTTGTCATATTATTAGTTGTCGAACCAGGGGGAACGGGCGGAGGCTCAGGAGCAGGTAATTCAGTTTCATTATTGTTTAGGGCATCTATTATTTCCCGAGCGGCGTACCCTAAAGTTGCATCAATAGCTTTTGCTATAGTAAGAGCTGAAATTAATGCATCCAAGATTATTCCCGAATTTGTGAGTTTACTATTATCTGTTAATAATCCAGCACTCTGCATAAATTCCCCTGCTATATCCGGTATACCGATAGCTATTAAATCTATAAGCGCTTTACTCATTTCATCTCTTGATCTCCTTGTCAGCTTCTCACGATCATATTCCTGGACCGTTTTTTGTAATAATTTTTGCTCACTCCCATCCAATGCCCCTGAAACAATAATCGTTTTTGCAAAGTTATCAAACTGGGTATATATCCCTTTCAAATTTTCTTGATCTTCATATTGCGACAACTCCTGGAATAAATCCTGAAAAGAGCTTTTAATAACAGAAATATGTTCTTTTAATGCATCACTATATTGGAAAAACAAGGTATAATAATCGTTTTTTTCATCAGGCGGATTATTCCTGATTTCTGTCTCTAATACATTCACCACATCCAGGTATCTCGAATAATAATTGTCTATCACTTGCGCGGCATTAATTTCGCCCAACTCAAAGGGTTTAACAATTAAGGGTAAGGCTTGAGATTTTTCGTTTGTCGTCAAATTATGTATTTCAACCGTGGTGGCTCCGGCAGGTAAATTTGGGATATGTGTGGTTAATATGAGTCCATCCGATTCTTTGGCAAGAGACCCATTGACAGCGACTTCGCGCCCATCCACAGCTGATTTGAACAACACAACATTGGCCGGGGCCGAATAATAGTTAAGCCCAGAAGCTTTTAGCTTCAGCTCGGTACCTGGCGCACCGTCAATAACGGTTGAAGAATAGCTTGAAGATTTCAAGTTGGAATGTAAATTGGCATTATTGGTTTGATACCAAGACGCATCGATTGCCGATACCGGATCAGAGATCACATCCCCATTTGGGGCGACTGTAGCCGTGTTTGTTACTACGATCTCACCAATACCATCCCCATCCATGTCTTGGGTTATCATATAATTGGCAACGGCTTGCCCCGGCTGAACCATCGGCCCATAACCACCTGATGAGACGATAATGGGCTTATCCAACCGACCACTGGTGATGATCTCTTGTGCCCCCAAAAAGGTAACCCCCATCGCATCATAATCTACCCCGGTCGCCTGTTTGACTTCATCTTTTGTCTTTGATTTAAAGGATATCTCTCCATCGATGGCTGAACCCTTTGGTACCGTTAATACACTTCGATGGCCATTTTTTTCAACGGTAGATAATGTGGTACCCGCACCCTCACTTAACACCCCAGTCTCAGTAGGCGTATGAGATATAAACACCGGTCTGATCTTTGACGATGAATTGCCACTTTTATCAATAACAACAACTTCTAGCTGTAACTCGCCCTCAGAGTAATTATCAGGCAATAAAAATACTTTGAATTGGGCATTATTAGAATTTTCTGGTTCGATGTCGACTCCATTGGCCTTAAAAGTAGTCTGTTGAATGTTTTCTTTATCCAACAAATCAATCGAGAAAAAAACAGGACCACTGAGTATTGCATTTTCTGGTGGACTAGTAATTTGGTATTCAATTAAAGAGGTATTGCCAGGAGGCACCGTAGACTCATTTGGGTCACTACTATTGCCACCGCAGGAGGTAAAAAGGATAAAAACTGTGATAATAAAAATACTTTTAATTATATAAATCATCATATACTGCTTCGATTGAGATGAAAAATTTACAATTTTGAGACAAGAAATACAGGTTCATTTTTCGATACTAAGAATCTAAATTTATGTTATAACGTTAAAAAAAACGATCGCATCTACCTTTTTACAGAGATACAAAGCTCATCTTATTCTTTATCCCGCACCACCACATAGTCTTCATATCTTTTACGAACCGCATAAACCGTATAATCAAATGAATAATTACCCTTCCCCTCATACAGTTCACCGACTTCCAGTGATTGGGGCGTTAAATCAATAATGGCAAGGCCTCGTCCATCGATGGAACGAGGAGTCATATCGGCGGTTAGTCCGTGTTCACTGGCTAACAAATAAAAATGCTCGGGTAAATCAACTTGTGCATAACCCTCAGAGAGCGTTGCCGTTCCACGTATATACATGGCAGCCTCGGGACCTTCGGTGGCAGCATAAACAATGTTTTTAGTATCGTCTAGTGGATGAGGCTCAACAAAGTTTTTGATTGCACTGCCGATTGAATTGCCAGTGATAAAGGTAGGCGTGGAATTGGTATCTGTTTTTGTGTTGAACACATGAATGACACCAATTGAACCTGCCTCAGGGTCGTTTTCATCAATAGGCCTTCCAAATATCTTTACGACATCCCTGCCGTAGCGATCGTTTACCACCACCATTCCTGATTGTGTTCCCGATGCACTGCTTATTGTTACTAAGTTATTACCTACCGTATTATACGTCGCTATCAATCCATTACCTGCTGCACTTGCCGCAATTGCGACCGTTGTCTTTTTAGTATTGGTATCAAAAATCTGAATGTGTCCCACTGATCCCGACCCTTCAATATCATTCTTGTTAAGTGGGAAGCTACGCATTCTTAAAGCCACTTGACCCAAGGCATCCCGCACCACAACCTGCCCCGAGCCATTGCCCTCATCGGATTCTAAATTAATCAATGTCTCACCCGCCTGATTATAGGTCGTTATCTTGCCGCTTTTATCGATATCTGTGCCAATCTCCGCTGTTTTTTTATTCTTATCATAAACCTTCAACCCTTTTTGTTTTAAGGTGTAGTTGGCATTACCGACTTTGTCATCGACTTTTTTGGTTAAACTGGTTATGTTTTTGGTATTGTCTTCAAGTTCTTTATTATTTTCATTAATGCCTGTGGCCAACTCACTAAAATTGTTATTAAGTTTTGATGACTCAAGGATTTGTCCGGGAACAAAGGTATTAGGAACCGTTACCGTCTCAGATACTGCCAAGGTGGAATAACCCAGGAAAGATAAAAATAAAAAGGGATAAGGAGAAAACTTAACTTTCATGATAAAACCTCTGCTTCCGATAGGAAACGCATTACTAAAAAATGAATAATGATGGATTTTTATTGAGAGAGATACCTAATTGATCCTTAGATAAAACCTAGCTTATAAGCTAAACTAAAACTTTGAATGCGACCCTCGCTCTTTTTTTGGATGAAGGTTTAATACCCACCCTGCTTTTTATCCCGCACCACCACATAGTCTTCATATCGTTTGCGAACCGCATACACAATATAATCAAACGTATAATTACCCTTGCCGCTGTTCAGTTCACCGACCTCTAATGTTTGAGGGGTTAAATCAATGAGGGCAAGGCCAAGGCTATCTAAAGACCGGGGGGTCATTTTTGCGGTCATGCCCTGTTCGCTGGCTAATAGATAAAAATGTTCAGGGAGGTCGATTTTTGCATAACCTTCCGAGAGGGTTGCTGTACCACGGATATACATGGCGGCCTCAGGGCCTTCGATCGCGGCATAAACAATGTTTTTAGAATCGTCTAGGGGGTGGGGTTCTATGAAGTTTTTAACTGAGCTGCCTATTGAGTTACCGGAGATATAGGTTTGCGTCTCTACGACATCTGTTCTTGTGTTCATTACATTGATGACACCAATCGATCCCGCCTCAGGGTCATTTTTATTGGTTGGCCTCGCAAATATCTGCGTTACCTCTCTGCCGTAACGATCGCTTACATGCACCCCTCCAGAACCACTGCCGACAATTGCCCCGACTACTACCAATTCGTTACCTAACGTATTAAGCGTAGCTATCCGTCCACCATCCTCACTATCCATCGTAATATCAACCGCCACCTCTTCAGTATTTGTATTCAGAACCTCGATTAAACCACGGGAAGCACTTTCCTCATGAGTATGGTCTTCTTCACTGTGAGCAAGGCTACGCATCCTTAAAGCCGCCCGACCCAACGCATCCCGCACCACAATCTGGCCCGAGCCATTCTCTTCATCCGCCTCCAAATCAATCAGTGCCTTTCCCGCCTGATTATACGTCGTTATTTTGCCACTTTTATCGGTATGGGTACCAATGTCTACCGTTTTTTTATTTTTGTCATAAATCTCCACACCTTTTTGTTGTAAGGTGTAGTTGCTATTATCGACTTTATCCTCCACTTTCTCGGTTAAGGTTGTAATGTTTTTAGTATTCGTCTCAACCTCTTTATTATTTTCATTGATGCCTGAGGCCAGTTCACTAAAATTTTCATTGAGCTTTGATGACTCAAGTATTTGTCCAACCGAAAAGGTATTGGGAACAGTGACGGTTTCAGACACCCCCGCACCGGAATAAACTAAAAAAGATAAAAATAAAATACTACAAGGAAAAAACTTAACTTTCATAACCAACCTCTACTTCAAACATAAGATTAATTGCTAAAAAATATACAATGATGGTTTTTAATTGATGACGATAGCAATCTGAGCCCGAGATAAAACACACTTGATAAGATTAATAAACCATCAAAGCATCCATCGATACGAAGGGGACCAGTGAAATAAGGAGCCCAGGATACAATTATCAATAACGGAGGTTCCAAATCGGCAGGTATTATTATAACTGCCGCCCACCACGCCGATTTGATATTGCTCAACCTTCACTATCTCAATATTGCCATTATTGTTAACGGAGAAATACTTTAAGGTGGTATTGGCGGAAATCGCGATTTTAGCGCGGTATTTTTGATCATCTACCGCACGGGGGGTAGATCCATCAAGGGTAAAATAGGTGTCTTTACAGCCAACATTATTATCAACACATTTAAGCTCAACCGAAATATCGCCTGAGTAACGCCCTCCCTGGGGGCTTGCACTGGTAGTCGGGGCTAATTTATCCTCTACTGGTGGAGTTATTGTAGGATCGACTGTAGTCCCCGCCCCTTGCTCATCCTCTTTGGTTTTACTTGTATCACAAGCGCCAATAACTAAAACGAGACTTAAAATAATCAGCTTAAAACGCATGAGCTTACATCCTTTTATATTATTTTATTAAACAACGCCCGTCAAAGCCTACAAGAAATGCGTAAGCCTGTTGCGACTGGTCAGTAGGCTAGGAAAATAATTCGCTAGCGATCTCGATGACCGGTGTGTAATAGAGGTACTGTACACAAACTTAGCTTCCCGAATTCCATCAAAAACGACTATAAGACAGTCCGATAAGAAAAACAAGGCTGGCAATTTACCTTAGTTAGATTTTTTAATCATATTACCTAGATGTAAAAGTTATTCAATAAAAACATATTTCTTTATTTTATAGTAATACCTCCGTATTTTAACGTCCCGTATGCTATACGGGACGTCAGCACTGAAACTAAGATTATTGAACCGATATTAGCCTACAAATCCTCATCAGTTGAACCAGCATCTAAGCAGGATTTTTGTTCATATTTCACTTCTCGATACTCAATACTTTGGGAGACATCATTTTTCTTTTCTCCACGCGGAATAGCTACCAGCTTGCCAGGATAGTAGTTATACTGAGACCTAAGCTCTTCCTTCATTAGAGGACCCGAGTCACAAACAATTTCTTCAATATCTTCTTGAGAAAATGCACTTGGAATATAAAACAACAACACAATAATAAATATCTTTTTCATCATCAGTATCCTCACTCAATTACCCATTCATATGTAGAATCACAAGATAGATATTCATCAAATTTTGATGAAATATTTACCCAAAGGAAACCATCAACTTTCATATCATACTTTTTGTTACATAAAAGACCAGTCACAGTAAAAGTATTCCCGGAATACAAATAATTACCAGCCCCAATTAACTCTCTCCCCCAACTTGATCCTGAACTTTCTGAAATATAAAGATACCAGATAGTAAGCCCCGTATTATTTATAATCTTTATTGAAGTCATTGCCGGATCAAGCCCCATATCGTGAGTTACGCTAATATCTTGCTTAACATCAACGGCGCTTGTAGTCGTATCAAATGACGAATGGGATGCAACTACCATTCTAGCGCCGACTTCAATAGCACTAAATGTATAAACACCGTTGACATCCGTTGTTTGCTCCTTATCTCCAATTTTAACTGTAACGGATTCAAGTACAGAAGAGTTATATGTATTGGTAACTGTGCCAGTAACGCTGCCCGTAAATATTCCCTGATTGTCTTCATCTCCAACTCCACAACCAAATAAAACTAAAATAATCAGTACAGATAACATTGCTTTACTAGCGTGTAACACGCTAACTCGATACTTCATTGGTGTTCCTCCTAAGTTTTTAAATCATAATTCTTATCAGATAAGTTGATTGATTGATTATTTATTGTGTGTTTTTACCGATTTTCTCTACACTAAGTTTTAATGACTCAAGTATTTGTCCTGTAAAAAAAGTGTTGTATTTTATAAAACTGCACCCGTCAAAGCCTACGAGAAATACCTATGCCTGTTTTTGCCTATATCAACCGCACTATAAATTCCCGAAGTCACCTGCCTTTCCTCTTGCCAGCTCACAACCAATACCCCTATTTCATATAAATGGCAGCATAATAAATAGTATTAAAAAGTACACCACCCAAATGGGGGGGGGCTAAACAGATAATGCTTAATTTCTTGCCACATTACTGGTGAGCAATAAACTCACAAGCTCGAATTAACGATGCCCCCCTGTTTTTTAAAAAATGACACTTAAACTGCCAGCGGACCGTTTCATAGCTAATATTCAACTTATTGGTGGCCTCCCTAACGCTAATACTCGTTATCTCCATCAATGATCGATTTCACTATTATTGGACGGACAACAGGGAAGAATTGGGGGAACACTGAAAAAAAAATTTTTTAAAAGCACAATTCGTTAGAGAATGTTGACTTGATCAAAGTCAGTACGAACGAAAACTGTACTTAGTCAGAGTATTTCGCTAGTAAAAAGGAAAAACCTAGATAGTTAGGAATGGGCACGAAATAACTTCTCGGTTTCGTGCCCATTCCTAACTATTAAACGATATCAATGAGGGGCGGGGAGAAGTTGCTTGTACGGTTCTGAGGGAGGAAGGGGGTTGTGCAGCCCCTAACCTGCCTGGCGGATCGTTATATTGTAGTTATTGCTTTGTGCATAGGATCACATGTGATTTCTACGGATTTGTTTTTAAGAAAATACATTCGGAAAATAAAATAATAAGGATTGTCTCATCGTTAAACTACTCACTCAATTAACCATTCATGCGTAGAACCACAAGACAAATACTCATCGAATTTTGATGCAATATCTATCCATAGAAAACCCTGAACTTTCATATCATATAATTTATCACATGGAATTTCGTAAAGGGTGTAAGTCTGCCCTGAATACAGCCAGTTACCAGTCCCTATGTACTCTCCTCCCCAACTTGAACTTGAGGTTTCTTTAAAATAAAAATACCAAATAGTTATGCTCGTATTATTAATTACCTTTAGTGTTGTTGTTTGTTGTGGGGTGGCCTGTGTCGTTAAAGATCTGGCTAGGCGAAAACCATAAAAACTGTTACGGACACCCGGAGGGTTCGATTCGCGATAAGAAACCCGAAGAAGAGGAGGTAGATTAACCCACGACCCGCCTCGCAACACAGCATAGTCGCAATCGACACTCCCCCAAGCATAACCATTATCCGGTGCGCCTATGTAATCATCATGCCAACAGTCTTGGGTCCACTCCCAAACATTTCCATGGATATCATGCAATCCAAATGGGTTAGCTTCAAATTGACCAACAGGGGCTGTAAAATCATAGCCGTCAGAGCAATCTATTGATTGCGACACATTGCCATAAGTACATAAATCTTCCTCAGTATCACTAAATGAATATTTTTCCGTAGTGCCCGCACGTGCGGTATACTCCCATTCTGCCTCACTCGGCAATCGATAATTTAAGCCCGTTTGTTCATTTAACCACTTAATATAAGTCTGTGCATCGTTCTTACTTACACAGACGACAGGATCGTTTTCACTTTGGCTGAAATTTGTATCTCGCCAAGTTTTATCCGCTTGCCACTCAACTGCATCGCTATTATCACTTTCAATAGTAAAACATCCATCGATCCCACCAATACCTTTCTCTGCATCTGTCTGATATCCCGTATCATCCACAAAGGCACGAAACTGACCCAGTGTTACCTCATATTTACCCATCTCAAAGGTTTCCACCGTTACACTATGTACTGGTTTTTCATTGCTTTCCCCTCCCCCAGATATGTCACCCATTTGAAAACTACCCGCAGGCATTTTTATCATCTCTGGCTTGGTAAACGTATTTTCCTCATTTACCGTCAAACTCAACGTCACGGCATCACTCAATACGCCATCACTTACTGTCAATCCAAAGGTATAATTTCCCGCCACATCGGGTATAAATGTTGTCGTTACATCATTCGGATTACTTAACGACGATGCACTACCCGGACTTGTCATAATACTCCATTGGTACGTTAAACTATCATGATTCGGATCTGTACTACTACTGGCATCGAGCGTGGTCGTTTCACCTACATTTATTGTCTTTTTATCGGGTGTAACCCGCCTCCCGCGCCTGTCTAAGCCGCCATTTTACCGAAAAACACGTCATCATTGGCAGCGGTTAACGGATGAATTTCAGCTTGTTCCTGCTCAATATGAAAGGCCATAAAGTGATCCCAGTCGCCATTAATATGAATGCAACGTAATGCTAACATGGATTGTGCACCATCCATGATCCAACGCATCCCACTTCTTTCCATGCGATCGACGATGACATGACGACAAGCGCCCTCAATCACCCCCGAGGCAATGGGATAACCGGCGGCAAGATATTCATCATAACGCATGCGGTGCGCCTGATTTTCAAAGTAGGCACAGGCGCTTAACACTTTTTTCAACGGTTCACCGGTCAAGCCTTGATGCGTGGCTTGCCATCGAAATCCTCGAATCACTTGTTTCACCTTGCCCTTGAGTAAACGAGCCACTTGGGGCTTAACCAAGGGAATATATTGTAACGTCGTCAGATCAGGATGGAGGGCTTGAATGGCTTGCCACACGTAAGAACTGGCATGGATCACGTCCAGTACCTGCGTAATATCACTGGGCAAATAATCTTCCGCCTGATCCCAAAGTTTGTTTTCACCATCCATGATCAACACACCCAGTTGTTCACCCGATGGGTTGCGTTGCTCATATTCTTGCCCAAGCCAATGAAAGATTTCTTTTCGTGCAGGTGAGAGCGTATCGAATTCATCACGATGCAGGCTGGCACGCACATGTTTTTCTAAAGGTTTCGGGCGAGGTTTTAACAACGGATCCTTCTCTTTTTGATCGGGGGGCGAAAACAGCGATTCCAATACCGCTTCAGGCGTGCGTGGATGCGGCTCTACCGTATAAACGGCGCCGACAACGGCCATTTTCTTTTTCCCTGCGTGGGCTTTGGCCGGGGGTTTCTCAATACTGGCGGGTTTGGCAATGACCTCACGCTCGGCTTTTTCTTGCGCCGTTTGACGAATCACTACGCCCTTGCAATCGGCGCTACATACCACGATTTGTTGTTCCACTGCGGGTGTGATTTCCACCTGATGATCCCAATAGGCCTCGCTTGAGCTGGCCAAGTTTCGATTGGTTCGCTCTAACGTATTGACATAGAGAGGAAGGCCTAAGATTCGGTCAAGACATTGACTGGCCTGAGCATAAGGCATTTCACTGGCCATCGCTTGCGTCCAATCTTGCAAAACGTACGAGAGTTTACTCTGGGGCAATTGCAAACGGACATCAAGAGGAATATATTCGATCTTTTGGCCTTCTCGTGTGCCATAGACGGCACGTTCTAACGAGAACTCACCGAAGATGGACAAATAATCGCGCAAATGCAGATTTTCTAATTGCTTGACCGTGTGTCCATCCGATAACTCAACCCGCTCACCGACGTCACAGGCACCATAAAGGGAAAAGAGCAAATCGAGGGCTTGATAACCCATCTCAAGCAGTTTTTTTAGCAAATTCTTTTCAACCTCATGGGCTGCCGTGCCTTCTTCATAGGCACCATCAACCAAGCCGACAATGGCTTGGGCTTGATCGAGTATTTCTTGGCGCTTGATACTTTGTAAATTTTCGGGCAGACTTGTCATTGGTAGACTCCTTTTTCACTTAGGTGTGTAGTAACACTCAGTGTCTTATATTTTATCAAGAGGAGTCTACCTTTATTTTTTATTCATGTGTGTGAATTTTCAGCGCGGGAGACGGGTTACACCCCTTTTTATCTATACTGGCCTTCGCCATAGGCGCTTCATTACGTGGCAATACCTTTATCATGACAGTATCAATTGAACTTGCACCATCATTATCCTTTACTGTTAATTCAAATTTATAATCTGTTGATATACTCATCACAGGAGCAATGAACGTAGTTGTTGCGGTCCTTGTAGGACTCAAGCTAATACTACTGTCTTTACTCACCCAACTATAACTCACAATATTACCATCACTGTCACGACTATTACTACCATCTAAAGTCACACTATCACCCGAAGTAACTTGACGATTTTTACCCGCATCGGCACTAGGAGGTAAATTCGTCCCATCAACGGGTGAAACTTTAATTGAGACAAGATCAGGTGCACTATCCACTGTACCATCATTGACAATTAATTCTATTTTATATTCGCCCACGGCATTGGGTGTAAAACTGGAAGACTGCAATGTGTTATTCGATAAGCTATCGGTATTGCCACTGGGGGTTGTGGTAAAACGCCATGCATAGGTAAGCTCATCTCCATCGGGATCAAAACTACCACTGCCATCTAAATGAACCTTTGTACCCAGTTTAATACTTTGATTGCTACCTGCGTTAGCGATGGGAGAGGTGTTAGTATCGCCTCGCGGTATCGAGGTAGGTCCTGCGCTGCTTTCATCATCATCTTTATGAAGACATCCTGCCATGAAGACTATCAGTAATATCATAATATAGGTGACATATTTTCTTATTATCATATTTAATTCCTTATTTACAGCATAAAATCGTACATATTAAATCGTGTATTTTTAATACGCATATGTTATATGCAGAATTACACAGATCAAATGCTTTATTAGCCGTAGCATAATGGATACGACTAAAAAGAACACCACCCAAATGAGGGGGAGTAAACAGGCAATGGTTAAAAATCAGCCCCATCATCGGTAAGCAATAAACTCACAAGTTCGGATTGACGATGCACCCCTGTTTTTTGAAAAATCGATCTTAAATGCCAGCGGGCCGTTCCATAGCTGATGTTCAATTGATTTGCGGCATCTTTTACGCTACTTCCTTGCACAAGAAGTGTCGCTAGGGAAACTTCGGTATCAGTGAATTTATGACGTATTCTCCAATACTCAGTATCAACATTTGATACTTCATCCTGCTTTGTGAGCAATATTATTAATGCTGGACTCTCTAACGTAAATAACATTTTGTTATTCACGGCGGGTAACCCAGTGACCTGATAAGGTTTTCTTCCATCCGGTCTTGTCACTATTAAATGAAATGGTTCTATTGATATTTTTCGTTTTCGAGAGTAAAGAGATTTTCGAATCTTTGTTTGCAACGTTCGATTATCAGCCGGTTTTGTTGCAACAACTTTTTGGTTTTTTATTATTAATCCATTATTTTCATTTAAAATATTCTTCGCAATGTTATTGCTATGTACAACCCGACCACTCTCACCAAGAACAACAACACCGCTTGATAGTCGATTGATATTAACTTCCGAGGCAAGCTCAGTGATATTTATCCGGTCAATACGCTGACTCATTTCTAGTGATTTTTGTAAATGAGGTACAAATAATTTATGACAGTTGATATCTTCATCGGTAAAACAGCCAGCGCTTTTTGATCGAAAATAGGTAACGTTAATAAATATATTATTCTCTGCTTGTAAAGTGCCGCCCATCACATATCTAAATCCTTGCTCTTTCAACCAGTCATTATAAAACTCCGTCTTTAAATACCGCCCCGGTTCATTATAAAAAAGGTCAATATCACGATCAGTGACTACTTTTCCAGGCTTCATTAGACCGGCATTAAACCAAGGGTTGACTTTTACAAAATATTTGTCATAAGAGCGGATATAAACATCATCTATCCCAATAAGACAAGGCGACTGAACTTGGTCCGTATTATTATCTTGAATATATAGCCCAACACACTCTGATGATAATAACTTTCCAAGTCGGTCTAATACCTCTGGCCACTGGCCACTTTTCTGTCGCCATAGCCGCATCATAGATTGACTCAACCATTGAAAACATATTTTCTTCGTTTTTATCCATATTTTATTCCACCAAATATAAATTAGATCAAGCAAAAAACTTGCTATAGACTAGATAACTTCTTTCTTTGGGTTTCGCTTTGCTCTACCGATCCTACACATGACTGGATATGAACACTGGGTCATACTCATTATCTCAATCAATAATCGATTTCATTATTATTGGACGGACAGCAGGCAAGAGTTGGGGGGGAACAATCAATAAAAACTATTTTCAAATACAACTAAACACATTATTTTTTTGTTATTTAAATCTAAATCGGACGAAAATTATACAAAGAAAATATTTAAGCGACGTACTTACTTGAAAGAAGTGTGAAGAGAATGTCTAAGTGAAAGGCTATCATTGAACGTACTGAGAAATAAATATCACAAAATATAGATCTGGAAGTTAACATCCAAGCCAATGTCTAGATAACAGTTTCCGGGGAAATAGCTGAGTCAATGGATGTAACGTTAATAAATTTTTTATTCATTGCCTTATGAAAATAAAATCACCACCATCATGTCCAGCTTTTCTTATATCAGAATATTTAGGACTTTGATCTGCATTGACGATTACTTTTCTACGAACATCGATAAATAATTCATTTCCCTCTTTGAGACTGGAAAGTAACGCATGCATAAAAATGGATTGATTAGGGTTAAGACCTGAGTCTAACACAGGCTCAAGTCCTCCTGATGTCATTACTGTGCGAGCCTTTTTTTCTCGCATTCGATGGATAAGTTTTTGGCGATTACTCGTTTCCTTTATAATAAGTGATAGGCCCCTGGTTAACTTTCCGGAATAACAACTATCAGACATAACCATGACATGGTTAGCACCAAAAGCTTTTATTTGAGAAGTAATCGTCGAGTTTGATACCCAGTTTGCTTCACTATTTATTGTCGCATTAACAGGCAACCAGTATCCTTCATCCGCATCGCTATCTAACCATCCATGCCCAGCATAAAACAGCAGAAAGTTATCTTCTATGAGTTAATATATGACGATATTTAACGATATTTTCTATAATATCTTTTCAAGGGTGTCGCTACCTCGTGAAAGATTTGGGACATCCCTGTCACCAAATCGACTCGCCAACGCGACAGCTGATTGGCCCCGGCCGCCCTGCGTACGTGCCGCTTCGCCACACCATCGCAAG
>Ga0316205_10002466_pt1 | contig 19206 bp, 20 predicted proteins | sample 3monthpyrite_MG_FD_204941 | JGI IMG/M metagenome (GOLD analysis project Ga0316205, IMG submission 204941) | Microbial mat bacterial communities from mineral coupon in-situ incubated in ocean water Damariscotta River, Maine, United States -... | ecosystem: Environmental > Aquatic > Marine >... | reverse complement strand
TAAGGATAAGGGTTGCGCTCGTTACGGGACTTAACCCAACATCTCACGACACGAGCTGACGACAGCCATGCAGCACCTGTCTCAGAATTCCCGAAGGCACTCCTCTATCTCTAAAGGATTCTCTGGATGTCAAGACCTGGTAAGGTTCTTCGCGTTGCATCGAATTAAACCACATGCTCCACCGCTTGTGCGGGCCCCCGTCAATTCATTTGAGTTTTAGCCTTGCGGCCGTACTCCCCAGGCGGTCAACTTATCGCGTTAGCTTCGTCACTAAGTATCTTTATATACCCAACAACTAGTTGACATCGTTTACGGCGTGGACTACCGGGGTATCTAATCCCGTTTGCTCCCCACGCTTTCGCACCTCAGCGTCAATATCAGTCCAGGTAGTCGCCTTCGCCACTGATGTTCCTTCAGATCTCTACGCATTTCACCGCTACACCTGAAATTCCACTACCCTCTACTGTATTCTAGATATCCAGTATCCCATGCAGTTCCCAGGTTGAGCCCAGGGCTTTCACATGAGACTTAAATATCCGCCTACGCGCGCTTTACGCCCAGTAATTCCGATTAACGCTTGCACCCTCCGTATTACCGCGGCTGCTGGCACGGAGTTAGCCGGTGCTTCTTCTGTAGGTAACGTCACAGCTGTAGGGTATTAACCTACAACCTTTCCTCCCTACTGAAAGTGCTTTACGACCCTAGAGCCTTCTTCACACACGCGGTATTGCTGGATCAGGGTTTCCCCCATTGTCCAATATTCCCCACTGCTGCCTCCCGTAGGAGTCTGGGCCGTGTCTCAGTCCCAGTGTGGCTGATCATCCTCTCAGACCAGCTATAGATCGTCGCCTTGGTGAGCCATTACCTCACCAACTAGCTAATCTAACGCAGGTTCATCTTCCGGTCGGAGCTTTCAAGAAGTGGCCCCGTTTCACCCTTAGGTCTTATGCGGTATTAATCCGGTTTTCACCGGGCTATCCCCCACCAGAAGGTAGATCCCTACGCGTTACTCACCCGTCCGCCACTCGTCATCAGCTAGCAAGCTAGCTATGTTACCGTTCGACTTGCATGTGTTAAGCATACCGCCAGCGTTCAATCTGAGCCATGATCAAACTCTTCAGTTTAATTATGTTACTTTGTTTGACTCACCCGAAGGCTTGTCTAGTTGCTCAAAAAAATTACTGTTTGGAATTGACTTGATTGAAACAGTTATATAATAACTGATTTAATTTCGTCGATTTCAAACTGTGTAAGTTCTTTAAGGCTTGTTTGTGCTGCCTTAGCAAGTACCCACACAGATTGTTTTTCTTCTCTTCAATTTGTTTTAGAACATCCGCTTCGGAAACCAGTCCTGACAAGCTTGGGGCGCGAATTATACATCCTACATCACCCCTGTCAACCTTTACATTTCAATTATTTAATAATAATTTTAATGCCCTTTCGCTGACTCGTTCCTTCGCCTCTTATTACCGCCCCTTTCCCTCTAAGCGGACGCGCATTATAGACACCTTAATCTACAACGCAAGACTTTTTTATCTCTTTTTTTAATTAATTTTTATTCGCTTAAAATTCGACCTATTTTAGGTCGCTTTAACCTCAAAACCGTCTTATTCCACCACGATTTTTGATTCTTCACGAAATAGTAAACAAGTGATTTTTCTTCTTACCCAACTTCACTAAAAAGAAATTACCGTACAAAGCGTTAGTGGAGGAAAATATTTCGCTTGATTTCATATTATCATCATTTCCTTTAGCGACACCGTTGACCCATACCGCATTCCGTCCTAATGCATCTTTAACTTCTCGTCCAACTTTGACCATTCCGCACTCTGCAAGTAACGCAGTCAAAGGTTTTTCAAAGAAATCTGCCGGTAATTGACTTGAAGGCAAGCCATCTTGAGCAAGCTGTGACAAATCACTTTCTGATAAATCCGCCAAGCTACCACTAAACATTGCCTCAGTTATTCTCATTGCAGCATCAAGTCCCTTTTCACCATGTACTAACCGAGTCACTTCTTTGGCTAAGATCCCTTGAGCTTCAGGCCGACCTTGTGTTTCTTTATCTTTGACTTCGATGGCTTTAATATCTTCTTCGCTTAAAAAAGTGAAATATCTTAGAAATTTATAAACGTCAGCATCGGCGGTGTTTAACCAGAATTGATAAAAAGCGTACTGGCTGGTTTTCTTAGCATCAAGCCAGATGGTACCTGATTCAGTTTTCCCGAATTTAGTCCCATCTGATTTTGTCACTAATGGCAATGTCAGACCAAAGACTTGCTGACGATTCATACGTCTGGTTAAATCAATACCGCCTGTGATATTTCCCCATTGGTCACTTCCACCAATTTGGATAGTGCAATCAAATCGTTTATTTAACTCAGCAAAGTCGTAAGACTGCAAAATCATATAAGTGAATTCTGTAAAAGAGATACCCTCGCCTTCTCTGTCAATTCGCTGTTTAACCGATTCCTTTTGGATCATTTGATTGATTGAGAAATGCTTACCAACATCGCGTAAAAATGAAAGTACATCAACATCTTTTGTCCAATCTAAATTATTCGCCACAATGGCTGAATTATCGCCACAATCGAAATCTATAAACTGGCTGACCTGCGTTTTAAGGCTTTCCACCCATTGCCCGACCACTTCTTCAGAGTTAAGTTGTCGCTCGCTCGCCTTAAAAGAAGGATCGCCAATCAATCCAGTTGAACCTCCCACTAGCGCAATTGGCTTATGTCCATATTGCTGGAAACGCTTGAGTGCTAATAATGGAACTAAGCTACCGATGTGAAGGCTATCTGCTGTTGGATCAAACCCGCAATAGACCACTCTCATACCATCACTTAAGTGGTTTTTAAAGTCGTCTTCAGCGGTCATTTGCTGGATCATTCCGCGCCAACCTAAATCCTGAATTAAATCCTGCGGTAGTTCTTGATTTGCCATTATTTCAACCAATATTTTTTACAAATTTGTCTATTTTCAAACCTAGAAAATTCTAGATTGAATTGTTTGACTTTCGTGATGACTAAAAACAAGCTAAAATTAGCTAATATGCATAAAGAAGTCGCTTTTATTTTCTTATCTGCTGATATTTCTTATCTATTGTTGTTTACACAAGCCAACCAAGCGCAAAGAAATGGTTTAGGTAAATAGATAAGCAAGCGCGCATTTTATACGGAACTGATCAAAAGTTGTATGATTAAACACGATTACAAGCCACAAAATAACAAAAGAATCTTTAACCATGGCTTTATTGATCGTCTTCCAGCTTGGGCGACCCATCCATTTATGATCTTGTCGATGGCGATCCTCATCATGTTATTGGCTTTTTTGCTCTCAAAAGATAATCAATCTCAACTGGAGCAAACGAGTAATAATCCTGTCGTAAACAAAGACGTTAAATACCAAAGTGGCGAGATTGATATTCACAACGCCGAGGTTGTTCCCGCGACAGGTCTCACACCCCAATCAGAAAGCACCATACAATCACCTAATTATTCTGAGCCGTTTGAAATTCCTTTACAACTTAGCTCAATAGCAAAACCAGATAATCAAGAACGCAGTTCAACCAAGGCTGATAAATGGTCGAAGGAGTCCGTGCGTAAAGGCGACAGCTTGTCGATAATTTTTAAGCGAATGGGGTTATCCGCTCGAACCGTTCATAAAGTGATCACTCTCGATGACAATACCAAAAAACTCAAAAAACTGCGTCCCGGCGAAGTGATCCATTATCAACTTGACGAAAACAAGCAGCTTATTTCACTAAAATACGTGATGGATCTGCAAAACACCCTTTATCTTGAACGATCAAAAGCATCACAACTCAATGATGCTGAGAATAACTCAACACAAATGCCAGACTATACCAGCCGAATTGTGAACAAAACGATTGAGGCGCGAACAGCCTATGTTGACGGCACGATTACTGATTCATTATTTATGTCAGGAAAACGAGCAGGGCTGAGTGATACTTTGCTGGTTAATTTAGCCAACATATTCGACTGGGATATCGACTTTATTCTTGATATCCGCTCTGGCGACAGTTTTTTTGTTCTTTACGAAGAAAAATTTCTGGATGGAGAAAAAATTGGTCATGGCGATATTATCGCTGCTGAATTTATTAACCAGGGTGATACTTATCGTGCGGTTCGGTACAAAGATTCCAAAGGAAATGTTAGTTATTACACGCCTGATGGGCTCAGTATGCGAAAAGCTTTTCTAAGAGCGCCAATCAAATTTTCATATATCAGTTCTGGGTTTAAACTGCGCCGTTTTCATCCCATCCAAAAACGCTGGAAAGCACATAGAGGAATAGACTATCGCGCCAACACTGGTACACCAATCCGTGCCGCTGGCGATGGTAAAATCACCCAATCAAGCTACAACAAATATAATGGAAAATATGTTTTCATTCAGCATGGCCAAGGGATTGTCACCAAATATTTACATATGTCCAAACGAGCGGTTAGTCGAGGTAAGCGAGTCAAACAAGGTCAAGTGATAGGCTATGTTGGCAGCACTGGAATGTCCGAAGCGCCGCACTTGCATTACGAATTTTTAGTTAATGGTGTGCATAGAAACCCAAGAACGGTTAAATTGCCAAAAGCAGAGCCTATTTCCAAATCAGAAAAACAACAGTTCTTAGCGACGAGCCAGATTTTAGTCAATCAACTGGAATCTCGAAAAAACATCCAATCTGTTCAACAAGTCGCCAAATAAAAAAATGAGCAGACCAGATGAGCTATATATTGGCTTGATGTCTGGAACGAGCATTGATGGCATTGATGTTGCGCTAGTTCAGTTTGGCGAAGGGCAACCGACTCTTTTAAGCTTTCACAATCATCCTATTGGTGCAGAATTAAAAACACAACTCGGGGAAATATCTAGTCCACTAGTTGAGCGAACCAATGACAACATAAACCGAATAGAATGCTTGGCAAAACTAGACAATATAATGGGACAGGTTTTTGCTGAAGCAATCAACCAACTGTTAATAATTCATCATATCGATCCAGAGAGAATTATCGCCATCGGTAGTCACGGTCAAACTATTCGCCACCGACCGAATGGTGCTCATGCATTCACTATGCAAATTGGCGATCCAAGTATCATCGCTGAGAAGACTCAAATTCAAACAATTGCAGACTTTAGGCGTATGGATATCGCCGCAGGTGGTCAAGGTGCTCCCCTTGCCCCAGCATTTCATAATTCGATTTTAAGGAGCGATCAGGAAGAGCGGATAATATTAAACCTCGGTGGTATCGCGAATATTACTTATCTGGCAAAAGATAAAAACTCTAAAGTTTTGGGGTTTGACACTGGACCCGCCAATACACTATTGGATGCCTGGTTTAAAAAACATCACCCCGAATCAAAAGAAGACTTTGATCGCGACTCTCAACTCGCACAACAAGGAAAAGTTAACTCTCCGTTATTGGAAAAACTTCTGAATGATCCTTATTTTATTCAAAACTATCCAAAAAGCACTGGTCGCGAATACTTTAGTTTAGATTGGCTGGAAAATAATATTCAGTGCGTCGAGCAATCCTCAAGCGATCAAGGAATCAAAATAGAAGATGTGCAACGAACATTGCTAGAATTAACCTTGCAAAGTATTACCGATGCAATCAATGGTTTATCGATAGGTAACTATCAGGTTTTCGCTTGTGGAGGAGGTATGCACAACCACTATCTAATGAATTTATTATCAGACAAACTAAAAGTCCGAGTTCATAAAACAAATAATCTAGGCGTAGATGGAGATTACTTAGAAGCGATGACATTCGCTTGGCTGGCAAAGCGCAGAATAGAAAAGTTGCCGGGAAATTTACCCTCGGTTACTGGTGCATCAAAAGAAAAAATATTAGGTGCGATTTATTTGCCTTGAGGAAGCACCGATTTCATCATTTCATGATATGTTCCATCAGCACGCAACTCATCATAAGCGTCTCGTACTTTTTTGACCAATACATCATCGGTCTTATTACTAAACGCTAAATAAAGACCAATAGAAAGATCTTCGAGTAAAATCGCCGGTTCAAATTGAGTGCACTCGACATTAAAGTTCTTGCAATCTAGCCGGTTGCTGTATGGGACAAGTTCCACACGCTTATTAACTAATTTAGTAAAATTCAGTTCGACCTTTGCTACTTCATCTAGTAAAGGGAAGTTTTTTCGCTTTAAATACTGATGAACAATATCTTCACGTAGAACCCCAATTCGATAACGCTTAGCCTCTTCAATAGTCTTAGGCGCGATCTCTGGACGACTTTTTAATCTATATAGGTAGTATCTTACTGGAGCAATCTCACCGACCCACTTAAATTGAGGTTCTCTTGCCTTAGTTCTAGCCATGGAATAAATTAAGACATTTGGTTTCTCCAACATCGAAAAAGCCCTTACCCAGGGATACATTTTAATTTCGTAAGAAACACCTGACTTTTTTAAGACTGCCTCAACAAATTTTGTACCGATGCCGCCAACTTTATCGCCTTCCATTTCTTGTAGCGGAGGAGAGTTTTCTGTGACCACTATTATCTCAGTAGCGTCCGCAAACTTTGTAACAAAACTCATCATCAACAACAAAAATAGGTAAATCCGATTCTTGAGTTTTATCCGACTGTTCGCTTTGTAGAAAACCTGCATATTTGCATTCCTTGTTCAGCCTGAGTCCAATTCCTGGCTGAAAAGCCCACACCCTACTTAATAATTTAGACTATTTTCAAATCTAATGTATAGGAAATAGTCCTATTTAATTTTATTATCGCTGTAGCGAGATAATCGTAAATAATCAATAACCATCAAGCCTATAAGCCTTCTCAATATTAGAAAAAGGGCAAATAAAGTTCAGATAACACGACCTAAGCATTAGATCAGGTAATTGATCTGCGTTAATACCTGCGTATAAACGATCACCAACAATAGCAAACCCTATTTCCGATAGATGTTTTCTGATTTGGTGTTTTCTTCCAGTTTCAATCTTCAACATCACTGACGTCTGATTTGTTTGCAGATTAAACTTTGTAGATAATATTATCGTTAATGCTTGCTTACCATCTACCTCACTATCCAAAATTGAAAAAGGTTCTACAGAAAATCGTCCTGGAACGACCGCGCTATAATGCTTTTCAACTTTTCGAGTTTCAAATAAATTCGATAACTGACGCGCCGCTTTTTTGCTATGCGCAACGATTATTAAACCATTAGTTGCTCGATCCAGTCTATGAACCAGAAATGCTGGTCGTTCGGGTAAACGATTCAAAGTTAACCCAAATATCTCTATCCAACGAGTAATACACGTGTGGGCACCCCATTTGGTTCCCTGAGATAACATGCCACATGGTTTATTCCAAACACTGTATTCTCCTTCATCTGAAATCAGCTTAGCAGGGGTAACTTCAGAAAATAAAAAAGCTTCATTATAATAAAGATGAACTTGATCACCACACTGCAGGATTTTTTTCGCTCTTTGGGTTCGAGTCGTTTTGGTATTCTGTTTAGCGGGAGTCAACCAAACCGCGCCATACTTCATGGCAAGTTTGAGTTTTCGTTTGGATATTTGCGGACAGTTTTCTGAGAGTATATCGAGAAGTGTTTGATCGTTTTTACTGACAGTTAAGTGTTTTTCAAGGACTTCATTCATGAGGGAAAAAAACCAGTTTTTAGCTTCTCTGTGTCCTCTGTGGTAATAATTCTTTTATCTGTTTAAATAGAAAAAGACGAACCGCAACCGCAGGTAGTCGTAGCATTAGGATTTTCTACTACAAATCGCGAACCTTCCAGATCTTCTTTATAATCTACTTTTGATCCTACTAGATACTGAAAACTAAGCGCATCGACCAACAGACAAACACCGTCTTTTTCGACCATCATATCATCATCATTTTGCTCTTCTTCGAATGCAAAACCATATTGAAATCCAGAGCAACCTCCGCCAGTCACAAACGCTCGCAGTTTCAATTGGGGGTTTTGTTCTTCGGTGATCAGTTCTTTTGCTTTTGCGCTAGCCGCTTGAGTGAATATTATTGGGCTAGCTTTGGCAACTCCTGAACCATTGCTGGAGCTTTCAGACATTTTGATTCTCTATTAATGTAGCGCTAATTGATGATGTTCAATCAGCTTTCTGCAATTTTATCACTGTCTGGCACAGGGGAGCTATCTTTATCTTTAGCTGGTTTTGGCGATTTATGATGGCTTAATAGCTTTTGCTTTTCTATGGTGTGCAACATTTGCCCATTCACTTCCGCGCCCATCGCCATTTCAATCAATTTATAATAAACATTGCCTTCAACACGCGAATCCGCCATAAGTTCAACATGCTCTAACGCATGCACGTCACCTTTAACGCGCCCTAAGATCATAATATGCGGCACATTGATCTCGCCTTCAACATAACCGTTGCTTCCGATAGTCAGTAGCGAATTTTCTGGCTCTTCAGACGAAATATCGCCCTTAACATGACCATCTACGTAGAGAACACCAGTAAAATTTATGTTTCCATCGATTTTAGTATGCTTGCAGATCAAAGTATCTGCTGCGCCAGCTTTTGCCCTGGGTGAATTTTTTTTGCTATCACTTTTGTTACGACCGAACATAGTTTTGGCTCTCCTCGGGTTGCCATACAACTTGCTTTTGTGCTTTTTGATTTTTCCTGCGTCCCTTCGTTCTAGCCAATGCGCTTACTTTTTTCGCTTCAAAACCATCTGGCAAATTTACAAATCCCTGTATATTCCTGAAAAACTGGAATTGAAACTTAAAATGTTTTTCATTAAAAGTGCCTAGTTCACGAAAATCATATTCTGTATTCTTGCCATTTAGCAATCCAGAAACCTTAAGTACCAAATCACCCTTCAAGAATCCGGACTGTTTTCCCGCTTGAATGAGCATGATATTAAAATAAAACGTCTTGCTTTCGTCCGTTTTAGTAATCTGAAACGAGTCAATCGTTAGCCCTTCATTATCTTTTTCAGGAGCCATAATTCGGCGGTACAGCTTTAACTCTTCCTCTAATTTCTTTTGAGTTTGTTGTAAATCTTTGACGCTGTTGACGAGTTCTTTGTTAGATAAATTATCCACTTGCGAGGATTGTTTCTGCATCACTAAATTTTCTGAAGTCTTTTCTAATGAAGCTTGCGTTTCCTGCAACTGCTGCTGAGTCTTAGTTAGTTGTTCTTTGGTTTCGTTTAAATCTACGATGGCAAAATATCGTCCAAAACCATAGGTTCCAATAACCAAGAGAATCAATAAAACACCAACTCCAACATACCAAGAACGTGACTTTTGAGGCTTAATGACTAAATTAGAGTGGTTCATCGAATTTGTTAATGACTGTTTACTGCATAATGAGGCTAGTTTAGCCTAAAACGTCCCCTAGTTCATCGGTGGTTTTGAAATAATGTGTAAGCGTACACTAATTCAACTATTTTTAGAGCTGTGTCGTCCCAGCTTTCGTCGGAGAAAATAAGAAATGCTTTGAGTGTTGATTTAGAAATATATATAAATTATGCTGATTAATTCAAAAATGATTAAACACCTGATAAATATGGTTCGTTGGTATGAGTGTAAGCTATGAGAAACTGTCCGGATTGTGGTGAACCGCCTATTCGAGCACAAAACCAGTTCTTCATGGCTACGTCCCAGAAGTCATTGCCGCATGTACTAAATACCAAACTACAGTCGACTTTAAGGCTGATAACAGTTTACGTCGAAAAACTATAACATGCTATCCATAATCAACAAGAAATCACTCTGCATAACAATTAGCACGTTCTTACTTGCTATATCAACACCTTGTCAAGCCAACTTTTCTCAAGAAGTTGCTCGAGCAATGGATGCTGCAAAAGATTGCAACCAAGCCAGCCAAAACCATATTTACCTCGAATGCATGTTAATCAACAATCAACAACTCACTAAAGCCATTCTGAAAATAAGTGAGCAAAAAGTTCAAAAATTCCCAATGAAGAAGCAGAAAGCTACCAAAGAGAATATCAACCGTAAATTAAAGTCTATTGATAGTAACTGCTTAAACGAACAAACCATGTTTGGCGATAGCATGAACGGCGAACGTCGCCACCCTTATTGTTTGTACGAAAATAAGCTGGAACTTTTGATCAATATTCAGCAGCGGATCGATATTTTTGCCCAATAATCGCTTTGAAAATCTCTACTGATACAAAAATATCCAAAAACAAGCATAAACTTCACATATTCCATTGAATTATTTGTCTTTTTTATCAATAGGTTATATTCTATTCTTAAAGTGGTTTAAGCAAATTCAATGACTTTGGCAGTTTTTGTAACACAATCGCGTCAAAAATGCTTAATTATTGCACAAACCGCAACATATACTCCTCGATTCAGAGTTATCTATAAAAAGAAGCCTATAAACAAATAATGCAGTTTTTTGAAACCATACGTATGAGACTAGCAAGCTTAAACGCTTTGCCAGCACTCGCGGCTTTGGGATTTGTTAGCGGTATTCTTGCGGGCGGGGTAATCGTTCTTTTCCGATTATTTATAGAAAGTAGTTTTGTGCTTTGGCACACAGACAACGCCGTTGGCGACTTTGAGTCTGCACCTTGGTGGTTTCGTTTAACTTTGCCAACTTTAGGCGGTATTTTGGTTGGCTATATTTTGCATAAAGTAGGTAAACGCTACCGTCAAGTGGGTGTTGGCCATGTTATGGAAAGGATGACTTTTCACCAGGGCTATCTTAATTGGCGAAATGCCTTAGTTCAATTTTTGATCGGTGGATTAACCATCGCGACCGGACAGTCTGTTGGTCGGGAAGGACCCGGCATCCATTTAGGTTCGGCTTCGGGTAGCTGGCTTGGTCAGCAAATGAAATTACCCAATAATAGCATTCGTATTCTAGTTGGTTGCGGAACGGCTGCTGCCATTTCTGCCAGCTTTAATACACCACTGGCTGGCGTTATATTTGCCATGGAAGTAGTGATGATGGAATACACTGTCAGTAGCTTTATACCCTTAATTTTATCCTCAGTTTCAGCGGCAATTTTTTCAAGGATAGTGTTTGGCAACAATGTGGCATTTATTGTACCGTCAATCGATCTTCAATCCCTTTGGGAAATTCCTTATTTTATTCTTTTGGGATTAGTTATTGGTGTGGTCGCCAGTTCATTTATCAAAGGTACTACCTATTTGACCGACAAAACTAGCAAATGGTCAGCTTGGCTTAGATGCAGCGTTGCTGGTACAGGTGTTGGTTTGTTAGCACTCGCTGCGCCGCAAGTAATGGGAATTGGCTATGATACCGTAAATGCCGCTCTTCATGGAAATCTTCCATTACAGATCCTGGCCGTTGCCTTCGTGGGTAAGTTGCTTGCAACAATTCTTTGTTCAGGGCTGTCCTTACCCGGAGGAGCTATTGGTCCAAGTATGTTTATAGGAGCAATGGCGGGAGGCATTATCGGGTCAATTGGCGCGATGATCTTACCGGATTACGCTTCAGAATATGCGTTTTATTCCATGATTGGTATGGCAAGCATGATGAGCGCCATTCTTCAAGCACCTCTCACTGCTTTGATGACTTTACTCGAGTTGACCAATAATCCAAACATACTTTTACCTGGAATGATCACGGTGGTGGTTGCTAACCTCGTTGTCTCGCAAGTCTTTAAGCAAAGCTCAATTTTTCATTCCCAGTTACGAGCGAAAGGATTGGAACTGAGAGTAAACCCTCTTTCTCAATTTTTAAGAAGCGTTGGCGTTGCAGGTTTGATGGAGCGAAAATTAGTCGTTCAGGAAAAGTTTATCAACTACCAAGACGCGGAAAAATTACTGGAATCAACCCCTAGATGGATTTTGATTCGACAAGATAAGACTCCAACATCACTAATGGCCGCAAATGATCTCGCCCGTTATGTTTTGGAATTAAAAGAACGCCAAGCCGAAAAAGACCAAGAAGAAAATGAAGGTATTGCAAGACCGATCCAGGCGGAGATCGATCTACTGGCGATCCCGGCAGATCGTCAAGATATTGCCTCAGTTTACTTACAAGCTAACCTTGAAGAAGCCCTTGATACTATGGAAAGAGAAAGCGTTGATGCCGTTTACATTTTTAGAACTATCGCGCCAACTGCGGATAAAATTTACGGCATTTTAACTAAAGAGCAGATTGAATCGCATTATAGTTACAAGGCTAGGTAGAATGTGAACCCTCACACTCCAAAAAAGTTGAATAGCTCAATATTGCGAACAAACCAACTCTTTAAATGCCGCTCAAATTGCGGTGCATGCTGTATTGCTCCAACCATTTCTTCTCCAATTCCTGGAATGCCTGACGGTAAACCAGCGGGCGTTCAGTGTGTACAACTGGATTCAGATATGTCTTGCAAAATATTTGCTCAACCAGAACGTCCCAGTGTTTGTGAAAACCTTAAACCCTGTGAAGAAATGTGCCAAGATTCAAAAGAAAATGCGCTCGTTTATATTAGTTGGCTTGAAGAACAAACCAACTAACTAAAGTTCAAGATAATTGCTTCAGTTGGTTATGTTACAGTCCAAAAAGTTCTTGTAACTTTGCGTTAATATCATGTCTAATATGGCTAAACATCTGATAAAGGCTCTGCGAAATGTCAACATCTAAAGTACTGGATAACATTAGCCAAACGATTGGCAATACTGACTTAGTTAAAGTGCAATCTCTTTCTCAATTAACTGGTTGTGAGATTTTATTAAAATGTGAACAACAAAATCCTGGCGGAAGCGTTAAAGATCGCGCAGCGTTGCAAATGGTTAAAGATGCAATTGAATCTGGTCAATTAAAATCAGGAATGACCATTGTTGAAGGCACTGCTGGCAATACAGGAATTGGTCTTGCTTTAGTAGCGAAAGCACTTGGTTTTGGAATGATCGTCGTCATGCCAAAAGGACAAACTCCAGAGAAAGAAAGATTAATTGAACTCCATGGCGCAGAACTCAAATTAGTCGATGCATGCCCCTTTGCCGATCAAAATCATTTTTATCATACAGCACGCAGAATTGCAGAAGAAAATGAAAATTATTGGTGGGCTGATCAATTTGAAAATACCAGTAATTATCAAGCACATTACCAAAATACTGCGCCGGAAATTTGGCAACAAACTGGCGGACAATTTGATGCGTTTGTTTCAGTTTGCGGGACTGGTGGGACGATTGGCGGTAATTCAAAGTATTTCTCAGAAAAAAATCCAGATATATTAAATTGGTTAGTTGATCCTGACGGTTCTGGTATTCACAACTATTTAAAAACTGGAAAATATGTCGCAAGCGAAGGCGGTTCATTTACTGAAGGGATCGCTATTATGCGGTTAGTTGAAAATTTTAAAGCGGCTAAAATTCATCGCTCGGTCAATTTGCCAGATAAAGATCTGGTGGCTTTTTCTAGATATGTCCGCGATCAAGATGGAATTGTTTTAGGCTCTAGTTCTGCGCTTAATCTTGCCGGAGCAGTTTTTGCTGCGGCAAAAATGGGAAAAGGAAAGCGTATTGTAACTTTTTCCTGTGATTTGGGAGAGCGATCTTATTCTAAACTTTGGAATTCTGAATTTTTGCAAACGAAAGATATAAATCCGCAAGATTTAGATGTTGAAAAGCTTTATCAAGAATATATCGAGTCGGATGATTATTTGACAATTTAGATTTTTGTTACTCACTTAGATCTCACTGTCGCGGTGGGAACTAGAAAACAAGAACGCCCTCAGATATGGGACTAACCTAAAATCATCAGCGCCTCAACCTTATCACAAACTTTACCTATGATAAGGTTTAGGAAAATCAAATTTCTCCTTTTGCTATCCATTTTTCGATCTTAGGATGTCTGTAGTCAAAAAATGATTCGAGTAATTCATGAGGTGTTTCTCGCACTAAAAGCATTTTCCGATAGACGCCTTTAATGTACTGTTGTTCAACTGCGTGATCTATGAACTCTATTAGCCCATCGTAGTAGCCACTCACATTAAGTATCCCGCAGGGTTTTTCGTGAAAACCTAGTTGCCCCCATGTCAGAACTTCAAATAACTCTTCAAGCGTCCCTAAACCACCAGGCAAAGCAATAAAAGCGCAAGACAATTCTGCCATAAGGGCTTTACGCTCATGCATAGAGGAAACTATTTTTAATTCAGACAAACCTCGATGAGAAACTTCTTTTTCCACCAACACCTGTGGAATCACACCGATAACTTTTCCCCCGTTGCATAGTACTGAATCGGCTAACTCGCCCATTATTCCAACACTGGCTCCACCATATACTAAAGTCATACCTCGTTCAGCTAAGGTTATTCCAAGTTTTTTAGCCATTTCTAGATAAGCTGGCTTTTTGCCTAAATTAGAACCGCAATATACGCATATTCTTTTCATTTTTCTATCCTTACTCAACTCAATCGAGCTTCTTTAAAGCTAGTTCAGCCATTATCCCAATTAAGTTTTCATCAGGATCACGAATGAAACCTTGCCAAAGCTCGTGATCCGGCATTTTGGCAGTTAGTTGTGGCTCTCGAATAAAAATCACTCCTTTAGATTTTAATTCTTTAACGGCTAAATCCAAATCCTTCACTTTATAATAAATCACCGAAGTATGATGATCTCGATCCTCACCTTGCAGTGTAGTCAGCATAATTCTAACATCACCACACATAAAAAATGCTAAGTTTGGCGGAGATTCAAATAACAAATTCAAACCAAGTATATCTTTGTAAAAACTAACTGATTGCTCAATATCCGTTACAGCGATTGCGATTTGACCCACCGAGCTAATGACCGATTGCTCTTTCATTGATTACTTCCTCTAGTTTGCCTCACATTTAATTTTAAAATCAACATGAATGTGCTCGTCATGTCTTACCCAAGATTGTTTAGTTGGGATATAAATATTTTTCTTGATGTAATCACCGTACTTTGTTTGATAAAGCTTACTCTGTAGATCTGGCGCAAAGATAATCCGCCACAATTCGCTATCATTTTGAACTGCAGCCTTGTGTAAAGAAACTATATGAGCACCTAAAGAATTAAAATCTATTCTGAAATTTTGACTACCTCCAAACTCATCAAACTCTACGTCGTAACCATAATGATTTTCTCGGTTTGTTGGAAAATAGATAGAATCATTATTCTTGTCGACAACTGGAACCATAAAATCAATCGACAAACCATTTTGGTGAGTCTTGTGAGGTTCAAATCCTCCTCCATTTTTAAATCCCGTTTCAGCGTATTTAAATAGTTTTTTTGGGTATGTTTGAGCTAATGTGTCATAAGATTCGACCACAATTTTTTTAACAAGACTATGCACATAAGTTCTCGATTGGATTTCTTTATCACGACTGTAAGAAATAAAATTTTTTCCTGACACGGGCAATTTAACACCATTCTCCAATCGACCATTTTGAGAGGTTCCATAGCAGGTGCTTTCTTGTGCATTGATTGGTAATACATTGAATAGAATTGCCATTAAACACAATTTCATCTATTTACTCCAGAAATTCGTTTAGCGACCATAATTTTACAAATATGGTTTTCATTACCGTCATTATGTTATTTCAATTAAAAGTCTGCCAGCCAGAGTAAATAACAATTGTCATATCCTCATCCCCAACATTAGTAAAATAAAAAAGATTATCGGTGAGGCAGGAATCGCTAGTAAACAAATCATCCCAATCAAATTAAGCGTAGCAGATGTGTTGTATTCTTGAGTCAATAGATTTTCTGGTTTGTCAGATACGATAAATGTAGAATTATTCTCACCGCTGAGTAACAATTGACCATCAATATCGAACACTTTTCCAATTGCATAAATCGGATCACCTGCTTGCAAAAATACTTCCGTTAAGCGGTATTTATCTCCCATCAACCCGCCACCTGACAAGTTCTTACTATCAAGATAAGCTTTAGTTAGTTCGCTTCCCTCCCTGAATAAATTAACTTCGTCTTTTAGATCTTCATCAAAATTTGTTGATGCATTACTGATATCGATAAGCATTTCGCCAGTATCATCTTTTACTCGAAACAACTTAGATTTTTGATCGCGATGGACAGTAATCCAATAAGTTTGACAGTTACGATTATTATATGTTCCTGTACAACGAGTAACCTTTTCTTCTAAATGAACATCGTAGTACATACAGGATGATCGAGATACGGGGCTGAGTAATTCTTCAATATTTTTATTTTCGACTTCTTCTTCTTTACAAAGTTGACCTTTTATCTCAACGTAACCGCTGCTAGCATTTTTCGCATCTTTTATCGTCGATGTTTTTGTTCTTCGAAGCAGCTTCTTTAAATATTTTTTTTGCTTATAGTTTGTTATGGTTGAGTATAGTAAATAAACATAAAAAGCAACCACAAAAACAGCGAGTAATACTTCATCTCCGTCCATAATATCTTTCCTGGTTTCGTATACAGTTTTAAAAAAGCACGAGCTTGTTAGTTTACCACCCTTTGCTCAGAATAAAACCGCCCCAGATAACATTACGATCAGCAATTCCTGATTTTATTTCAGAACTCTGTACTCGAATTAAATAACTAAATCGCCAACCAGTTTGAAACTGCTTGGTTATTCCAAGCCAGGCATCAGCCACTAAGGGTTTTAACTCGCTATGATCGAATGCAAATTCAGTGTGTTTTACTTGTCCTTGCAAAAAAGCATTGTAACCTCTCACATGCAAATTAAAACCCGCCCAAAAATAAAGTTCATCAGCAGCGTTACTTAAACCAGCTAAGCTCGAGGACTTTTCTGAATAGTCATTAAACTGTGGTCTAAAACTGTACCAAGGGGTATCAAACTGCCCAATTCGAGTCGCCATGCCAAAAGACGCTTCGGTTAAATATCCCAAACTCGCCTGCCATGTGGTACTGACTTCAATACTATTATTTCCTTGATAATTAAAATGAAACAGGTTCTGCTTTGCGATGCTGTAGCGAAAAGTTAATTCACCACCATCACTAATCTGATTTTCCCATCCAACTGGTTTTTCGCTTCCCGTTAATTTATGAATTTGAGTTTGTACGTTTTCAACTAATTTACTCCCCAATACACCTATAGTGAAAGATGAAACCAATGCGGTGTCATCAGTTAAGTTAATCGACTCATGAGTGTTGGACAAATAAATTAAGCTGGCATAGGGACGATCACCGAATTGATTTTCTATATTACGAATGTCCGACGGAGTAAATACCGTAAACCCGATTTCCAAACTATGGAGTTGACGATCATTATTTAAGTGCGCGTCGGAAAAACCTGACAAACTATCAGTAAAATTAAGTACACGATCTAATGAATACCAGTATTCCTTCGCTCTCCCACCGGACAAAGTCAGTGATGCGCCACCGGTATAATCTTGATCATCACTTTGTAATGCGAATAGATCATTATCCACATATAAAGCCCAACCAGTATCATAAGGCTCTGTTTCGGTTTCCCAAATCCAACGTTTGTGAGGTCTTTTCTCATTCTCTATTCGTCCGACTAAAGGTTGTCCAGGTTCTCCACCCATCTGCTGCGATTGTCCTGATACCACCGCTTTATTCTGATCATCGATTGAAACTTCAGCGATTAATCTACCCGTTGAACTTAGGAAAAGCACGACTAGCAATGCACTTGTTATTAAATTGGTCATTGTTGTTACCCTAAATTTGAGCTTTAAACTTAATTTATAAGACCGGTCATCTTAATTAGAATCACACTTTATATGACTGGTCGTCTTAATTATCTGTGAACTAGTTTTCTGAGGATTAAAAGTTTGCTTCAGGTATTACAGCTGGATTCTAACTAATTGAAAAACTTCTGAAGTTGATTACGGAAAACTTTATATGCACTACCTTCTCTGCATCCTTTCATTCTCATGACAGTCCCTTCCCATGCACAATGAATAAATTCCGCTAGCTCTTTTGGATCGATATCATTGCCAAGCTCTGACGCTTTTTGCGCTTCTTGAAGACATTCAGCAATAAGCTTTACTACACGGCACATTACGTTACTGGTCACTGTTCGGATTGCATCGTTTTCATCTGACATTTCCAGGCACAAATTACCGAACAGACAGCCCGTTTTAAATTCATGTTCTTTTTGGCACGCATATTTTTCATCAAAAAAATCGAATAAACGCTTTTTAGGTGAAGGGTCACCTTGAATAAAATAAGATTCGATGGTTTTTAAATTTTCCGCTGCTAATTTTTCTAGCGCTTCAACCACAAACGCTTCTTTACTAGCAAAGTGATTATAAAATGAACCTTTCGGCACACCTGCAGCATCCACGATCTCTTTCACCCCAGTGCCGTTGTACCCTTTACAAGAGAGTACTCCGATACCGGAGTCTAAAATATGCTGTCTACAATGTCCTGTTCTACCCATGAAAGCAATATATGACCGATCGTCTTAAAAGTCAAGGTGCAAGGTAAAATTTGTATCAGAAAAGCTAGATATCAATAATATCTCGCCCAAAAGGAGTGAATGCTAACTTCATTAATTTAAAATGCTGAACCCCAAAAGGTATACCGATAATGCTCACACAAAGCAATACTCCCCACACGAGGTGATTAAGAACGATCCAGATTCCACCAAAAATCAACCAGATAATGTTGAGCAAGATATTAATTCCGCTAGTCGGCGTACTTTCAGGAAAACGAGTAGTCACATCAGAACCAAATGGAAATAGAGCGAGAATAGAGATTTTAAAACACTGAATGCCCCAGGGTATTCCGATAATTGTCAAACAAAGTGCGATGCCAGCAACAACGTAACCAAGAAAAACGAAAATTCCACCTAAAATAATCCACAAAATGTTCATTAATATCGACATGTAAAACCCTTGAATGATGAGTGTAGAATTAGCTATTCAAGAATTGAGCCAGATTGATAGCTATTATTTTTCAATGGGTTAGAGCCAACAATTAAAGACTGATTGGTGAAGTTTGTTATTTGTTGGTGGGTTATGCAGTTTGATGTAGTGGACTCATACCATCGATTTTTGCGATCTGTTGCGCGGGATCACCTTCGTCCAGTCTTGCGATTAATTTTGTCGGATCGGTGTTTACGCCGCGTGCAAATTGTTGCGCGGGATCACCTTCGTCCAATCTTGCGATTAATTTTGTCGGATCGGTGTTTACGCCGCGTGCAAATTGTTGTGCGGGATCACCTTCGTCCAGTCTTGCGATTAATTTTGTCGGATCGGTGTTTACGCCGCGTGCAAATTGTTGAGCGGGATCACCTTCGTC
>Ga0316205_10002465_pt1 | contig 19220 bp, 18 predicted proteins | sample 3monthpyrite_MG_FD_204941 | JGI IMG/M metagenome (GOLD analysis project Ga0316205, IMG submission 204941) | Microbial mat bacterial communities from mineral coupon in-situ incubated in ocean water Damariscotta River, Maine, United States -... | ecosystem: Environmental > Aquatic > Marine >... | reverse complement strand
GTCTCGTGCTGGTTTACAAGGTTCTGGAACAGGGGAGCTTCGCCTGGCCGAAGGTGCAGGATGGGACGATGCGGCTGTCGCGGGCCCAGTTTGAAGCATTGTTCGAAGGGCTGGACTGGCGGCGGGTTGAATCGCCCCGGTTTTATCGGAGACCTATAGCTTCATTTCACGCGACCATATCGAGCACGTCGTGCTGTGCATAGAAGTTCTCTTCGGCCTCGGCTGGGGGGATGTTTCCGATGGGGCCAAGCAGACGCCTATTGTTGAACCAATCTACCCATCCGAGTGTGGCCATTTTCAGATCCTGCATGCTTCGCCAGGGCCCTTGCTTATGAACCAGTTCGGTTTTGTACAGACCGTTGATCGTCTCAGCGAGGGCGTTGTCATACGAGTCTCCAACACTGCCGACTGATGGCTCAATCCCTGCCTCTGCCAACCGCTCAGTGTATCGAATGGACAAATATTGCCCGCCGCGGTCGGAATGATGGATCAATCCGCCTTTCTGCACAGGCCGTCGATCATGCAGGGCCTGCTCCAAAGCATCGAGGACAAAGTCTGTTTTGGCAGACCGGGAGACCCGCCACCCGACGATGCGGTCAGCAAAAGTATCGATGACAAAAGCCACATAAACAAAGCCCTGCCATGTCGACACGTACGTGAAGTCGCTGACCCAGAGCAGATTGGGTGCCGATGCCCGGAACACGCGGTTCACCTTGTCACGCGGACAGGGCGCTGATGTGTCAGGGATCGTTGTCTTGACCACCTTTCCACGGACCGCTCCACGTATCCCGATCTGTTTCATCAACCGTTCCACCGTGCATCTGGCCACCTCAAAGCCCTCGCGCTTCAACTGGTGCCACGCCTTGCGGACGCCGTAGACTTGGTAATTCTCATCCCAGACCCGTTGGATCTCAGAAAGCAGCTCAGCGTCTCGCTGAGCACGCCCAGAGGCTTTTGAAGGATCAGCGTAACATGCCAGCCGGTGGTAGTAAGTTGACGGCGCAATCGGCAGTACCCTGCAGATCGACTCGACACCGTAAACAGAGCGTTGATCGTCGATGAAGCCGATCATCGCTTGAGTGGGCGGTCGAGTTCCGCCTGAGCAAAATATGCTGACGCCTTACGCAGGATTTCGTTGGCCTGGCGCAACTCCCGGTTTTCCCGCTCAAGCGCTTTGATGCGGTCCCGTTCCTCAGTCGTCACGCCATCGCGCCTGCCGCTGTCTTTTTCGGCCTGCATAACCCAACCCCGCAACGTTTGCGGAATACAGCCAATCTTGGGAGCTATCGCCGCGATCGCAGCCGCTTGCGTTTCGTACGAACCTTGGTGTTCAAACACCATCCTAACCGCCCGAACCCGAACCTCAGGCGAGTAGCGATTGCCCATCTTGCTTTTTGTCATAACCATCATCCTTACTTAAGTTGATGGTCTCCGACAAACCCGGGGCGTGTGTGGATGCCTCCCATTTTGCAAGCTGATTTTTCGACGTTTTGGCAGGGCTTCAATCGGCCGTGTGTCAGGCCTCATGATGTGGCTTGTCTGACGCCACGGGCCGGTATGCTGTTCGGAAGGCAAGGCCCACATCGGTTCAGAGAGCTATGACGCTCGAGCCCCGGGACTGGGTGTCCCCACCTTGAACTTTGAAGTCCGTGTCGCTTACTCCGTCGGTCGATCACCTTGCCCCGGCCTTGCGGCCATGCCGTTTCCCTGTCTTTTCAAGCCAGGGTCACGCCATTCTGTAATCCTGCTCCTTCGTCGTCATCGCCCAGATCGTGCGCGCCATTTTATTTGCCAGCGCCACCGCCGCCACCATGCGCGGCTTGCGGGCAACCAGGCTGGCCAACCAGCGATTGGCACTGCCGCCCTTGCGCACAACCCACCGAATGACGCTCATTGCCCCGACTATCAGCAGCCTGCGAATGTCGCACTGGCCCATCTTGCTGACGGCCCCAAGGCGCGCCTTGCCTCCGGTCGAGCGTTGTCGCGGAACCAGTCCAAGCCAAGCTGCAAAGTTTCGCCCGCTCTCGAATGTCTCGAGGTCTGGCGCAAAGGCGGCAATTGCGCCTGCCGTTACGGGCCCGATACCCGGCACGGTGCAAAGCCGCCGCAGCTCCTCGTCCGTCTTGGTCGCACTTTCGAGGTCATCGGCCAGTTGTTCGATGATTTCCGTCAACTGGCCAATCTGTTGCAGGTAGAGCGCGCCCATCTCGCGCACTGGACCGGGAAGATCGACATCGGGCTTAGCCAAAACATTTTCCAAAAGTTTCAGGCTGGCCGGCCCTTTGGCGGCCACAATACCGAATTCGGCCAGGTGCCCCCTGAGTGAATTGATCAGTTGCGTTCTCTGCCGGACTAAACATTGATGCGTCCGGAAGGCGACGGCGCGCCCCTGTTTTTCCGCACTCTTCACCGCAACAAAACGCATGCTGGGACGAACAGCCGCTTCGGCAATTGCTTCTGCGTCTACGCGATCATTTTTTTGTCGTTTTACGAACGGCTTAACGTAATTTGCCGGAATCAAACGTGCCTCATGCCCGTATGATTGGGCGACGCGTCCCCAATGATGGGACGTGGCGCATGCTTCCATAGCGACAACGCAGCGGTCCTGCTCTGTCAGCAACTGGTAAAGTCGCGTACGGGATACCGATCTGTTGAAAACGACGACCCCGTCCGCTCTGACGCCACAAACCTGAAAACTGTTCTTGGCAAGATCAATCGCCAATATGCTAATCTCTGACATGGATGCCTCCCTCTCTTTGGTTCATATGAAACCACTTTGGCACAATCGATGCCGTTGGGTGGAGGCATCCACCGCATCAATTCAGCTCGGCCAATGGTAAAGCTGTCGCCGTTGGCGTCGGTGACTTGATTGATCCAGCCTGAAGCTTGGCTTGTGAAATCGACTTCGTGAATGATCGCCGCCATCAGGGAGCCCTGCTCTCCAATTCGATTTCGTTTTGTTAGCTTGTTTGCCACCGCGTTGCACCAACGAATGTCGGGTTTTGTCAATTGGAGCGTCGCCGTGATCGCCTACAGCGTACGGCTGCTATCCCGCCCTACCTGCGGGAGGCGCGATCGGCCGAGGCTGTGTGGAAACTAGGCCCACAAAATGCGACATGGTCGTTCTCGTTCACGGCTGGTTTTGCTGAGACCGATTTTATCGGACCTCGTTCGCCTCAGGAGAGCGACCGCCGCAGGTTGTCGCGAGAATATCCTAGCAGTCCCGCAGATCGGTGCATTCATCTACTCCGTCACCAATTCGCTCGCTGCCGAGATCATCCCAGAAAATGACCGGGAATCCGGCACGCTACGCTGTTGTCCTTTCCCGAATGTTGGAAGTTCTATCAGCCAATCTTCCGCCGTCGCCTTGATACATCCGTCCGAAATAGTGCGATCCTTTAGGCAGTTTCGGATCAGCCGTCGCTTCTCGAAAGGCGGCGATGCAACAAATAACCCGGCTAAGTCAGACGCCAAGTCCAAAAGCAGCTCGAAATCCTCTCGCTGCGCGCGGTTGTTTTCGACTGCCTCAAGCTCTTCGCGCAGTTGCTGTAACTCGAATTCCAGGTTTTCTTTGCGCAAGTTGTAGGCGGTTTGATCGATTGCCCCGTCAACGAGGAGATCCGTCAATCGCTCTTGGCGCGAACGGGCATCACCGATCCGTAAGCGCAGGGATTTTTCGATCTCCTTGGTGCCGTCCTGAGCAAGCCATTGCTGAATGCCCTTTGAGATTTTTGCGCGGTCCGCCCTGGCTATCTCGATTGCTTGCAACGTGTCTATGACGCTGGTTTCCAGTCGATCTTCACGGATGGTTTTGGCAGAACATCCCTTGGTATGACAACGATAATACGAGTAGCCCTTTTGGCGCTCCCCAGTCAGCATTCCTTCACAGCCAGCACAACGAAACAAACCCCGAAACAGGAAATTGTGCCGGGTCGCTTTTTTGCCGTATCGCTCTTTTTTGATCGCTTGGATGCGCCGAAACACCGCTGCGGAAATGAGCGGCTTGTGGGTGCCTGGGTAGAGCTTTCCACAAACACGCATCTTGCCGCAATAGAAGGGGTTGCTTAGAGCGGTTTCGATCCTTCGCTTGGTAATTGGCTGTCTGTTATAGCCGTTCAGGCCGCGCCGCCGCATTTCAGTGGCGAGGCTGTCGAGAGAATAACCGCGCGTTAGATAGAGCTTAAAAAGCTGCTTGATCAAAGGCGCTTTGATCGGATCGATCGCCTTTGGGTTGCCGCCGCCGGTGTCAAGATAGCCGATCGGCGCACGAAACGGATAGATGCCGTGTTTCAGGCGGCCATAGATGCCTTTCTTTACTTCCTGGCTGAGATTGCGGCTGTAATCGGCGGCCAGCGCCATCTGGATATCCGCAAGAAGTCGACCGCCACGGGTGTCAAAGTCGAGACCGTCGGCAGCGGAATAGATTTTCACGCCAAGCCTTACGATCTCGTCAAGCTGGGACCAATCGGTGTAGTTCCGGGCGTAGCGGTCGATCTTGTGCATGACCAACCCCTCCGCCGCACCTTTGCGAAGGCCCGACATCATGCGCTCAAAAATTGGCCGGCCGATCTTTGAGGCGGTTTCCCTCTCCTCAAACCATTCAACTATTTCGAGATTGTTCTGACTCGCAAAAGCCGCAATTGCGTCTTTCTGTGCCTCGAGCGACACGCCATCGCCTTGACGAATGGTGGACACCCGGATGTAGCCGAAACAGGGTTTCATACTTTGTCAGGGTTATCCCCGGACTCTACCAGATTTTCAGAATTTGGCGAATCTGGCCAGGGCCATTTCCCAGCCTTTCGAAGATGCTCGTAAACCGCTTTGCACAGCTCGAGATGCTCTTGAAGATGTTCATCCTTTTCCATTCTGAACAGGATACCGGAGCCAGGTTTCACAAAAAAGACAGCCTGCGTTTCAGATCGCGCGCGCGGGCGGTGACATACCAGTCATCGTGAAGGCCTTGGTTTGCTCGCCATTGACCATCAGGCGGACAAACGCGCGGTAATTCGGTTGGGTGATAAGGTCGTTCGGATTGGTCGCCCCGAGTTGCCGGGCCAGAGCTGGAGCATCACTGGCCCCGATGCGAAAGCAGATCAGGCTGCCAGCATTGCCGAAGATCGAGGCCAAAACCGACGCGCTGGCCTGCTGGGTATGCTGTTGGCTGAGAATTATTCCCAGCTTGTATTTGCGGGTTTCAGAGAGCAGGTCGGCGATGGTCTCGGTGGTGAAGGAATGGAACTCGTCGACATAGAGCATGAAGGGGCGGCGTTCGGGCTCTGGAACAGAGTGTCGCGTAAACGCGGCATGGGTGATGCTGGACACCAGCAAGCCGCCCAAGACATCGGCCACGTCGGCCCCCAATTGGCCCTTGGAGAGATTCACGATCACAACTTTGCCTTCGTCCATGATCTGGCGAAATCGTAACGGCGTTTCCGGTTCACAGATTGCCTTGCGGATAACTGGATGTGCCAGAAACGCGCCGAGTTTATTTGCAATCGGTGCCAGTCCGTCTGCGGCGTTCTTGTAGTTCATTGCGGGCAACTCTTTGGTCCAGAACTGAAGGACGTTCGGATCAGTGACATGCGCCAGGACGTGTTTGCGAAACTCCCGATCAAGGTAGAGCCGCAATATGTCGGATAGATCCGTCTGGGGCAGCTCCAGAAGCGCCAGAATGGCATAGCGCAGCAGATGTTCCATGCGCACGCCCCAGGCATCAGACCATTGCTTCTTGAGCGCTTCGATCAGGCCTGAAGCAATCAGCGGGCGCAAGGCGGAACTGGTCCGGGTGAGAGGGTTGTAGCCGAACGGGCTGTTTGGATCGGCCACATCCCAGTAGATGTGATCGTCCTCCAATGCGGCCCCAAGTGATCTCGCCAGATCACCATGCGGATCAATCAGGCAAAACCCTGTGAGACGTCTTGCATCCTGTAGGGCCATATTGAGAAGCAAGGTCGATTTGCCGGTGCCGGTTTGACCCACCACATAGAGATGGGAAAACCGATCCTCCAAATGCACGCCAAAGGCCATGTCGCCATAACGTGAGTGTGCCATGCCAAGCTTGGTAACAGGATTATAAAAGCAGTTCATCGCGTTCAGTTTGCCTGATGCTGCTTGGCTCAAAAACACTGCCTGACGGGCCGCAATCACGAATTGCAAATACTGCGATTCAGTCAGTGTTTTCAAAAGCCCCGACTGTGCGTCAAAATGCAATAGGAACAGATCCTTGTTCTCCTTTCGAGGGGTGCGCCCGACATCGTGTCGGACGGCCACCCTACGAAAGGAGAAACCAAAATGGGACGTAATGATCCTGATGTTTCGCAACTGATCGGTGGCTATCCGGTCTGTCCCGCCTGTGGCTCCAGGGAGGTCGCGCGCGACGCCTGGACTCTGTGGGATATTGAGGCGCGTGAATGGTGCCTCAGGTCCGTGTTCGACGCCTATACATGCGAAGGGTGCGGCGCAGATATCACGCCCGATTGGAAGCTCGATGAGGCCATGCGCACGGCCCGCATTCGAACCATCAACGATGCCCTCAGACAAGGGTGCTTCGATAACGCCTCGATCATGGTGACATCGGGCGTTCAGCAACGCGGCAACGACTTTGTTGAGAACGCGGCCAATTTGGTCGCGGGGTACAAAGATTTCGATCCCGACAATGATCCTCACGGCGAGCATGATTTCGGGGGTTTCGAGATCGACGGCGAAAAGCTTTTCTGGAAAGTCGATTACTATGATCGGAGCCTATCAGCGCATTCACCGGATGCCGCCAATCCGTTGGTCACGCATCGGGTGCTGACCATCATGCTTGCGAGCGAGTATTGATGGGCCGTGAGAAACGCGCCCTCAGTGAGGCCGACAAGGAAGAGGCGTTCCGGATTGCAACCCGCTCTCTGCCAAAGCGGTATGAGGTCCAGATCACCGAAGGCATGACTGACGCTGAACTGACGGCGGCGCTCGAACAGGTTCTCGGCATCTTTGGCGGCAGCTGCGGCCCTGGGCGGATGGACGTGGCGCATCAGGCGGCTGGTCTGAAGATCTGGGGCGGATGGCATATCGTCAACCATCACGCAGAGAAGCCTCTCTTCCAGGGGGCGCGGACGCTGGCGATGGCAAGGTTTGTCTACGGGATTTCAGATCCTGACGACGCCCAAATGTCGCTCTTATAGAACGCAGGCTCGCCCTTCAGTTGGGCGGGCCTTTTTCTGACCTTGGCATTCACATGTATCGCGAATGCGGGGGTCTGGTTTTGGATCGCTGAATTGGCGAAAATACTCCTACCTTGAGTTTGAAAACGGGTTTTGCCGTAACGGCGGTCTGGACCGGGCGAAGCGAAACGGGCTTCGCCCTTTCGCCTCCATCGCTTCACCCCGGTTCCGACCCCGTCACCAACGGCAAAACCCGTTTTCAGGAAATACGTCTCAGGGGTAGTATTCCTGCAGCAGCGTACGAGTTAGCATTGGCCATTATCCAATAACCAAACACATTATGTTTGAAGAGTTCATTTTAGACTTGAAGGTCGCCCGCAAGAAGTCGGGTTTGACACAAGGCGATTGCGGTCACTTGCTGGGTGGCTCCAATCACAAGATCAGCCAGGTGGAACGCGGCGAGCGCCCACCGACGATCGAGGAGATTTGCGCGCTTTCCTTAATTTATGGGCGCAATTTCGAAAGCCTCTTTGGCGAGGTCTTCGCCCAGGTGCGCGACAATTTGGCGAAGAACATGGAAACCTTGCCAGAACCGGCTACGCAACACCCAGGAGGCTTTAATCGCACCAACACGCTGGAGGCATTAGCGCAGCGATTACTCGAAGAATCACAGCCGAGATATGCGGGCTGAAGCGGGGCGTGTGCTATCAGTGGCCGTGCGCACCGGCCGCATGGCGTGCATCTTGCTTGACGGTGGCGAGTTGGTGTTCTGGGCCACGTCTCGCAAAGCCGCCAAGACCAATGAGCGTGCTGCCGCGAAGTTTCGCGAGTGGATAGAGGAGTTTCGGCCTGACGGCCTGGTGACGGAGAATCCCGACTGTGCGGGGCAAAAGCGTGGGGCGCAAATCAAAATCCTGAAGACGTTGTTCACCGTGGCCGAGGACCGGCCCATCCCAAATATTGCAGTGTGTCGCGCGAAGCGATTCAGAAACGCCTATCTGGATGCGGAAGAATTCGGACGCCAGTTTCCGGACATTTCGCACTTGGTTCCCAAAAAGCCGCCAATTTGGAAGGGCGAGCCCTATCATCTGGCATGTTTCGAAGCCCTGGCCCTGGCACGGGATGCAGGCGTACTGGAGGCTCCGCCAAAAGATCCACAGTAATCGCACTCTGAGCAGATTTGGTTAACGCCAGATCTCGCACTGGTTCTTTCATTGACAAGCTGCAACGCCAAGTTGCAGCTTTCCTGTATTAGGGGGAGATGTGTTCAATGAGATCTTATGAAGCTGCCAGGTCACTATTCAGTTTCCTGGCATTTGTAGCATGGTCGGTAGTCGTAATTGGTGTTCTGGTTGCCTTGATTGGCATGGGAAGCGTGTCTCAATATGCCGGAGGCGGTGCCGGGCTGCTTGCCATGGTTCCTGGTCTTGGACTTGCGCTCGCCGGGCTTATTCAAATTGCCTTTATACAAATGGGCCGGGCCACCGTTGATACGGCTGAGTACACGCAGCAAATGCTAAAGATCGCACGAGATCAGCTGGACGTCTCCCGGCAGGGCCTGAAGCGGCAACAAGAAACCCCGTCTAGTTTCGCAGGCCAAGCGGCGGCAGGTGCGGCGGCAGATCAAAGGTCGTTCTCGGAGAGGATTCCAGCGGAGCGCCCACAAAAAGAGGTCCCCAAACCTGATGAGGCGTATGTCCCCAGGTTCCTGCAAAAGGATCAATCAGCGCAACCTGCGCTTGAGAATTGGGATTATCGCGGTACGCGCATCAATAAATCAGATCATGGTTTCTTGGTCGAGGGTGAGACCTTCCAGAGCCTGGAACTGGCCAAACTGCATGTCGATGGCGAGGTGCTCAGAAACAGCCTCAATGGCCCAGATGGAGCCAGTTCGTGACCCCATACGGGACCCCCAACCTCTATGGGGATCGTGTATGGGGAGACATAGCTGAACGGGCTGCACCATTGCTGACCGGGATGTGGTCCTTGGCCGTCGCGACTTCATCTGCTTTCGCAGATGACTGTGGCCCGCGTCGCGGGCATATTGTCCCGGTTTGGAATTGACCTGCTATGCGCGTCTCCATCAACCATAACACGATCAAAAAGGGGTTGCTGTTCAAGACAACCTATCATGAAGTTCAACTGGACGTTGCCTTCACCCATGAAGAAAAACAGATCATCCGTCAGCGCGGGTTGCTGAAAACCAAATTGGTTGATCGCCGACCGGCAACGGCCAAAGTGGATGATCGCGATGAGAAGTTTGAACTTCGGGTTGAACATCTCATCGACGGCAGGACAGATCGTTTTCTATGCGCAACGCCATCAAAGTCGAAGATCTACGAAGAAGAATTGCTGGCGATGCTGCAGCAAATGAAACTGTGGCTCGACGACAATGCCGAGACCGGCACGCGCACCGTGGTTGAGTTCTGATGGCGCGCAGTGGTTCGGACGATTTTTCCAGCGGCATTATAACGTTCATCATTGCCGCCATGATCCTGTCAGCAGCGTTCTTCTTGACCGCCTTTGCGCTGCTCGCCCTGCCGGTCTACGTAGGCGTCCGATTGTACCTGGAAAACCCCAAGCGGTTGGAACGGCTGGCGCGTGAGGAAACTGAAATCCTCTACCGGCATGCGCTGGCCGGAACGGTGCAATTATCCGAAGGCAAGATTGAGCAAGCGTTGCAGCATCACTGGTCGCCAGACCTGCCTGATGCGCTGCGTATTCAACTCCTGCAGTTGGGCAAAGCCCTTCTGGCCCAAGAAGGACTAAGCCCTGAAGTGCCGCCGCCACCGGCGCTCTGCAACACAGTTGAGGGCGCGCGCTATCGGGATCAGCTGGCCCGCCTCGGCCAAGCCCGCTCAGACCGGGTCATGACGCTGTCGGCGCTTGATGCGATCTCGCATAGCCTGGCCCCGGTCGCCAACGCAGTGCCTGCCATCGACAGCGATGTTCTGGTGGACGTCACGCAGTTTCTGCAACCGCTTGGGCAAGCCGTTCAGGATGTGATCGCGCCCTTCTTTGTCGAGACCGACTACAACCACTTCAAGGCCCTGCGCGCGCAATTGGATGCCAATCTTAGAAAAACCCACCGGGTCAACCCGATCTTCCCGCGTGACTATCGCGGCGATGATGTTGTGGATGCCTATCTCAGTGGCACGTTGCTAAAGGAACTCTTTCGGTTGCGGACGCCCTTCGCCATCCCGGAAGAAAGCCGCTTCGAGCACATGCATATCGTGGCTGGCTCTGGTCATGGCAAAACCCAAACGCTGCAATACTTCATCGCGCGGGATTTGCAGGAGGTTGCTCGGGGCGACAAATCCGTGGTGGTGATCGACAGCCAGGGCGATCTTATCAATACGATCCTGAAGGCCGCTGACCTGCCTCCCGAGAAAATCGTGCTGATTGATCCCGAGGACATCGCCTTCCCGGTCAGCCTCAATCTTTTCTCCGTAGGTCAGGACCGACTGGAAAGCTATGGCGATCTCGAGCGCGAACGGCTGACCAATTCCATCATCGAACTCTATGACTTTGTTTTGGGCTCGCTTCTCTCGGCTGGCATGACCGCCAAGCAGAACGTGGTCTTCCGCTATGTCACCCGTCTGATGTTCCACATCCCGGATGCCACCATCCATACGTTCCGGGAGTTGATGGAACCGGGTGGCACGGACGCCTACCGCCAATACATCGACAGGTTGGAAGGCACGCCGCACCGGTTCTTTGAGAGCGAATTCGACAGCAAGGAGTTCACCAACACCAAGACGCAGGTGCTGCGCCGTCTTTATGGCGTTTTGGAAAACCAGACCTTCGAGCGGATGTTCTCAAACCCCCAGTCCAAGTTCGACATGTTCACCGAGATGAACGCGGGCAAGCTCATTTTGATCAACACGTCAAAAAGCCTGCTGAAAGAACAGGGCACCGAGATCTTCGGGCGCTTCTTCATCGCGCTGATTGCCCAAGCCGCCCAGGAACGCGCCACCCTGCCCGATTACGACCGCCTGCCCGCGATGGTCTATATCGACGAGGCGCAGGATTACTTTGACGCCAATATCGGCGTGATCCTCAGCCAGGCCCGCAAATACAAGGTCGGTATGATCATGGCGCATCAGTATTTGGGTCAGTTGAGCAATGGCTTGCAGGAAGGCTTTGAGGCCAACACGTCGATCAAGCTGGCGGGTGGCGTCTCCGCCCGCGACGCCCGCGCGATGGCCGGTCAAATGTCTTGCGATGCAGAGACCATCCAATCCCAACCCAAGGGCACATTCGCGGCGTATATTCGCGGCCTCACGCAGCGGGCCGTGCCGGTCTCGTTCCCGTTCTTTGTCCTGGAGAAGCGACCGCAAGCGACAAAAACTGAGCTTGAGGCCATCCGGCAACACAGCCGCGACGCCTACGCAGAACCATGGCAGAAACCTCCCGAATATGGCGGCGCATCCGATGATTACGCCCCTGTCGACGTGCCTGAAATCGACGGTGATGATCCGACAAAACCTTCGCCGGAGCTCTGACAAGTCCTAAGTTTGGGCCATGACTCAGACAGATGCCCTTGGCCGCGCTACCTTCCATGCCATTGCCCCGATAGCGGGTGTGTGCCCAACGGCGCGCGAGATCCGCTGGCTGAAGCACATTGAGCGCCATGGGCCGCAATCCTCGCAGTATCTTTATGAGCTGACACGTGACACGCATCGCTGCAAGGACACCAGCTTGCGCCAGATGCAGAAGCTGCGCGCAGGAGGCTATCTCACATTGCCGCGCCGGCAACGGGCGACCGAGCATGCGGACTTCAATCCCTATATCTATGATCTGACACCAAAGGCCAAAACCCATCTGACTGATCTCGGCATCGCGGAACCAACGATCCGCCCCACCGGTCATTGGTGGCATGGCTATATGACGTCCTGTGTAACCAGTTCTATCGATATCGCTGCGGCCCGCGATGGCGTGCGCTACATTCCGGCCCATGAGATCCTGGCCATCAAAAACGCGGCACTCGCCGTCTCTGTCGGCACCCGCAAACTCATCCCCGATCAACTCTTCGCACTGGATTATGGCGGCAGCTATCGGGCGTTTGCGATGGAAGTTGATCGGGGGACGGAGCCGATGGTGTCCAGCGCCGCACGAAAGAGCCTCAGGTCTTCGATAGAGATGTATGCGGATGTCATCGGCAATGGCCTTTACCGGCGGCACTATGGGCTCAAGGCTAACTTATTGGTGTTGTGGGTGTTTGAAAGCAGTACACGGATGCGGGCGTTCCTGGAGCTGGTGGCTGCCGTTGGTGGGCATGTTGCTAAGGCGACGCTGTGCTTTTCACTCCCGACCGAAAACGATTTGAAAGGTCGGTTGACGGCAGCGTTTGGGTCGACTTGGGCACAAGCTGATGGCTCGACTGTCCAGCTTAATGACGGGTGACAGGCGGCGGAAAGCGGCTTTGCGGCGGCGCAGCATTTATCCGCCGGACTGTCCGGAAGCAGAAATTCGCCTAACGCGATAACTCGCACTCGCATACGTTCAGACACAGAAAGTTTCACCGCAAGAATTGAACCTTATCGGCGAGGGCGAGGGCGGAGAAAAAGGCCCCCGAAGAGCGTGCCTTTGGCCATGTCGTGTCACCTGCTGAAGGCTGCCTTTGCGAAGACTCAGGTAACAGACCTCCAAAATGAGGTGGCGCACTTCAAGGGGCCAAGATACATTCAATGCGTGAAAAGCGTAGAGCACCGACAGCGATTAGAGGATTCCATGAACGAAGTTCAAAGGGCGAAGCCCAACCAGATTGTCGATGCACAAGCACAGAAAATTGTCGATTTCCTCACGAGCGTAGGCCTCCCAGCCGAGAACATAATCGCCACTGCAGCAGAACGCGAAGTCATCGGAAATAACCTGCCTGCATTCATCGAAAGCCTTCCCGCCGAGATAAAAAAAGACGCACGATACCTTTCCAAGTTTGTCGTCGGCGCAGGATATGGGCTTTTCGACTACTCTTTGAATTCCATTTGGAATGAGGTGGTAATTGATCTGCGAAAAAAGGCCGTTTACTATGGGTTGGAAATCTTTTTCGACGCCGCTGTCGGTGGAGGTACCAATCGACACATGTATTCGACAGGGGCAGACCTTGGAACTATCAAGGACTCCGTGCTGCTCGACACTTGCAGAAAACTGGAGCTCATCTCCGATACCACGTATGCTAAACTGAAGCACATCCTTGATATGCGAAACAGCATCGGCATATCCCACCCAACAAACTACAACATCAATGCCTTCGAACTCCTTGGATGGCTTCAGACGTGCGTTACGGATGTTTTGAATGACCAACCAACCGAGGCTGCTCTTCAGGTGCAAGCTTTCATTGGAAATCTCAAAAGATATTCCAATCCCATTGATGCCGCGACCACACAGACCATCGAGCAGAGGATCAACGATCTCCCGACGCACTTCTGCGGCAATATCCTGCGGACTGTGTTTGGAATATTTGTCGCTGCCGATACTGATCCAACTGTTCGGAAAAACATATCAATCATCGCTTCGAGTATTTGGAACGCTTGCCTTGATGAGCCGCGCCACAAACTCGGGATCGTGCTGGAAGGTTACAAGGCAAACCTGCATCAAGATAAGTATGCGCTGGGTGAGCAGTTTTTCGACATTGTGGGCGGAAATGCCTATCGATCGAAATCGGAGCGCCTGATTATCATTAATGAGCTCCTCATCCAACTGAATGATAAACATCACGGATGGGATAACTTCCAACATGAATTGCCCGTGATCAGGAGCATATGCAATTACATTCCCGACGCGACGACAATTATATCAAACATTTCAGAAGCCCTGTTCCGCGCTGTTCTGCTCTGCCGAATTGGAAATGGCGTCAGTTACTGCCATGGCGTATCTCCTGGCGGAAAGCCGTTTTATGATCAGGTGCTTTCTTATGCTGGTGATCAGTATGCAGCCATGGTCATGGCGTCCCTAAGTCACTACGAAATTCGGAGCCGCCTCAGTAATGGGACATGCAGACAGCAAGCAAAATTGGCACTCGAAGCGACGAAGACGAACGTGATCAATCCACGACTGCTGGAGTGCCTCGACTACCTTAGTGCCAACATTGAGGCCAGCGGAGCTTGCGCTTGGAGTAACGACTTCAAGAAGTTGTCCGCCGGGCATATCAACTGGCCGTAGTGCGCTCTTGCAGACTCGGGATGAAAGCTGACGCCTTATCCTCTCCGCTACAAAGAACGCCTCACTTGACGTCATCTTTCAAGACTATGCTGCAGACTAAAGCACTCAGCATTTTGGTGTTCATACATCATTTTTTGGCGTATTGTATGATTGGTGAAACGACGGACCTCTCGATTCCGCTACTTGTCTCTTTCTGAAGGATTATTTCGGACCGTATGAAAAGCGATACCTCGATAAAATGGACTAATCCGTCGGTTAAAGCGTTCGCCGCGAACACTGACCCTATTGAGGCTATGAAGACTGCATCACGCAAGCTCGTCCTAAGGGCGCGTGAGAAAGGCTGGGAAGGACCGCCGTTTGATCCGCTGCATCTCGCAGAGATTCTTGAGGTCGACGTCGAAGCCAACTCGTCAGTCGCCGATGCAAGACTGATCGCTACGGATGATGGCCCGAAGATTCAGTTTAATCCGCAACAGCCAAGAGAGCGTGTGAGGTTTTCCATCGCCCATGAAATTGCACATCTCCTTTTTTCTGATTGGTCGGATCAAATACGAAACCGCAGTGCTCGCGATGAATCGGCGGACAACTGGCAACTGGAGTTGCTATGCAATCTTGCAGCTTCAGAGTTTGTGCTGCCCATCGGAAGTCTCCCAGCGACTACGAACGTTGCTCCGATTGAGCAATTGATGCGGCAGCGTCGCGAATATGATGTTTCTGCGGAGGCATTCCTGATCCGCCTTGCTAAGATATCCACTCAACCTATCGGTATATTCGTCGCCTCACCTTTTGGCACGGAAGAAGGCACGCGGCATTACAGAATTGACTACTTTGTTAGCTCCCCGACCGCCCCAGAGGTTCGGTTATCTGGAAAGTCGATTCCGGATCAGAGCGTCGTGCGAACATGTACAGCCATAGGTCACACCGATAAGGCCATAGAGAACTGGGTAACGGGCTCACATACTCAAATTGAGTGTGTTGGATTGCCACCTTATCCAGGCAGTCGTTATCCGCGCGTGGCCGGCTTGGTTCGGTTCGATGAGGCGAAAGGGGATCGACGCCCCATCCGGACAGTCCACGGAAACGTTCTCGAACCGCGTAACGGCGGAGCGAAGATCATCTGTCAGCTAGTCAACGATAAGGCTATCAGGTGGGGCGGCGGCATTGCGCGAAAGATGGCGAAGCGATTTCCCAAGGCTGAAGCAGACTTCTCGAACGCAATGATCGGATTGCCGCGAGATAAACGTCTCGGTGAGGTGATCTTCTCTGAAGCTGAGGATGGTATCACTATCGCGAGTCTCATTGCGCAAGAGGGCTTCGGTCCGTCGCTCTTTCCCAGGATCCGATACGCTGCACTTGCTTCCTGCTTCAAACGTGTGGCCCTCCGGGCCACTGATAAAGCGACGAGCATTCACATGCCCAAAATCGGCACCGGAGCCGCCGGTGGCGACTGGTCAACGATTGAAGAAATGCTCGACGACGTGATGGTAAGAGCGGACCTTTTTGTCACAGTTTACGAAGTCCCTCCTAAACGCGTACAGCTAGAGTTGATCTGATTGCCGACTAAATCTTCCACCCTTCGTATTGTTCTGCTTTCCGGCCCGATCGGTTCCGGCAAGTCTGCTTTGGTTCGCCAGCTGGAAGAGCGATACCGCGCCAAGATCATCAAGACGCGCGAGTTGATCCTCAAGAAATTACCCCGCACCAAGCCCGAGCGAGCCGCACTCCAACGAGCAGGGCAGAGACTTGATGTTAAGGACGGTGGAGCGTGGGTCGGTGAGGCGCTCCAGCGAACAATCGAAACGCACAGTGGGGGGCAAACGCCACGAGGTCATTTTGTCATCGATGCTGTACGCATTCATGGCCAGATAGCCGCTATTCGGAAGGCCTACGGTACGGATGTGCATCATATCCATTTGACGGCACCTGAAAAAGAACTTGAGCGGCGATACCGGGAACGCAATCGCGATGGTGATCAAACCGTAGATTATGACGCACTAAAACGAAACAGGACCGAGCGCGAGATTGAGAGGCTTGCGGAGATAGCCGATATCGTCGTTTCCACGGATCGTTGCAGCGAAGAAGCTGTCCTCGTTCGGGCCACCGCACTTCTCAACCTCTATCCAAGATCGAACGACGCCATCGTCGATGTACTGATCGGAGGTCAGTTCGGAAGTGAAGGCAAAGGCAACATTGTCGGTCATATCGCCCCGGAATATGATCTTTTGGTACGCGTAGGCGGGCCGAATGCAGGCCACCAAGTGTATGCGGAACCGAAGCCCGAGAAGTACTACCATCTACCGTCAGGTACGCAACGTGCGCCGAATGCACGGCTTCTTCTTGGGCCGGGCGCGGTGATCTACCCCAAGAAGTTGCTCGAGGAGATAGCCGATCATAAAATTGATGCTGACAGGCTCACGATCGATCATCGGGCTATGATCATTACTGACCAGGACCGAAAGGAAGAGGCCGAACGATTTGGGAGCATCAGCTCCACGGCCCAAGGCGTGGGCATTGCTTCCGCACGAAAGATGACTGGCCGCTCAGACTACAAGGAAGAACGTGAGGCCTTTTTAGCCGACGACTGCGAGGATCTCAAACCGTACATAGGAAGCGCGCGGGAAGTCTTGGCAGATGCGATGGTCACTGGTCAACGAATTCTCTTAGAAGGCACTCAGGGCACTGCTCTGAGTCTGCATCATGGCGACTATCCGCATGTTACGACGAGGGACACGACAGTATCTGGCTGCCTCGCTGACGCTGGAATCGCACCTTCGAATGTTCGGAGGGTGATCATGGTCTGTCGAACCTATCCGATCCGTGTGGGCGGTCCGTCCGGGCCGATGGCGCACGAAGTCGAGATGGCAGAGATCCATCGGAGAAGTGGCATCCCATTGGAGGAGCTTGAGCGTACTGAACGAACGACGACCACCGACAGGCCGCGTCGTATCGCTGAGTTCGACTGGTTGCAGTTTCGCGATTCCGTTCAACTGAACGGACCAACCGATATCGCTTTGACCTTTGTCGATTATTTTGATGTAGACAATCGAAAGGCTTTTCGCTTTGAACAGCTCTCACAAGAGACGATCAGTTTTGTAGAGGAGCTTGAGAGAATTTCGGGTCGACCGGTCTCATTACTATCTACAGATTTCAACTGGCGAAACGTTATTGATCGGAGGGCGTGGTGACCGAAGCCGAACTTGAAGAACTGATCGCGAACTGTCCTACGCTTTATCACATGGCGGAACGGGGCTCATGGAAGTCGATTAAGCAATATGGGCTAATGAGTACCAGCGCTCTTTTGGATCATTATGCCGTGGAGCCGCCACGGAGGACGGTGATTGAAAGCCGGCATCGACCGGCGAGCATTGAAATTGCGAGCAAGGGGCTACCCCGCGCTGTCGTCCGCGATCAGATTCCGATGAGTGATGCGGGCCTGAAACGGGCATTGCCTGATCGACTCTCACCAGCGGACTGGTATGAATTGCTGAACGCAAAGGCGTTCTTTTGGCTCTCCCAAGATCGCCTCCACAAGTTGACGAACGCAAAGGCATATCGAGACCGGGAGCATGATGTCCTGGAGGTAGATACGAGATCCCTGATTGGTGCCCACCGGGATGCGATTTGGCTGTGCCCGATCAATAGTGGGTGCACCAAGCCGATGCCCCACCCAAGGGATGAAACAGTCTTTGCACGCATATCGGACTATCCATACGCGCACTGGCGGCAGCGACGAGCGCGTCGGGAGCGAATTGTCGAATTAGCGGTCGATCATTCGGTCAACGATATCCGCGACCATGTGAAACGTGTTGTCGTTAAGCGAGGGACCGAGGTTCTGAGTGCACTTGAATGAAGCAACCAAACGAAGCCGCTCGCGACCTCAGGTCGCAAATATTCGAAAGAGCGACGACGGAGCCGGATGCGACTCTTCATGAGCCCGATGAAGATGCTGAAGCTGTACAGAACGAAGCAGCAGTCTGGAGTTCCCCCGGTTTATGGACGGTTATGGGCATAGAGATTCCAGCCCTTCAGCGGCGGTCCTTTCGTAATTGATCGGTGACTTATACCCCAAAGCCGAATGGCGGCGAGATGGGTTGTACCAGCCTTCGATGAACTCGAAGCAGGCGACGCGCGCCTCAGCCTTGGTTGCAAACTTCCGGCGGTCCAACAGTTCGCATTCGAGCGTGGCGAAGAAGCTGCGGCGCAGCATCCTTGTCTACGACAAACGGCAGGTATGGGCCGATCTCTAGCGCAAAAAGGGTGGCCAAGCTGTGCACGCCTGGCCACCCAGCTCCTTCTCAGGAGTGTCGGTTGGGAATTTCGCGACAGTCCAGGCGCTTCTGAAGCCAATCCAGTACCTCATCCTCAACCCATCCCACTCTATTCAGGCCCAGCTGTACCCGCTTGGGGAATTGGCCTGCCTTTTCCAGACGTGCGACGTGTTGCGGTGAATACAAGACCAGCTCCTTCAGCTGGCGTTTTGAAAGTATCCTCATCACGATGTCTCCATGAATGAAGAGCATCGCGATGCCCAAGGTTACGACAATACCTAGGCTGTTTCAGGGTAGCAGCCGGGGATGCCTTCGGCTATCCTGATCCTAGAGAAATTGAAGCTTTGGGCGGATGTTGAACTTTCCCGTAAACGGACGGCTTTTTGCGCCAGCGAGTCCTTTGTCCGCCCTCGAACCTCCGAATCCTTGGTGGTGCTGGGGTATGAACTTGGGGTATCCTGCAAAACCGCACAGCGAATACCCTCTGTATATCAAAGAGATGCTGTTGATTTGTGGGTCCTCTCCTGGCACCATATACCGACCGTAAGTCGGTGAAATATGTGATGTATTTCCAAGACTAACGGTCGTAACCCCCCTAATTATACACCCTATACCGCTTACTGGGCCGGCAACAACGGCAAAG
>Ga0316205_10002464_pt1 | contig 19231 bp, 15 predicted proteins | sample 3monthpyrite_MG_FD_204941 | JGI IMG/M metagenome (GOLD analysis project Ga0316205, IMG submission 204941) | Microbial mat bacterial communities from mineral coupon in-situ incubated in ocean water Damariscotta River, Maine, United States -... | ecosystem: Environmental > Aquatic > Marine >... | reverse complement strand
AATAGAGTTAGCATTGGATTGAGTAATCCTAAAAGCCCTGATAATGTTAATTCTGTTAGACGTGCTGCGGGTAATTACCGAATTGATTGCATTTTCTATACCGGCTCCCGATATCCACGTGCTTTAAATCTTAATCCAGGCATGCCTAATATAAACAGGGATGTTAGTTTAAATATACCTGTAATTGGTGTGGATGATCTCATTGATCAGGTTACACAAGATTGTCAGATTATATGTGTAGAATTTGCGGAAGGAGCCATGCCTTTAACTGAATTTGTTCATTCTGAAAATGCTTTGTATATATTTGGACCAGAAGACGGCACGATAAGTCAGAAAGTAATAGATAGGGCAGATTCCGTTGTTTATATACCTACAGTCGGATGCATGAATCTGGCTGCAACCGTCAATGTTGTTCTTTATGATAGATTAAGTAAGTCATCTGTAAATTACGCCAGTGAAATGCTTATATCAAAAAGTCGAGATACGAATAATAATTTAACGGTTAAAAGTTAACCGACTCTGTCTGAGATCTTCCGTACTTTGATTTAAAAGTGTCTATACTTCTGAATATACAATAATAATCAGGAATTATTTACGTGGATCAAATAAACGATATCCATCAAAAAGCGCTTTCTATCAACCTCGATAAAGGTCAGTACGGCACGATAGCCGAAATTGGTGCAGGCCAGGAAACAGCTAGATGGTTCTTTAGAGTCGGTGGTGCAGCAGGCACAATCGCTAAAGCTATATCTGCATATGATATGCAGTTTAGTGACTCTATATATGGTGAGTCGTCACGTTATGTTAGCCGTGATCGTCTAAACTCAATGCTTGATCTCGAATACAAACTCATTATTGAACGACTAGGCAAAAAAAGGGGAGCGGAAAGTACCTTTTTTTCATTTGCCAATACGGTTGCATCACGTAGCTTCTCACGAGATGAAGATGGTCAGGGGTGGATGGGAGTAAAATTTCAAAGTTCACCTTGTAGTGAGCCGTCACAAATTGATTTACATGTGCATTTACAAGGTAAGAAAAGCATTCAAGACCAGGAAACGCTAGGCATTCTCGGTGTAAATCTCATTTACGCGGCCTTACATTATTTCGATGATCCATTATGTTTGCTTAAATCTCTTATGGATGACTTATCTCCTGAGTTGCTTGAAATCGATATGATTGATTTTACGGGACCTGCATTTGAAAATATTGATAACAGATTAATGGCGCTGAGGCTTGTTGAATTAGGAATGACACAGGGTGCGATGTTTAATGCAAAAGGAGAGATTGTTCATCCTGCTGACATTTTATATAAAAAAGCGGTTTTAATTGAAAGAAGTCGCTTTAATCCACCAACGTTGTTAACAATGGACATGCTTGATTGTGCACAAGAAATGTTTCTTAGTGATCACAGTATCGATGAGGATGATGCTGTAGTGATCTCTGAAATGACACTACATAATCTTAAAGACGGCCAAGATATAAATGCTGAGGACTTTTTACAGCGAGCAGATATTCTCTGTGCATTAGGAAAAAATGTACTTATTTCTAATATGGGTGAGTATTATAAATTAGCTGATTATTTATTTAGATGTACTCAAAGACCAATGGCAATTGCATTAGGTATACCTACATTAAAAGAAATATTTAATGAAATGTATTATGAAAACTTACCTGGTGGCATACTTGAGGCCTTTGGTCGTTTATTTAAATATGATTTACGTCTTTATGTCTCACCCTGTAATGACATTGAAAGCAATCAATTAACAACTACAGAAAACTTTGAGCCTGAACAGCATTTAAAGCATTTATATCAATACTTACATGAGAACAAGTTTATTACTTCACTGAATACAGTAAATGAAGAATATTTGTGCATTCACTCTCATGAGGTATTAGAGGAAATTAAAAACGGTAAAACTGACTGGGAAAATAAGGTGCCTGATAAAGTTAAAGAAGTAATTAAAAAAAACCAACTATTTAACATTAAATAATAAACATAGTGATGCTTTAATAAATCAAATATAATGTCTCTATTTGAAATACGATGTATATTAAAAAACTATCACGCATTGATTGGCATGGTCGCCAGTTTTTGTTGCTTCATAATAATCATTAGAACTATATATTCATGAGACCTATTAAAGTACTTATACCTGTTCTAATATTAATTTTTCTTGGTTTTTATTCTTATAGTAAATTTTACAGCGTTCCAGAAGCAATTTTAACGGGAACTGTGTTTCTTCCTGTTATGCTCGCATTTATCGCGGTTGCGATTAGTTTTCATTTTAATCGAAGTCATATATTTTTCTATGTCATTTTGATTATTATCACTAATGTATTTCTGGGGCTTAAGCTTACAACTTCTAATCTAGGCTATGCATTACTTTCTTTATTTGTGCCCTTCTTATTATTAAGTTTTACTTTATTGCCTGAACGCGGGATTTTCAGTGTCAGGGCTGTCCCTGTCTATATATTACTTTTTCTATCGTTTATTGTTTCCCTGTTGTTAACTTCTGAGCGGCCACAGTTTGTAATAGATTTCGTTTTAACTAACTGGTTGCCGCCTCAATATTTTGACTGGACGCAACAATCCCAGTTAGTTGTTTTCACATCTTTTTTTGTCTTTATATATATGCTTGTTCTTTATTTTGTTCGTGTTTCGTCTCAAATGGCAGCTGGATTAGGTGTATTTGTAATGCTTGTTGCTCAATTACATTTTGGAGGTGGGGCGGATAGTTTAAACGTATTCAGTGTTTTCTCGTTATTGGTGTGTATTTATGCGGTTATCCATGAGTCCTGGAGAATGGCCTATCTGGATGAATTAACTGAGCTACCCACGAGAAGAGCTTTACGGGAAAAATTTCAATCACTAGGTGGTTTATATACGGTAGCGATGTTAGATGTTGATCATTTTAAAAAGTTTAACGATACGTTTGGGCATGATACAGGAGATGCGGTACTGCGTATGATTGCAACAAAGATGAATAAGGTGAGCGGAGGTGGAGCTTCATTCAGGTATGGTGGTGAAGAGTTTACAATTGTTTTTAATGGTAAAGATGCTACAACAGCAAATCAACATATTGAGGCGTTACGAGAAAAAATTGCGAATACACCATTTGTTATAAATAGAGCCAGTAGAAGAAAAAATGATGCCAAATCAAATAAGGCTAAAAACAAATCTGTTCGAGTAACAGTGTCTATTGGTGTGGCAGACTCTAAAGATAATGACCTGTCTCCATGGGCGCTTCTTAAACAGGCTGATAAAGCATTATACCGTGCAAAGAAGAAAGGGCGTAATTGTGTTTGTAGTTAAGGTTGTTCAGTTGTTTCGGTAAAAATTTCTTTTAAAACACCAATTCGATCAAGTGCAGTTGATGTGAGATCTTGGGCTGTCAGCATAACATCTTCATCAGTTGATGTTTCTACAACTGCATCATAAAAGGCAAAACTGCGGTCACAACACGACCATAATTGTTGTAATTCCAGTTGAGGATTACCTGGTTGTTCATTCTTTGTAGAGTGATCAGCTTGAAGTTGTTCAAGGTTTTTAACAATCTCATCACCCGGAGGTATTTGATTGCTAAGTGATTTTTCATAAACACTTATTTGCTTTTGGGTATCTTTTCTTAGTGACTCAATTTCCGGTTTATTTGCTGCCACTATAGCCATCTGGCTTTCTAAATATCGATCTATATGAATTGCAGCGGCTAACAGATCTGATTGATTTTGAATTAACACTGGATCAAGTTGTGGGGTGTTCTTACCTGTGTTGCGTTCTTTATGATAAGCAAGTCTGCGTTCAGATCTAAGCAGGGCGGCATGCCCAAGCTCTTCACGAGCCAGTATTTCTGCATATTTTCGCACGGCTTTGTTTTTAGAGTTAGCTTCAACATGGGTATAGAAACGAAAGGCAATCTCTTCGTTATGCACCGCAAATGCTAATGCTTTATAAGGCGTACTGTAGTATGGATCATAAGCTTCATCGTTATATACCGTGGAGACATGAGGGTCTTTCCAGACAATTGCCTCGATCTCGGTATTTTCATTGATGCCTTCTTTTGCCATCCATTCAATTAACAGGCGTTCGTGTTCAACCTCTTCAGTTACCATGCGTTCAAATAGACCTGCCGTACATAAATTGTTGCCTTTACGCATTGATTCAGCAAGCATTGTATAGCGACGAATAGCTTCACGCTCGGCCTGAAGCGCAATGCTCATTAAGTCACCAGTAGTTTTTACATCGGTTGATAACATATTTTGTGAAGACTCCTTCAGGTCGTTTAATTTACTCTTTAATACTGACATTGACTTGATATATGTCATTTAAGATGCGACAAAATGTCGCACAATAGCCTACAGTATATTACACACAACGTGCCCCCCAATAGTGCCGTTAGTTTTATGCAATTGAAACGAACAAATGTATTCAGGAGTTGAACGCACTTGCTGCATATATTATACAAAGGGGTAATCCGAAATATGGGTTATCGTAATGCTTTGAAATTACTATTTTCACTCTTTATGTTGCAGTGCTTGCCCGTTAGCGCTGTAATGGCAAATTCAGAGTTATCACGTTTTCTTGATGTTATTAAAACTCAGGCTATATACCCTGGTGCTGATAAATTAGGTTCACCTATGGGGGATCCCTTAGTCGCACCTGCTTATAAAGGCGGTAAGCAACTCGGTTTTGTCTTTTTAACTTCCGACTATGTTAATACAACGGGTTATTCAGGCAAACCAATACACCAGCTTATTGCCATGGATATGCAGGGTATTATCAAAAAGGTATTACTGGTGGAGCATCATGAGCCAATTGTTCTGATTGGTATCCCGGAAAGTAAAATTACCGCTGTACTGAGTGAATATGAAGGTCTAGATGTAGGCAAACTAGTTCGTGGCACGCAAGATCACGATATTGACGTTGTATCCGGCGCGACAGTTACCGTAATGGTGATGGATGACAATATATTAAGAGCATCAATTAAAGTCGCCAGAAATTATGGTTTATCAGGTCTTGAAGTCGAAATAAAGAAAACAGGTCCAAAAGCCACGATAAATGCCGACATGAGTGCTGTTAAAGACTGGCAGAGTTTAGTCGATGAAGGCTCTGTTCGCAGCTTGAAGTTAACTATAGAGCAAATAAATCAGGCATTTAAAGAAACCGGGAAGCCGCTTGTTACAGATTTTCAGGAGGAAGGTGAAAAAGGAGAGGTCTTTATAGAGCTCTATGCTGCAGTTGTCTCAGTTCCTTCCATAGGTAAAAGCTTATTGGGTGAGGGTGAATATAAAAACCTCCTGAAAAAGTTAAAGCCTGGTGAGCAGGCAATTATACTGGCGGGTGATGGTCGATTTTCGTTCAAAGGATCGGGTTACGTACGTGGCGGAATTTTTGATCGTTTTCAAGTAATTCAGGGAGATATGTCTATTCGCTTCCATGATAGCTACCATAAGCGTCTGCGTTCGATTGCTGCCGATGGTGCGCCTGATTTGAAAGATGTTGATTTATTTAGAACCCCCGCAAATTTAAAATTCAATGGTGCAGATGCCTGGAAGCTAGAACTATTAGTAGGACGAAACATTGGTCCAATTAAAAAAGTATTTCTAACATTTGATCTTAATTATAAAACACCTGATGAATATTTAATTACTGTTGAGCCTGAAAAAAATAAAAAAACTAAGACAGTCCAAAGTAATAATTCGCAACCAATCTGGATAAAGATGTGGGAGTTGAAAATAGGTGAGGTCATTGTCTTAGGTCTGGCATTATTTGTTCTGACTTTAATTTTCTTTTTCCAGAACTGGTTAGTTAAAAGGCCAAAGCTTACAGAGCAGGTACGTATTGGCTTTTTGATTTTTACTTTATTTGGTATTGGCTGGTATTTTAATGCTCAGTTATCCGTGGTTAATATATTGGCTATGTTCAATGCTCTGGTGAGTGGTTTTGACTGGACTTATTTCCTGATGGAGCCATTAATCTTTATCTTATGGGCTTCAGTTGCGGCATCATTGCTTTTCTGGGGGCGCGGTGCTTATTGTGGCTGGTTATGTCCGTTTGGAGCTATGCAGGAACTACTTAATAAAGTTGCCAAAGCTTTAAAAATTAAACAGGTTAAGGTTCCCTGGGCGCTACATGAGCGTGTCTGGACATTTAAATATTTAATATTTCTTGGTTTATTTGGTTTATCTCTTTATTCACTTGAAATGGCTGAACGACTTTCGGAAGTGGAACCTTTTAAAACTGCGATCATTCTGAAATTTGTGCGTGAATGGCCATATGTGATTTTTGCACTGGCTGTATTACTACCAGGTATTTTTATTGAACGTTTTTACTGCCGTTACTTATGTCCATTGGGTGCGGCATTAGCTATCCCTGGAAAAATGCGTATGTTTTCCTGGCTTAAACGTTATAAGGAGTGTGGCAGCCCTTGTCAACGCTGTGGTAATGAGTGCATGGTTCAAGCGATACACCCTGAAGGTGATATTGATGTAAATGAGTGTCTTTACTGCTTACATTGTCAGGTCGTTTATTCCGATGATCATGCGTGTCCTGTTGTGATACAGAAACGTCTGAAAAAAGAGCGTCGAAGTATAAACCCTGCGTCAATTAAAGGAAAAAATGGCTCAGCCATTTCTATAGAGCTGGATAAGCGAGAAAGTAATAAGTAGAAAAATAAAAAAATGATTAATACGTGCTCTGGAGAAACAGAGTGAATTTTTGCCTGATTTAACAAGGGCATTTGAGGAGAATAGTGATGACTATAAAAAAAGATAACCCGGAAGTAGAACAACTCGAGGAAGTCGGACGTAGTCGACGTCAGTTACTAAGTGGTTCTGTTAAAGTAGCAGCATTAGCAGGTGTCGCAGGTTTAACGGGGTTGGGCGTGCTTACACCTGAAGCGGCTATAGCTGCAGCTAAAAATAATGCACATGTTGGACCAGGTGATTTAGATGAATATTATGGTTTCTGGAGTAGTGGTCAAGCTGGTGAATTACGTATTTTAGGCATGCCTTCTATGCGTGAGTTAATGCGCGTTCCTGTTTTTAATAGATGCAGTGCTTCAGGCTGGGGTGATACCAATGAGAGTCGGAAGATTCTCCGTGATGGTTTATTACCTGAAACGAAAAAATTTCTAGATTCTGGTAATCGTGGAGGTGTCTGGTTAAACGGAGATTTACATCATCCTCATATGTCATTTACTGACGGTACTTATGACGGCCGTTACCTTTTTATGAATGATAAAGCGAATACTCGTGTTGCACGTGTGCGTTGTGATGTAATGAAGTGTGACAAAATTATTGAAATACCAAATGCGTCTGATATTCATGGGTTACGTCCTCAAAAGTATCCTCGAACGGGTTATGTTTTTGCCAATGGTGAACATCGTGTGCCATTGCCTAATGACGGTTCAGTTCTCGATGAGCCTGAAAAATATCATGCTATTTTTTCAGCGATTGATGGCGATGAGATGGAAGTTAAATGGCAGGTTATGGTTGATGGTAACCTGGACAACTGTGATGCGGATTATCAGGGCTTATATGCCTTCTCAACCTGTTATAACAGTGAAGAAGCAATTAATGCCGGTGGCATGATGGCGAACGAACGTGACTGGGCTGTTGTGTTTGATATTAAAGCAATTGAAGGTGCTGTTAAGTCCGGCGACTTTAAACGTATTAAAGGTGTTCCTGTAATTGATGGACGTAAAGGTTCAAAATATACACGTTACATTCCTGTGCCCAATAGCCCACATGGTTGCAATACTGCACCAGATGGTAAGCATGTAGTATTCAACGGAAAACTATCTCCTACAGTTACAGTCATCGATGTTAGAAAGTTGCCTGATCTTTTCAAAGATAAAATTAAACCACGTGATACAGTTGTAGCAGAGCCTGAATTAGGTTTAGGTCCCTTGCATACTGCGTTCGATGGTAAAGGTAATGCATTTACAACATTGTTCCTTGATAGTCAGGCGGTTAAGTGGAATATTCAAAAAGCGATTGATGCTTACAAAGGTAAAAAAGTTAATCCAATTCTTGAAAAAGTCGATGTGCATTATCAACCTGGTCATAATCATACTTCAATGGGTGAAACTAAAGAAGCTGATGGTAAATGGCTTGTATCACTTAATAAATTTTCTAAAGACCGATTTATTAATGTGGGCCCATTAAAACCTGAGAATGAACAACTGATTGATATAACCGGTAAGAAGATGAAAGTGGTTCATGATGGTCCAACTTATGCCGAGCCACATGATGTCATTATTGTTCGATCAGATATTGTTAACCCTGCATCTTTGTGGACTAAAGGGGATCGAATGTGGGCTGACGCCACAGCTCAAGCTAAGAAGGACGGAGTTGAATTAGGCGTTGACTCTAAAGTAATACGTGATGGTAAAAAAGTACGTATATACATGTGGTCAATTGCACCGAACTTTAGTATGGAAAAATTTACAGTTAAGCAAGGTGATGAAGTTACGGTTTACATTAGTAACAGTGACGCGATTGATGACCTGACTCATGGTTTTACAATTGCCAATTATGGTGTGGCTATGGAAGTTGGTCCACAGCAGACATCATCAATTACCTTTACCGCCGACCGCCCAGGAGTTCACTGGTTCTATTGCCAGTGGTTCTGTCATGCATTACACATGGAAATGCGTGGTCGTATGCTGGTTGAACCTGCATAAGTTAAATGTTGCAGTTGAATGAACAAGTTGATAAATCATCTGCCAGCTTTGTCTTTATAGGCAGGCTGGCGAGTGTCTTATCACTCGTTTTGTTATTTTATTCTTTTGTAGCTCAGGCTGAACAAATACAGGTGTCACCCGGACACGGTGTTTTACAAAAAGCCATAGATTCAGCAAAACCCGGTGATACTCTAATTTTGTCTTCGGGAACATATACAGGTTCGATCAATATTCACCAAACGTTAACGTTGTCAGGTAACAGCTCAAGTATTATTGATGGCGAAGGTTCATCACATGTAATTACGGTTTCAGCCGCCGATGTTTTGATTAATGGTTTGAGTATTCAGCATTCAGGTAATGATTATGAAACTGAGGACAGTGCTGTTTTTGTTACTGATAAAGGTGATCGAGCGGTTATAGATTCAAATTATTTTGAAAATAATTTAATCGGTATATATCTAAAAGGCCCCGACTCGGCGGTTGTTAGTAATAATACAATTATAGGTAGTACTTTTCATAGAATGAATGACAGGGGTAACGGCGTTTATTTATGGATGACTCCCGGTTCTGTTGTGAAGAATAATGATATTCGCTATGGGCGCGATGGTATTTTTGTTAATTATAGTAAAAATAACATTTTTGAAGGTAATACGTTCAGAAATTTACGTTTCGCTATTCATTATATGTATACCCTTGATAGCGAAGTTAAGAACAATCTATCAATAAATAATCATGTTGGTTTTGCATTAATGTTTTCTGACCGTATTGTTGCAAGTGGTAATCAGTCGATTGGTGATCATGAGCGTGGTCTTTTTTTTAATTTTACTAATTACTCAACAATAAAAAATAATAGTGTCTCTGGTGGAACAAAAAAATGCGTATTTATCTATAATGCTAACTACAATAAAATTCATAATAATTCATTTGAAGAGTGTGATATTGGTATTCACTTTACCGCTGGATCTCAGAATAATGAAATTTATTCAAATTCATTTATAAATAACCGTACTCAAGTAAAATATGTGGGTACACGATATATAGAATGGTCAAAAGAGGGGAGTGGTAATTACTGGAGCGATAATATTGCATTTGATATAGATGCGAATGGTATTGCTGACCAGACATATAAACCCAATGATCTTGTAGATCAAATTGTCTGGCGTCACCCTATGGCTAAATTGTTATTAAATAGCCCATCAGTCAAATTATTAAAATGGGCACAATCTGAATTTCCTGGTTTGCATCCCGGAGGTGTAACAGATAGTTCACCACTGATGAAACCCCCAGAAGTATCAACCGTTATTAAAAGAGATTTAACCGATGGTTATGTCAAATTCAGAAAATGAAGTAATTTCTTTAGATTCAGTTAATAAACTTTATGCAAATGAAGCAGTACTGCATGATGTGAATTTATCTATATGTTCTGGCGAGTGTATTGTACTGGTTGGTCATAATGGTGCAGGTAAAACATCTCTGATTAAAATGATGCTGGGTTTAACTCGTCCAACAAGTGGCAGTATAAAAGTACTGGGCCATGACCCAGCATTTAGTGCAGCTGTTGCACAGGGACTGTCCCTTGGTTATTTACCCGAAAGTGTAGCATTTTATGAGGCCATGACTGGACGTGAAGTGATTTCATTTTATGCACAACTAAAAGGCGTAGGTAAAGCTGAGTGTGAAAAACTACTTGAGCTGGTTGGGCTCGGTGATGCATCAAAACGTCGGGTAGGTACATATTCAAAAGGTATGCGTCAACGTCTTGGATTGGCACAGGCTATGTTAGGAAACCCACAGTTACTGTTTCTTGATGAGCCCACAACCGGTCTTGATCCAATCCTTCGTCAGCATTTTTATGAGTTAATTGATGATCTACAAAAAGAAGGTGCGACTTCTATTATATCTTCTCATGCGTTACATGAAGTTGAGGCAAGAGCAAGTCGTTTTGTGATTTTGAAGAAAGGTGTTGTGGTTGCGTGTGGAACCTTAGATGAGCTATATCAGCAGGCAACTTTACCCGTTCGTGTGAAAGTTTCTGTTACACCGGGTTCGGCATCTAGTGTTGCTGAGAGAATGGGTTCATCAGTAAATGTTACTGATATAAATAATCAAAGTTTTAATCTGTCCTGCGATATTAATGAGAAAATGCCGTTAATCAGGCATATCAGTAGTCTTGGTGAGGTCGTTCAGGATATGCAGGTTATGCCCCCAAAACTTGATGAGCTATATAGTCATTTCATGAATGGAGGCCCATCATGAAGATGTTATGGATACTGGCGCTTAAAGAGATACGAGATGGTTTGCGTAATCGCTGGATTGCAGCAGCAATCATTTTGTTAGGTTCTCTGGCTTTAGCTTTGTCACTACTTGGTTCAGCCCCAACTGGTTCCATAAAGGCGAGTGATCTTGATATTACGGTTATCAGTTTATCAAGCTTGAGTGTATACCTGATTCCGTTAATAGCTCTGATGCTTTCATTTGATGCTTTAGTAGGTGAGTTTGAGCGCGGTACCATGATGCTATTATTAACTTATCCGGTATCACGCTGGCAAGTCATTATGGGTAAATTTCTCGGTCATGTGAGTATTTTATTTATTGCTATTTTGGTCGGTTATGGGGGGGCTATTCTTCTGATGACCATATTTGCCGGTGGTAGCCTTGATGGCTGGCAAGCATATGTCACCATGATGCTGAGTTCGTTAATGCTGGGTGCTGTGTTTATTGCGCTAGGTTATCTGGTCAGTGTATTAGTCAAAGAACGAGCAACAGCTGCAGGTACAGCAATTGGTTTGTGGTTAGTGTTTGTAGTTATCTATGATTTGATTCTATTTGGTGCTTTGTTACTTGACGAAGGACAGTTAATTGGTCAGCAATTGTTTTCAACTTTAATGCTGTTAAGTCCAACGGATAGTTATCGGATTTTTAATTTGAGTCTGTTTGAAGGTGTTAGCAATGCAGCAGGCATTGCAGGTATAGCCAGTGAAGCAGGTCTAAGCGGCTCTTTGTTAATTGGTGTTATGACGCTTTGGATTATTATACCGCTGATGATGACATTATTTGTATTCCAGAAACGAGAGCTATAGAACATAGTTGTGAGTCATATGATATTGAAATTTATATACAATAGAAGTTAATATCGTACCCCGACTTAATCTTAAGGAAAGATATTAGCTTAAAGCGTATGATCTGCAAGGCGAAGGCTAGTTGTACGAAGTCATGTTGTGTCTGAGGTTCCGTGACTTTAGTCAAAGCAGGGTTGTTCGGTTTTAATTAAAATCACTGTAACGTAAAAAGAGAAGTTTGAGTAGAGAATTTATGTACAAATTTATAATACTGTTATTTGTTTTAGCTTTAACCGCCTGTGAGAAAACACCTCCAGTCGAAATGCCAGCAGCTCATAAATTAACCCGAGACGCCAATGGTTACTATTGTTTAATGACAGTTGTTTATCATAATGGACCAAAAGGACAAATTATACTAACAGATAATAAGGTGCTCTGGTTTACATCAGTGCGCGACACTATTGCATTTACAATGTCTCCAGAAGAGCCAAAAAATATAGCCGCGATATATGTGAACGACATGACAAAGGCTGAATGGGATAACCCGGGTGAAGATAACTGGATTAATGCTAAAAAAGCCTGGTATGTTTTAGGTAGTGACCGAATTGGTGGAATGGATGCACCGGAAGCTGTGCCTTTCTATAGTAAGGAAAGTGCCGATTTTTTTGCTAAAAGCGAAAAGGGGACTGTTCATTCATTTGATTCAATACCTTTAGAATATATACAGAATACAGTGCAGTAACTTAAAACTTATTTATTTTTTATTTGTTGTATAAATGTTTTTATATTATTCGTTGGTAACTCACAAGTTCCTGATTTACACACATAGGCTGTGGTTTGTCCGTTAATAGCTGTTTTTCCTTGTGCTATTGGAATCGTTTTAATATGATTTTTCAGGTCATTACCTTCAGTAATAACTGAAAGTATACGGTTTGGTAAAAATATTTGTCTTAACGCATCAAGAAATTTATAATTTGAATTTTCTTTATTTTCCGGCGTAATAATAATTATCTCTTTTGCTTCACTATAATAGAAATCGACTGAAAGTAGCATTTTCGACAGGTTCATAGGTGTGTTTATTAGTGATTTTGAAAAAGCACTTAATGCACTTATTGCTCTCTTGTTGTATTGATTTTTGCTTGTAAATAGACCTAATCGTAGTAAGTTTAAAATATGAGCAGAATTGCCACTTGGTAGAACGCCGTCATAATCAGGTTTTACACGCGATAAAAGTTTTTCATGATTATTTTCTGTCAGGTAATAACCACCGTTTATTTTATCTTCAAAGTTTTTTTCTAATATTTTATCGAGTTTTATAGCCTGATTTAACCACTTTATATTATTAGTTGATTCATAGAGATCAATTAAACCAGAGATAAAGAAGGCATAATCATTAAGGTAGCCATGAAGTCCGACAGTTCCATTATTAAAACTACGTAGTAATCGTCCATTAATGAAAAGATTGTTGAGTATGAAATCAGCAGATTTACTCGCTTGTATAATATAATTTTTGTTATTTAATATAAAACCAGCTTTAGCATATGCTGATATCATGAGGCCATTCCAGGCAGTTATTATCTTTTCATCTCTAAGTGGTTTATTGCGTTTTTCCCGGTGTAGAAATAGTAACTTTTTAGATTTAATGATTTTCTGTTCTAATTGAGCTGTAGTTATATTTACAGTATTTACATAATCATTATTATTGATGGGTGTATTTAATATATTTCGACCTTGAAAATTTCCCTGATCGGTGACAGAGTAATATTCTTTCATAAATACATTTAGTTCATTACCTAAAACTTTTGAAAATTCTTTAGAGTCCCATGTGAAGTAGTAGCCTTCATTACTAGAGCCACCCTCAGATAAACTATCGGCATCAGTAGCTGAATAAAAGCCACCTTGTGGTGATGTCATGTCTCTTGAAATATAATGTAAGGTTTCGTTAACAATATTTTTATAGAGAGGTTTTTTTGTTAACTGATATGCCTCCAGATAGTCAATAGCTAAGAGGGCGTTATCATAAAGCATTTTTTCAAAATGTGGTACCAGCCACTCGTTATCTATAGAGTACCGATGAAAACCGCCACCAACCTGATCATAAATTCCACCTGCTGCCATTTTGTTCAGTGTTAACTCTGCTATCTGAAGCGCTTTCTTATCATCTGTGTCTAAATAATAACGTAGCAGAAACTGGATAGGTGTTGTGCCTGGGAATTTAGGGGCATCTCCAATACCCCCGTAGAATGTATCAAAATTGGCACTATAATAATTCATTGCCAGTTTTAATACGTCTGTAGTCGGCAAAGTTTTACCGTGATCTATTGAAAACTCAGATGATATTGCTTTTACGATGTCTTGACTGACTCTCTGAATTTCATCTGGCTTTGCTTGATAGGTCGTTTTGAGTTTTTTAAGTAACGTTAGCAGGCCAATAGCTGCTCCTCTGTCCCCATCTCTGGCAGGATAATAAGTACCTCCAAAAAAAGGCTTTTTCTCTGAGGTTAACCAGACGTTTAAAGGCCAGCCACCTCCCTGTCCCAATACTTGCAGGGCAGTCATGTAGATAGCATCAATATCTGGACGTTCTTCTCTATCAACTTTAATAGCAATATAATTTTCATTGATATATTGTGCAATTTCAATATCCTCAAATGACTCTGATTCCATTACATGGCACCAGTGACATGTCGAATATCCAATACTCAATAAAACAGGTCTATTTAGTTTAGCTGCAGTTAGAAACGCCTCTTCACCCCAGGGGTACCAGTTCACTGGATTATGTGCATGTTGTAATAGGTAGGGGCTCGATTCGAGAAAAAGACGGTTGGTATAAAGTGGCTCACCATTTAATGTGATATGACGGGTTCTTGCCTTATACGATTCACCTCTACTTGCCTGTCGTTTTTCAAACGCATCAAGAAGTGCAGGGCTGTATTTCTCTGTGCCTGGAAGTCCAGTCTTTAATCGCTTATTCTGCTGAGCTGATGACGCAATAGAAAATTGATATGCGCAGCTATATATAAGTATTACAAATATTAAAGCACTTGTTTGAGATATTTTTTTCATTATATTTTTAGTCTATTTATAGATAATTGTTCATGTTTAGGCCTGATTTTGAACTAAGAAATACTAATATAGTTTAATGCGTTTTATTTATAAATACAGATAGTAATGACTTATATTATTAGTGTATGCTTATTTATCGCAATATTTTTATAAAACCATCTAATTATTAATAAGGAGAATTAATATGAATACTATAAAATCACTAATATTAGTGTTAATTACATTGTTTTTATCAGGCTTTATCAATTCCAATGCTGAAGAGTCGAAGGCTGCTGATGATAGTTTTAACAAGGTTGAAATTAAAACTATAGATCTAGGAAATGGAATTTATATGCTTACCGGTATGGGTGGTAATATAGGAGTTTCAGTTGGTGATGATGGTATATTCATGATCGACGATCAGTTCGCACCACTTACACCTAAAATTAAAAAAGCAATTCTCAAACTTTCAGATAAACCTGTTCGTTTTATGATCAATACACATTGGCATTATGACCATACGGGTGGTAATGAAAATCTGGGTAATGACGGTGTGGTAATTGTTGCACATAACAATGTTCGTGAACGAATGAGTAAAGATGGTTTTATTAAAGCTTTTAATAAGAAAATACCAGCCTCACCTAAGATAGCGCTACCGGTAATTACATTTAACGATACAGTAAACTTTCATTTAAATAATCTTGATATAAATGTCATTCATCAGAGAAATGCGCACACTGATGGGGATAGTATAGTGTTATTTAAATCCGCAAATGTTATTCACATGGGCGACACATTTTTTAATGGTCTATACCCTTTTATTGATGGTTCGAGTAAGGGTAGTGTTAACGGCATGATCAAAACGGCTGATTATGTATTGTCTATCAGCGACGATAAAACAAAAATTATACCGGGGCATGGGCCGTTGGGAGATAAAAAGTCACTGAAAGTTTTTAGGTCTATGTTAATTACTGTCAGAGACCGTATGCAAAAACTTAAAGATGATGGTAAATCATTAGAAGAAATTATTGCTTTAAAACCTAATGCAGATCTTGATAAGGCATGGGGTGAGGTGTTTTTAAACCCAGAAATGTTTTTGAAAGTACTGTATTCAGCTATGCCTTAATGGGTAACTAGTATCATTCTTAATAAATAATTTGTGAATGACGCTTAATGGAGATTGTTAGGTTCTCAATTTAGTATGAGTGTTAAAGAAAATTCAATTAAGTCTCCCTGTATTCGTAATTGCTGCCTTGATAAAAATGATATATGTCTAGGTTGTGGCCGCACCCTGGATGAAGTAAAAAATTGGCAAGCTGCTACGAATGATGAAAAACTAGATATTCTGCATAGAGCTGATAAAAGAATCAAGTTTTTAAGGTTTTAACAAAATATGAAATTTAAAGCATATAAAAATGATACATGTCAGCTTAATCCATATGGGGTAGGGGAATTAACTATTTACATAAGAAAAGAGATGAGCATGTTTGTAATGGTAATATTTAACAAATAATGGAATCTAAATTACTCGATTCGGTATATACAATTCAAACACCTGAGGGTGTTGATATTAACCTTAGAGTTGCAGGTATCTGGCCACGAAGTGTTGCCTGGATTGTGGATTTGTTAATTAGAGGAGTAATATATGTCTTGTTAGCTATTATGGCAGGACTGCTTGGTGACTTTGGAACAGGTCTAATGTTAATAGGCTTTTTTCTGATGGAATGGTTTTATCCCGTTTTATTTGAAGTTTTTAACAATGGCATGACACCTGGTAAAAAGTTAGTCAATATACGGGTTATAAATAGTGACGGTACGCCAGTTGGCTGGTCACCTTCAATGTTAAGAAATATTCTAAGAACAGTAGATTTTTTGCCTTTTTTTTATGGCCTTGGATTCGTTTCAATGTTATTAAATGATAAATTTCAGCGTCTGGGTGACCTAGCTGCTGATACGATTGTAGTTTATGTTAATAACACGACTGGTATATCCAGTATATCTGAACAATTAGCAATTAAACCTTCATACGATTTAAATCTGAAAGAACAACAGTCAATCATACGATATGCTGAACGCTCAAAGCAGCTTTCTGAAGAGCGTATGCAAGAGTTAGCAGAAATATTAAACTCTCTTGATCTTCCGGATCATAAAATGACCAAAAGTAAGCTTTTGGGTATTGCTAATGGGTTGATAGGTCGAAAATGAAGCAAAGTGACTTTGAAAATAAGTATGAAAGTTTTTGGCTTGATCTGGAAGACAAGCTTCTTTCAGGTAGTGAATTGATTTCAAATAAAAGTGATCATGATAATAGATTAAGTCAGATTAAATCAAAAAAACCTAAAAAGCGTAATTTGGGTGAAGAGTTTCCTGAAAATTACAGATTATTATGTCACCATCTTTCACTGGCACGCTCCAGGCATTATAGTCCTTTGTTGGTTGAGCGTTTAGAAAAACTAGTTATTAATGCTCATCAGATATATTACAAAAGAAAAACTCATATGTTAGCTTCTGTGCTTATTTATTTCACATCTGGTTTCTCTCAATCGGTTAGAAAAGAATGGCATTGGATTTTGTTGTCATCAACACTGTTTTTTGGAACCTTCTTTGGAATGTTAATAACATTGCAGTATTACCCTGATATGGTGTACACGGTAATATCTGGTGATCAATTGGCTCAGATGGAATCGATGTATGATCCTTCACAGGATAAAATTGGTCGGGATAGAACTTCTGGTACTGACTTTGAGATGTTTGGTTTTTATATTTTTAATAACACGGGCATTGGATTAAAAACGTTTGCTAGTGGTTTACTGTTTGGGGTTGGTTCGGTCGTTACCCTTGTGTTTAATGGCTTAACAATCGGTGGAGTGGCTGGGTATTTAACATTTATAGGTTATAGCTCAACTTTCTGGCCTTTTGTTTCCGGGCATAGTGCCATGGAGTTAACAGCTATTGTTTTGTCAGGTGCGGCAGGATTTAAACTTGGCTTTTCAATTATAAACCCCGGTAGAAAAAGTCGACTTCGCTCGCTTACAGATAGTGCCCGAGAAGCTATCTATATGATGTATGGTGTTGCTACTATGTTTGTCATTGCGGCTTTTATTGAAGCATACTGGTCCTCAATGACAGATATTCCTTCAATAGTTAAATACACAGTAGGGATTATTAACTGGTTGTTATTGATAATTTATTTTGTCTTTTTGGGACGAGATCGTGCAATTAGATAGAATAATAATCGAACTTAGACAACGTTCACCATGGGAGGCTATGGATTTAGGCGTTATGGTGATGCGTAAATTGTGGCCCGTTATTCTGGTTCCGTGGCTCATTTTAATGTCATGTGTTTTGATGTTTGTTGTTTTTGCTGAGTATCAAGGGTTCTTCTATTTTGCAGGAATACTTATCTGGGTTATTAAGCCTGTTTATGAAAGTATGATATTACATATTATAAGTCATGGTATTTTTGGTGAATATTTAAGCGTCTCTGATGTCTATTCGTCGATGGGTAAATGGTTAAAAACAGGCTTGTTAACTTCATTCTTGTTCTGGCGGTTATCGCCATCTCGGTCTTTTAATATGCCGGTTCATTTGTTAGAGGGGTTGTCAGGAGCTAAACGTAAGCGACGTCTTGAGTCATTACATAGAGTTGCAGGCTCTCATTCGATGGGCTTAACAATTATTGGTGTGCATTTTGAATATGTAGTTTTAATAACACTCTACGTTTTATTGTTTTTCATTGCACCAGATTCTACTACTGAATATTTTAAATCAGTTGTTGATAATAATAACGATCAAACTCTCTGGTTCATTATTGGCTCAGTAATTTATTCAATCACTTTGTTTATTCTTGAGCCATTTTATGTTGCATCTGGCTTTATGTTGTATCTAAATCGTAGAACACAGTTAGAAGGCTGGGATGTAGAATTAGATTTTAAGAAACTAGCGCAACGAATTGAAGAGTCCGGGTCCCATGTGTCTAAAGTTACAGGGCAAGCTCGTGTCTAAGAGTTTCCTGTCTTTAGGTTACATGATTTGTTTTATCATGCTTTTTAATTGTTCTGAGGCATACTCGGCAGATGATAATGAACCAGTCGATAAAAGACCTGATGTTAATGAGTCTCGTAAAGATATTGAGGAATCTAAATCTGTTATATCGGAAATAATGTCTAAAAAACCTTTTGTGTTCATTAAAAAGGAAAAAGTCTGGAACTTTGAGAAAGAAGAAAAGGACAATACGGAAATTAATCCAGATATGGCATGGTTAACTCAACTGGTTAGCTTTATTACAATGCTGGTTGAAATAGCTCTGTGGATCATACCTGTTATTGTCATTTTTTATTTATTTCGCTATAGAGATTACTGGTTAGATATTATTCAGGGTAATGAATCAAATAAAGACACCTCAGATATGCCTGAAACATTATTCGGACTCGATATAAGGCA
>Ga0316205_10002463_pt1 | contig 19232 bp, 22 predicted proteins | sample 3monthpyrite_MG_FD_204941 | JGI IMG/M metagenome (GOLD analysis project Ga0316205, IMG submission 204941) | Microbial mat bacterial communities from mineral coupon in-situ incubated in ocean water Damariscotta River, Maine, United States -... | ecosystem: Environmental > Aquatic > Marine >... | reverse complement strand
GGCAGGATCAGCTTGTCCTTGATGAACTGCCAGATGATGCGGGTCATCTCATCGCCGTCCATTTCGACGATCGGGTTGGCTACCTTGATCTTGGTCATATCTGCCCCTCGGCTATTGCATGTGAATCACGTGTCTGGGCGTGTCTCTAGCGTAAATCGCGGTCTCTGGAAAGATGGTATGCGATTGTATACCGGCGACGTGCTGTCGCGGCTGCAAAGGGCTCGGGAATTGCTGTGCTGGCATATGTGTCGCCAGCCTGGCGTTTACCCTGCCTTGGCTTTGGCAATCCGCGCGGCCAGCCATTTTCGGCCTGCCACTTCGGAACGGCGGATTCGCACGGAGGTCATGAACGCCTCCTGCAAGGTCTGGCTTGAGGCGCGCAGCGTGTTCGATAGCTGGTCGATCAGGCGGTCATCATCCAGTTCCGCCTCGGCCTTGAGCGCGTCTTTGGCCAGTTCATCGGCCAGTTGGGTCACGAAATCCATGGTGCCTCTCAGCGGGTGGTTTCGGTCAGGCGGCGCCGGACATAGCCCTGCACGCTGTCGATCATCGGATCCATGAACGGATCTTCAAAGAAATGCCCGGCACCCTCCATCTCCTGATGGGTGATGGTGATGCCCTTTTGTTCATGCAGCTTGTCGACCAGGATGCGGGTGTCCTGCGGCTTGGCGACTCGATCAGCCGAGCCGTTGATCACGAGGCCCGAGGCCGGGCAGGGCGCGAGGAAGCTGAAATCATACATGTTGGCAGGCGGCGATACCGAGATGAAGCCGGTGATCTCGGGGCGGCGCATCAAAAGCTGCATGCCGATCCAGGCCCCGAAGGAAAACCCGGCAACCCAGCAATGTTTCGAGTTCTGGTTCATCGATTGCAGGTAATCCAGCGCCGAGGCGGCATCCGAAAGCTCGCCGACGCCCTGATCATATTCGCCCTGGCTGCGGCCGACGCCGCGGAAATTGAACCGCAACACGGTGAACCCCATGTCGTGAAAGGCGTAGTGCAGATTATAGACGACGCGATTGTTCATCGTGCCGCCAAATTGCGGATGCGGATGCAGGATGATGGCAATCGGCGCATCTTTTGCCTTTTGCGGGTGGTAACGGCCTTCCAGACGGCCTTCAGGGCCTGGGAAAATCACCTCGGGCATCTTGCGGTCCTCGTATTCACTGCCATCTTTGGGCTGCGCGGCGCGATTGACGGGCCGGGTCGCGCAACCTAGAATGGTTCCAATATTGCTCCGGTCTGACGGGCCGGGTTGATCGCAGTTAAGCCTCCTGCCGGGAAAGGTCAATCTTATGCGTGGGCTGGAGCGGGCGACAGCGGGAGAAATCCGATGAAATTGAGTACGAAAGGCCGCTATGCGATGGTGGCTCTGGCCGATCTTGCATTGCAAGACCCCGGTGCGTTGTCGTCGCTATCGGATATTTCGAAGCGGCAGGACATATCGCTGCCCTATCTGGAGCAGCTTTTCGTCAAGCTGCGCCGGGCCGAATTGGTGGAGTCGGTGCGTGGTCCCGGCGGCGGCTACCGGTTGGCCCGGGTGCCCTCGGATATTCGGGTGGCCGATGTGCTGGCGGCGGTCGATGAGACGGTGAATGCGCTACACACCGGTGCCGGGGCCTCGGGCGGGGCGTCGGGCAGCCGGGCGCAGAGCATGACCAACCGATTGTGGGAGGGGTTGAGCGCGCATGTCTATGTGTTCCTGCACCAGGCGCGGCTGTCGGATGTGGTGCAGAACGATCTGATGCCATGCCCCGCGGTGCCCAACATCCTGCATGTCGTGGATGATGAGTGATGTGGTCCAATCTAGCGGTGCCGCCGGGGGCGGCAAGACGTTTCCTGGCACGCGCGGCGGGGTGAGCCCGAGGCATTTGAGGTCGGGGCGCGGTGACGGGTCGGAAGCCTCCCCTTACGGCGGTGTGCACCGCCTGCCGGGCAAGGGGCGGGGATATTTGAAGCACAAAGAAGGCGGCGATGCGAAGCTATCTTGACTGGAATGCCACGGCCCCATTGCGGGCAGAGGCGCGCGCCGCGATGGCGGCGGCGATGGATCTGGTGGGCAACCCGTCCTCTGTTCATGCCGAGGGCCGGGCCGCGAAGACCGTGATCGAAAAGGCCCGCGCCGAGGTGGCCGAAGCCGTAGGCTGCGATCCCGGCGAGGTCGTGTTCACCAGCGGCGCGACGGAAGCCGCCTCGGTCCTGGCGCGCCGTCCGGCCGGCTGCGACGTGATGGTGCAGGATACGGCCCATGATTGCCTGCTGGCGCATTTCGACCTGACGAATGCCGCCGAGCGGCCCGAGGGGCCTGGACACACCTTGGCCATGGGGTTGGCCAATAGCGAAACCGGCGTGATCACCGAGCCGCCGGCCCGGGTGAACGGGCTTTTGCCCTATGGCGCGCTCAAGGCAAACTGGTTGCTGCTGGACGTCGTGCAGGCAGTGGGCAAGATCCCGTTTTCCTTTGCCTGGAGCGGGGCCGATATGGCGATTGTCTCGGCCCATAAATTCGGCGGCCCGAAGGGGGTTGGGGCGCTGATTGTGCGAAATGGGCTGGAGATTGAGGCGCTGTCGGTCGGCGGCGGGCAGGAAATGGGACGCCGGTCGGGCACCGAGAATGTGATCGGCATTGCCGGATTTGGGGCTGCGGCGCGGGCTGCGGCGCAAGATCTGGCCGATGGGGTGTGGGATCAGGTTGCCGAATTTAGAAATATTCTAGAATTGTCTCTGGACGCCGGTGAAAAAGGGACTATTTTAGTCGGGAAAGACGCGCGACGGTTGCCGAACACGACCTGCCTGATCACGCCGGGGTGGAAAGGCGAGACACAGGTGATGCAGATGGACCTGAACGGGTTCGCCATTTCGGCGGGCTCGGCCTGTTCCAGCGGCAAGGTCAAGACCAGCACAGTGTTGCGCGCGATGGGGTTTGATGAGGCGCAGGCGATGAGCGCCATCCGCATCTCGATCGGGCCCGCGACGACAAGGGATGAGGTCTTGCGTTTCGCGGATGCGTGGAAGGCCAGCCTGAAACGACACCGGGCGCGCGTCGCCTGAGGCCCGAGGGGCCGGAAACAATTTGAATTGCCCGCCGGGTCCGGTGCGCAGCGGGAAGAAGAGGAGCCCAAATATGGCGATTGCCGAAACCGATGTGCGCGACGGCGTTGACCGCGAAACCGTCGAAACCGTTCAGGCGATGGGCGGCAAATACAAATATGGCTGGGAAACCGAGATCGAGATGGACTACGCGCCCAAGGGCGTGAATGAAAACATCGTCCGGCTGATTTCCGAAAAGAACGGTGAGCCGGAATGGATGACCGATTGGCGGTTGCAGGCCTTCAAACGCTGGAAGCTTATGACCGAGCCGGAATGGGCGATGCTGCACTATCCCAAGATCGACTTTCAGGATCAGTATTATTACGCCAAGCCGAAAAGCATGGCCGAAAAGCCCAAAAGCCTGGATGATGTCGACCCGAAGCTGTTGGAGACCTATGCCAAATTGGGCATTCCGCTGCGCGAGCAGATGATCCTGGCAGGCGTCGAGGGGGCCGAGGCCGCGCCCGCCGAGGGCCGCAAGGTGGCGGTGGATGCCGTGTTTGATTCCGTCTCGGTGGGGACCACGTTTCAAAAGGAGCTGGCCGAGGTCGGCGTGATCTTCTGCCCGATCTCGGAGGCGATCCAGAATCATCCCGAGCTGGTGAAAAAATACCTCGGCTCTGTCGTGCCGATCACCGATAATTTCTATGCCACGCTGAACAGTGCCGTGTTCTCGGACGGCTCGTTCGTCTATGTGCCGCCCGGGGTGCGTTGCCCGATGGAATTGAGCACCTATTTCCGCATCAATGCCGAGAATACCGGCCAGTTCGAGCGCACGCTGATCATTGCCGATAAGGGCTCGTATGTCAGCTATCTGGAAGGCTGCACCGCGCCGCAGCGCGACACCAATCAGCTGCATGCCGCCGTGGTTGAACTGGTGGCGCTGGAAGATGCCGAGATCAAGTATTCCACGGTGCAGAACTGGTATCCGGGCGATGAGAACGGCGTTGGCGGCATCTATAATTTCGTCACCAAACGCGCCGATTGCCGGGGCGACCGGTCCAAGGTGATGTGGACGCAGGTCGAAACGGGGTCGGCGGTGACCTGGAAATACCCCTCCTGCATCTTGCGCGGCGATGGCAGCCAGGGCGAGTTTTACTCCATCGCCATCACCAATAATTACCAGCAGGCCGATACCGGCACCAAGATGGTGCATCTGGGCAAGAACACCAAAAGCCGGATCGTGTCCAAGGGCATCTCGGCGGGCAAGGCACAGAACATCTATCGCGGCCTGGTCTCGATGCACCCAAAGGCGAAGGACGCGCGCAATTATACGCAATGCGACAGCCTGCTGATCGGGTCCGAATGCGGGGCCCATACGGTTCCTTATATCGAGGTCAAAAACAACTCGGCCCGCGTGGAGCATGAGGCGACGACATCGAAAGTGGATGACGATCAGCTTTTCTATTGCCGTCAGCGCGGCATGGATGAGGAAGAGGCGGTGGCGCTTGTGGTCAACGGCTTTTGCAAGGAGGTTTTGCAGGCCCTGCCGATGGAATTTGCCATGGAGGCGCAGCAATTGGTGGCGATTTCTCTGGAAGGATCTGTCGGCTAAATGGCTGCGAAGTCCGGATATGCGGCCCCGGCTCCGGCCTGGTCTATCGACGCGGCTTTGGCCGATGATCGGTTGCACCCCGTGGTTCGGCGCGCATTGGGCCGGTCGCATCGTTTCCTGACGCCACGCTCTGCCCGTGTTGTTCTGTCGCATCGTCATGATGTTCCGGTGATGTTTGCGATAAACAACCCCAAGGACATAATCCAATGGCGTCAGCGCAACGGGTTCTTTTACGAAGACAAACTGCTTGGGATAATCGCGCAGCATTTTCCGAAAGGCGGGACATTTTGCGATATCGGGGCCAATGTCGGCAACCATACGCTTTACATGTTGCTGATCGGTGGCGCGGCCCGCGCGATTCCGATGGAGCCGAACCCGGCGGCCATATCGCTGTTCTGCACGAATATGATGCTGAACCAGATCGCCGACCGGGTCGATTTCACGACCCTTGGCTATGGCGTCGGCGCGCAGAGCAGGGACGACATGGCCGTCGATTCACCGGACGGAAATCTTGGTTTGACGCAATTGCGCAAGGCCGGGGAGAACGAGGATACGATCAGCATCCGCACCGGCGACCACCTGTTGGGCGATACCCATATCGATTTTCTCAAGATGGATGTGGAAGGGATGGAAATCGGGGCGCTGGAAGGGTTTCAGGCCACGATCGAGAGATGCCGTCCGGCGATGTTCATCGAGGTCGACAATGAGAATGCAGATGCGTTTCAGGATCTGATGAAGCGCCACAAATACACCGTGCACATCGCGTTCCGAAAAAAGCGTGCGAACCAGAATTTTCTGCTCCTGCCAAGCGAACGTGGCGTTGCAAATGACCCGGCCAGCGGGCCGAACTGAGGAAAAAATATGCTTGAAATCAAAAACTTGCACGTCTCTCTTGAAGAAGAAGATAAAGAGATCCTGAAAGGTGTCGACCTGAGCGTCGAGGCCGGCAAAGTGCATGCGATCATGGGGCCGAACGGGTCAGGCAAATCCACGCTCAGCTATGTCCTGTCAGGCAAGGGCGGCTATCAGGTGACCGCTGGCGGTGCCACGTTGAAAGGGGCGGATCTGCTTGACATGGACCCCGAAGAGCGCGCCGCGGCGGGTCTTTTCCTGGCCTTTCAATACCCCGTCGAGATCCCCGGTGTCGGCAACATGACCTTTCTGCGCACCGCCGTGAACGCGCAGCGCAAGGCGCGCGGCGAAGAAGAAATGTCGGCGGCAGAGTTTCTCAAGGTGATCCGCGCCAAGGCCAAGGATCTGAAGATCGACGCCGAAATGCTGAAACGCCCGGTCAATGTCGGGTTTTCGGGCGGTGAGAAAAAGCGCAACGAGATCCTGCAAATGGCGATGCTGGAGCCTTCGATGTGCATTCTGGACGAAACCGATTCCGGGCTCGATGTCGATGCCATGAAGCTGGTGGCCGATGGCGTGAACGCGCTACGCGATGCCGGGCGCGGTTTTCTGGTTATCACGCATTATCAACGGCTTCTGGACCATATCAAACCCGATGTGGTGCATATCATGGCCGCTGGTCGGATCGTGAAGACGGGCGGGCCCGAGCTGGCGCTTGAGGTGGAGCAGAACGGCTATGCCGATATTCTGGCGGAGGTGGCGTGATGGCCAATCCGGCGCAAAAACAAGACCCGCTTGAGGCGCGGCTGGCGGGGCTTGCCCTGCCCGAGGGCGCGGGGTGGGCCAATGCCGCCCGCGCCGATGCCCTGACCCGCCTGCGCAACATGGGCCTGCCGGGCAAGCGCGATGAATACTGGAAGTTTACCGATCCGACCTCGTTGAACTTGCCCGCAACCCCGCCCGCGAAATGCTTTGTGACCGATGAGGCCTTGCCGTTTTCCGATATGGACCGGCTGCGGATCGTCTTTGTGGACGGCGTGTTCGATGCCGATGCCAGCGATGATCTGGTGATGGCGGGCGTCGAGATCGAGCTTTTGTCCGACGCCATGGCGCGTGATATACATTGGGTGCGGGATCTTTACGGCGTGCTGGAAACGCGGGGCCAGTCCCCGGTGCCCCGGCCCCATGCGGCCCTGAACACGGCCTTTGCGCAAAACGGCGTGGTGATCCGGGCGACCGGCCATGCGCCCCGACCTGTGAGCCTTATTTATCTCCATAAATCAGAGGTTTCCGATGCGATCCTCCACCATGTCGTGAAGGTCGAGAATGGCGCGAGCCTGACCATACTTGAGAACGGACCGGCGGCGGCGCGGTTTTCAAAATCGATGGAGGTTCAGGTCGGCGATGACGCCGCGTTCCACCATATCCGGCTGCAGGGGCGTGACCATGAACGCCGCGCCGCAACCCATATGTTTGCCCGTCTCGGCACCCGCGCGGCGTATAAGTCCTTTACCCTGACGGTGAACGGCGTGCTGACGCGCAACGAACAGGTGGTGGAATTGGCCGGCGACAACGCGCTGGCCCATATCGCCGGTGCAGCGCTTGGCGATGGCCGCGATGCGCCGTTTCATCACGACGATACGGTGTTCGTGACCCATGACGCGGTGGATTGCGAAAGCCGGCAAGTGTTCAAGAAAGTGCTCAGAAACGGGGCCGAAGGCGTGTTTCAGGGCAAGATCCTGGTCAAACAGGGGGCGCAGAAAACCGACGGCTATCAGCTCAGCCAGGCGCTGCTGCTGGATGACAATGCCAGTTTCCAGGCCAAGCCCGAGCTTGAGATCTACGCCGATGACGTGCAATGCAGCCATGGCTCGACCACGGGTGCCATCGACGAAGAAGCGCTGTTCTACCTGCGCGCGCGTGGTGTGCCCGAGGGTGCGGCCACCGATCTTCTTGTGCTGGCCTTTTTGGCCGAATCCATTGATGAGATCGAGGATGAAGTCTTGCGTGCGGATATCCTGACCCGGCTGCAAGGCTGGCTTGATCGACATCGGGGGTAGTCGGCGTGGCCGTCACAACTCAAATTCTGCGCACATACAGGCACCCGCGGCGCGTCATGCGGGATCTGATTGACTCCAATGCGGCTGATAACCGGCCCGAGGCACGCGGATTGGTCTATCTGCTGTTGGGCTGCGTGCTGATCTACATCAGCCAGATCCCTGGCCTGGTCGCGATGGGCGACCGGGGCGAGGGTGCGGCACCGCAGGACGCGCGGCTGGCGATCACGTTCTTTGCCTGGATCTTTATCTGGCCGCTGATCTTTTACGCGCTGGCGGCGCTCAGCCATCTCTTGGCGCGGATCATGGGCGGGCAGGGCCGGGGCGCGGATGCGCGGATGGCGCTCTTCTGGACCGTGTTGACGGTCTCGCCGCTGTTTCTGCTGCGCGGGCTGACCGAGATCGCGGGCAATGCGGGGGCGCTGTTGGCGATCAATGTCGTTGTTGCCGTGGCCTTTGTCGGGATATGGGGTGCCTGCCTGATCGAGGCGGAAACCCAGCCACAAGAGGCCACGCCATGACCGAGCTGTTGGATATCCGGGTGTTGCTGCGCATGGTGCGCCGGACCCTGACCGACCCGCAGGGCGGAGCCCGCGCGATCCTCGATCTGCGGTTGCCGGTGCCGGTGCTGTGGCAGTTCTTTTTGCTGCAACTGGTTATCTCGGCCATTTTGAAGGTGATTGTTTTTACCTTCTTTCCGACGCCCGAAGTTGATCTGAACCCGTCTGCCGCGATCAGTTTCACCATGATCGAGGCGGCGATGGGGGCCATTCTGGCGCTGGCCACCTATCATATCGGGCGCGTTTTCGGGGGGAAGGGCACATTCGCGGGCGCGCTTGCGCTGATTGTCTGGCTGCAATTCATCCTGCTTTGCGTGAATGTGGTGCAGCTTTTCGTCATGATGATTTTGCCGCCTGCGGGCGATGTCATCACGCTTTTGGCGCTGGCGCTGTTTTTCTGGCTGCTGGCGCAGTTCATCGCGGCGCTGCACGGGTTCACCTCGATGGGCCGGGTGTTTCTGGGCATTGTGCTGAGCCTGATGGCGCTGGCTTTTGTCTTTAACATTGTTCTGGCGCTTTTGGGCATCCGGATCGGATAAGGGATCTGACCATGTATGACGTCAATGAAATCCGCGCCGATTTTCCGATCCTGTCGCGACAGGTCAATGGCAAGCCGCTGGTCTATCTCGATAACGGGGCCTCGGCGCAGAAACCGCAGGCGGTGATTGATGCGGTCACACGCGGCTACGCCGAGGAATATTCCAACGTGCATCGCGGCCTGCATACTCTGAGCAATCTGGCGACCGAGAAATATGAGGCCGTGCGCGGCACCATCGCCCGGTTCCTGGGCGCGGCCGATGAAGACGAGATCGTATTCACCTCGGGCACGACCGAGGGCATCAACCTGATCGCCTATGGCTGGGCCATGCCCCGGATGGGGCCAGGCGATGAAATCATCCTCAGCATTGCCGAACATCACGCCAATATCGTGCCCTGGCATTTCCTGCGCGAACGTCAGGGGGTCAAGCTGGTCTGGGTCGATGTCGATGCCAAGGGCGATCTGGACCCTGACGCTGTTCTGGCGGCGATCACACCGCGCACCAAGCTGATTGCGCTGACCCATATGTCGAACGTGCTTGGCACCGTGGTTGACGTGAAATCGGTGGTGGCGGGGGCGCACGCGGCGGGGGTGCCGGTTCTGGTCGACGGATCACAGGCGGCGGTGCATATGCCGGTGGATGTCGATGATATCGGGGCAGATTTCTATGCCATTACCGGGCATAAGCTTTATGGGCCCTCGGGGTCGGGCGCGATCCATATCAAACGCGCCCGGATGGCGGAAATGCAGCCCTTCATGGGTGGCGGCGACATGATCCGCGAGGTGGCACGCGACGCGGTATCCTATAACGATCCGCCGATGAAGTTTGAGGCCGGAACGCCCGCGATCGTGCAGCAGATCGGGCTGGGGGCGGCGCTGGACTATCTGATGGGCGTGGGCATGGCGAATGTCGCGGGCCATGAGCGGGTATTGCGCGATTATGCGCGCGATCGGCTTGAGGGGTTGAACTGGTTGAATGTGCAGGGCAATTCGGAAGGCAAGGGCGCGATCTTTTCCTTCACGCTGGACGGGGCGGCGCATGCGCATGACATCTCGACCGTGCTGGACAAAAAGGGCGTCGCGGTGCGCGCGGGTCATCATTGCGCGCAGCCCCTGATGGCGCATCTGGGCGTGACGGCGACGGCGCGGGCCAGTTTCGGGATGTATAACACATGTGCCGAGGTTGACGCGCTGGTCGAGGCATTGGAGCTTTGCCACGATCTGTTTTCCTGACCTTCGGGTTTCGGTGCCCTGGCGGGAGCCACCGGCGGCTGGGGAAAAGATGCGAAGAAGGGTGCCGGATTGAAAGACTGCCGGAATTTGGTTTTAATTTCCCGGCGGCGCGCGTAAGCAAGGCCAAGCGATTCCTGTCGCAGGATGCACCCATAGCTCAGCTGGATAGAGCGCTGCCCTCCGAAGGCAGAGGTCTCAGGTTCGAATCCTGATGGGTGCGCCATTTCTTTCCCCCGCCTCCAAATGCATCCAAGATCTTGAAGATTAAGAATAAATGGACCTCGGAAGGCCGAGACCCGGGCGTTGGAAATAGACTCAACAAGGGCCGTTCCAAGCGCCATTCTCTTGCGGCTGAGTGACCCTGGCAGCGCCTTTTTTTCCAATGGTTTGTCGGCAGATGCCGGCTTTGAATGCGCGCTGATTCCCTGTGGTGCATTTTCAATGCGCTGCCGGGCAGTGGGCGGATCAATCGTTAAAGTCCAGCGCTCGGGCCTGCGCTTTGCGGCAGTGACGGATCAGGCCGATAACGCATCCAGCACCGGGCATTCCGGCACCTTGTCGCCAGAGCATTGCGCAGCGGTTTCGTCCAGAAGCTTTTCGATGCGTTGCAGGTCGGCGATTTTGGCGCGCACGACGGTCAGGTGGTGCTGCGTGCGGTCGAGAACTTCGGCGCAGGTCTGGGTGCCGCCATCGACCAGCGTCAGAAACTCGCGCACTTCCTGCAGGGAAAAGCCAAGTTCGCGCATCCGCATGACAAAACGCAACCGCCGAACATGCGACGCGTCATAGACGCGAAACCCCTTTGGCGTGCGCGGCGGGTCCGGCATGATGCCGATGGTTTCGTAATAGCGGATCGTCTCCAGGTTGCAGCCCGTCGCCCGCGCAAGGTCGCTTCGTAACAGGTTCGTGACCGGTGTTTTGCCGCCCATGTCGAAATTCTCCTTGCGTCTGTATCAACTACAGATCGTAACCAGAGGCGAATTCGAGGGCAAGAGGAGCGCGATTGCGGATGTCGATATCACAACAGGTCTCGGTGGCGGGGCGCGAAACCCACGACATGGCGGGAAACCGCGTGGCCACGGCCGGCAGCGTGTTTGGCGCATTGGCGATGACCTCGTGCTGTATCCTGCCACTGGTATTGGTCAGCTTTGGCGTGGGCGGTGTGTGGATCGCACAACTGACCGCACTTTATGCCTATAAATGGTACACATTCGCCTTTGCCGCAGGGTTCATCGCCTACGGGTTCTGGAGGGTGCACCGTGCCGAAGCGGGCGAATGCCGCGATGGCACGGTCTGTGCGCGGCCTGTGAACCGGCGGATCATGAAGGCGTCGCTGTGGCTGGCGGCTGTCGTCACGGGCGTCGCGATGATCTTTCCTTACCTCACCCCCTATATCCTGAGCTTTTGATGAAAGGACGAAGAATGAGATCCCTGGCACTTTCTGTCGCCGCCCTTGTGTTTGCCGGCGGCACGGCCTGGGCGGCCGAGCAACGGGCCCGAATCGAGGTGAGTGAATTGTTTTGCCCGTCTTGCCCCTATATCGCCGCCTCGGCGCTCAGGGCGGTCGACAGCGTGGACATCGTCGAGGCCGATTATGACGTGGCCGCTCAGCAGGCGGTATTTCTTGTCTCCTATGATGACGCCGTAACGACGCCCGAGGAGATTGCCGGGGCACCTATGCAATACGGCTATCCCGGCCGGGTGCTGGATATGGCGTCGGGCTCATGATCCGAAACGAAAGAGCGCCCCAGATGAACGATGAAAAACGCCTGCGGCGGGGCCTGATCGGCAGTGTCATCGCCGCGATCTGCTGTTTCACGCCGCTTTTGGTGCTGGTTGTTGCCGGGGCCGGTCTGTCGGCCATCGTGGGCTGGCTTGATTATGCGCTGTTTCCGATGCTCTTTGCGTCGCTCGGCGTGGTGGCGCATGCGCTCTGGCTGCGCGCGGACAGACCGGGGCGCTGCCCGAGAAACCCGATCATCGTGGCGGTTGTGGTGCTGTCGGTGCTCCTGTTCTGGCTCGAGTTTCGCTTTGCCCTCCGCCTCTCGATCGCCGCCGCACTTGCCGTGGCCGCCTATGCCCTATGGCTGCGGCGGGCCGCGGCCTCCGAACCGGTTGCGGCCCCCTCCGACCCGAACTGACCCAATTCAGAGAAAGACCGCCCAATGAAAGACCATTCCGATACCCCGAAAAACGGCAGCTACGACCTGATCGTCGTCGGTGCCGGGTCGGCCGGGTTCTCAGCCTCGATTACTGCGGCCGAGGCCGGCAAGCGCGTGGCGCTTGTGGGCCACGGCACCATCGGCGGCACCTGCGTCAATGTCGGCTGTGTGCCATCGAAGGCGATGATCCGCGCGGCGGAGGCGGTGCATTCGGGCATTGCAGCCGAGCGATTTCCCGGCATCGCCCCCTGTGCCCATGCGGTGGATTGGGCGGCGTTGGTGCAGGGCACCACAGAACTTGTTACCGAAATGCGGCACAAGAAATACATCGACCTGCTGCCCGAATACGACACTGTCGATTATATCGAGGACGGCCCCGCGCGGCTGCGCGAGGGCGGTGTCGAGGTCGGCGGGCGGACCCTTCGGGCGGACCGGATCATCGTGGCAACCGGATCACGCCCGCAGATGCCGGACATTGCGGGTATCGAGGCGGTCGAGGTGTTGGACTCCACGGCGCTTCTGACCCTGCCTGAGCGGCCCGAAAGCCTGATCCTGCTCGGCGGTGGTTATATCGGCGCGGAACTGGCGCAGATGGCGGCGCGGTTGGGGGTCGAGGTCACGCTCGTCACCCGGTCGCGGCTTTTGCCCGGCGCTGAGCCTGAGGTGGCCGGGGCATTGGCCAATGTCTTGATCGCCGAGGGCATCCGGCTGGAGACGGGGCTGGCCTATCGCAGCGTCACGGCAAAGGATGGCGGCGTCGCGCTTACCATCGAGCGCGACGGCGAACCGCTGACGTTGATGGCGCAACGGCTGGTCGCCACAACCGGGCGCATCGCCAATACGGAGGGGCTTGGGCTGGCCGATCTAGGCATCGACGCCGATGCGCGTGGCGCGATCAAGGTCGGGCCGGACATGGCGACCACACGCCCCGGTGTCTATGCCGCCGGTGACGTCACCGACCGCGATCAGTTCGTCTACATGGCGGCCTACGGGGCCAGGGTCGCGGTCAACAATGCGTTCGGGCTGGAGCCAATGCGCTATGACAACGCCGCCATGCCCTGGGTCGTCTTCACCGATCCGCAGGTGGCAGGGGTGGGGTTGACCGAGACCCAGGCGCGCGGCGCGGGCCATGACGTGAAAATCAGCGTCATCGGGATGGACAACGTGCCCCGGGCGCAGGCCGCGCGCGACACCCGCGGCCTGATCAAGCTGGTGGCGGATGCGGGAACCGACCGGCTCCTGGGCGGGCAGATCATCGCGCCGGAGGGGTCTGACAGCATCCAGACACTGGCGATGGCGTTGAAGATGGGCATGACCACCAAGGCGCTTGGTCAGACGATCTTTCCCTATCTGACCACGGTCGAGGGGCTGAAGCTCGCGGCGCAGACCTTTGACAAGGACGTGTCGAAACTTTCCTGCTGCGCGGGATAGGGCGATGGGTGGCAAGGGCAAGGCCTGGCTGATCGGCACAAAGACCGCCCGCTGCGGGGCGCGGTTGCCGGTGCTTGCCTGGGTAGTGTCGCTCGGCGCTTTGACTGCGATCCTCACCGGCAACGCCCTGCCGATTGCAGGCGGCGCGGTGATCGCTCTGGTCATGGTCGTGGCGGGTCAGATGCTTGCGCCCGGGCCATCCGGGCGCAGGGCGCAGGCTCTGCCCGGCGGCGGCCATGGCGCGTTTGAGGTCGGCATCGGCCGCGCCCCGCATGCGACCGGGCAGCGGCCCGGCATGATCCTTGGTGCCTTTTTTGGTGCTCTGAGCGGCGCTTTTCTGGCCGCTGGCTCGGAATTTCCCGGGTCTACAAGCCTCTGGTCGGACTTCCATCGCGGGGCTTGGCGCGAGAACTGGCACCTGTCGTTCAGGTTCCGGACGCACGTGTGTGCGCGCTTTGGGTTTCTTCATCTCTTGCCCTTGCGCGCCTTCCCGCGCTGGGTGCTTACCGTCACCCGTTTTGAGGGTCTCGACAGACCGCTGACCATCGTGACCACCGATCCGGCCTCGGGCGGGGCCCGCTACCGGAAGGATGAGGGCGACCTTGTCGAGCCGCGCATCGCCTCGATAAGCCGGCCCGGCCTCTTCCCGCCGGTCCGGTTCAGTGGCGGGGGCACCGACACCGAGCAGCGCGGGGGCGCAGGGCGACTTGCGGCCAAGCGCGCCTTCACAGGCACCCGTGCTACGCCATGTGTCCGCCCGCCTGCGGGTTGGCGGGGGCGCATCGGGCGCGCGTTCGGGATTGCGCCGCGCGTGATTTGGCAGCGCCTGACATGACAGCGGCGCTTCTCTTTGCTTTCACCGCCGGTGCGGTGGCCACGGTCAACCCCTGTGGCTGGGCGCTGCTGCCGGCGTGGTTCACCCGGCGGCTGGACGATGCGGGCGAGGCCTCCCCGCTCGTGGCGGCCCTGCGGGCGGGTGCATTGGCGACAACCGGGTTCATCGCGATCTTCGGGCTGGCGGGGCTGGGTATGGCACTCGGTGCCAATTGGCTTGGCCCGCTTTTGCCCGCCGTGGGGCTCGGCGTGGGAGTCGTTCTGGCTCTGGTCGGGATCGCCGCGCTTTCGGATCGGGGATGGAACATGTTTGCGGCGGGCGGAACCTGCCGACGCATCAGCGACCGCCACGGCAGCCTTGTCTTCGGGATCGGCTATGGCCTGCTGTCGCTTTCCTGCACATTGCCCATTTTTCTTGCCGCCCTCGGTTTCTCGTTGACCGGAACGCCGCTCGATCTGGCTCTGGGCCTTGTCGCCTATGCTTTGGGGATGGGAACGGTCCTGTCCACACTCGGGATCGTCGCGGCGACCACCGGGGTCGGGTTGGGCGGGCGCAACCCACACGCGCATCGAATCCTGCGCAAGCTCGGGGCCCTGCTTTTGCTGGTGGCGGCGGCCTATGTGATCTTCTACTGGGGCCGGGTCGTCTTTGGCGACGTCATGGCGGAAAACCGGATCGTTTATGCGGGAGACAGGGTTTCGTCGCTTTTGCGCGGCTGGCTCAGTCGCGGAACCGGCCGGACGGCGACGTGGATCGCTCTCGGTGCATTGCTGCTGATTGCGGTGGCGGTTTGGCTGGGTGCCCTTGCGGGACCGGCGCGCGCGGACCGGATTGCCAGGGACGCGTGGAAGCCGAAATGAGCGAATTGGGCAGCGGCGCATGGTTTGACCTCACGCTCGTCACGGACAAGACGGTTGCCGAGGCCCTGGGTGCCCTGCTGACCGACTGGCGCATGGCCAAACGTTGGGATGATTTGCCACCCGTCCATTGCCGCTTGCATCGCGCGATCCTGCGCCACTATCTGAGAACCGGGCGCGCACCTGGCCGGGTGGATCTCGCAGGCGGTTTGGGCGATGGCACCGGAGCGATGCTCGCCGATTTGGTGACACGTGATCTGATCGTCCTGGAAAACGGCGAAGTCGTCGGGGCCTATCCCTTCACTTCACGGCCCGCCCGTCATGCGGTCGAGATCGGCGGACAGGAGATCGCCGCCATGTGCGCCATCGACGTGCTCGGCGCGGGTGCCATGGCTCGGCGGGACGCCAGGGTGCGCGCGGACTGTGCCGAATGCGGCGCACCGATCCGGATATCGACGGGCCGCGACGGGCTGGAGGTCGCAAGCGCGCATCCCGGCGGCACGATGATCTGGGCCGGGGTGGAACCGGTCTCTGGCTGCGCGGCCGACACGCAATGCCGCTCGATGCTGATGTTCTGCCACGCGGAACATCTTGAGATCTGGCGGGCGTTCCATGCGCCGGGCGGGCAGGGATTTCGCCTGACCCCGGCGCAAGCGCTCGAATTCGGGGCGGCGGTCTTTCGGCCCTTCCTGCCCGACCCCGACGAAAGGAACACCCCATGACCATGCTCAAAGACCTGATTGTGATCGGTGCCGGAATGGCCGGGATCGCCGCCGCCAACAAATGCGCCGCCGCCGGATGGTCGGTGGCGATCATCGATGAGTTGCCCTATGGCGGCACCTGCGCGCTCAGGGGCTGCGACCCCAAGAAGATGCTGCGCCGCGGGGCTGAGATCATCGACGCGGCGCGGCTCATGCAGGGGCGGGGCATCGAGGCGGGCGGGCTGGCCATCGATTGGGCCGGATTGATGGCGCATAAGCGCAGTTTCACCGACAATGTGCCGGCGAAGATGGAAACCGGTCTGAGAGGAAACGGCGTCGAGACCCTCCATGGTCGCGCCCGGTTCGTGAACGAAAACACGCTGGAACTGGCGGCGGGCGAACGGCTGCAGGGGCGGCATATTCTGATCGCCACCGGTGCCGCGCCGCGCCCGCTTGGTTTCGCTGGTGCCGATCTGATGACCGACAGCACCGCGTTTCTGGAGCTTGAGGCGCTGCCCAACCGCATCCTCTTTGTCGGCGGCGGTTTCATCTCGTTCGAATTTGCCCATATCGCGGCGCGGGCCGGCAGCGTAGTAACCATTCTGCATCGCTCGCAGCGGATGTTGCGGCAGTTCGACCCCGATCTGGTGGCTTTGCTGGTCGAGCGATCCCGCGCGGTTGGCATCAACATTGTCACCGAGGCCGCGCCGAAATCCCTGATGAGGACCGCGCAGGACCTGATCCTGACCACGGCCTCGCCCAAAGGGGAAGACCGCCATATCGCCGATCTGGTCGTCCACGGCGCGGGCCGCGAGGCTGCGATCGGCCATCTCGACCTGCCCGCCGCAGGGGTGGATGCGACCCGCCACGGCGTCACCGTGCACCCGCATCTGCAAAGCACGTCGAACCCGGCCGTCTATGCTGCCGGCGACGCGGCGGCCTCGCCCGGACAGCCGCTGACCCCGGTGGCAGTGTTCGAGGGCAAGGTCGCGGCCTCGAATATGTTGAAGGGCGGCACCCGCGCGCCGGATTACACCGGGGTTCCCAGTGCCGTTTTCACAGTTCCGGAACTGGTCCGGGTTGGGCTGCTGGAGGAGGAGGCCGAGGCGCGCGGGCTGAGTTTCCGCGTCGTCTACACCGACAGTTCAGGTTGGCTTTCGAACCGCCGGATCGGCGAGACCCACGCAGCCGCCAAGGTTCTGATCGACGGTGCCTCCGGCCAGATCCTCGGTGCGCATCTGTTCGGGCCGGAATATTCCGAACTCGTCAATTTCGTTGGCCTTACCATGCGCCTGGGGCTGAAAGCGCGCGATCTGCAGGCGATGGTCAGCGCCTATCCTTCGGTCGGGTCGGACCTGGGATCGCTACTGGGGTAGCGAATTTTGCGGGCACCTCCCCGGTGCGGCAGAGCAGTCGAATACCCGGCCCACTGGGCTTCAGATCGAGACGGTCAGGTCTGGCAATTCCCGTTGGAGCGCGGCGATGACCGGTTCAAGCGGGATCACCTGATGGCTGTGATGAACGCCGGGGGCAAGCCCGGTCGTCAGCATCTGCCGGGCCATTTCGGCGGCGATGATCGCGGTCATCAGCGCCTCCTTGCGACCCGTCAAACCAATCGTCACCTCGTTTGCGCCATCCAGCGACCGGCCCGTGGCGCGCACCGAAACGCCGCACAGATCCGGACCTATATGAACGTTCATGAACAACCAGAGCGCAAGTTTGCGCCACCGCCGCCGCCGCAGCAACCGACCCAGCCCGATCTGCGATGACCGTGCGAAGGCCCAGGTCGACAGCCGATTATCAAAGCGGATCCAGGTCGAGACAGAGGGCACATCAGACGTGCGTGCAAGGACATGTTGGTCCGAGAAATTGAACCGATAGGCCGCGCGCGTGGTTTTCGCGCCCGGCAAGCCGAGCTCAAGGCTTTCCGAAAAGCTGCGCACGGATTTCATGCGCCCGTTCTCGCGCACCTGATATTCGGCATCCAGATTGTCGAGCATCCACGCGATCGCGGCCTGTCCGTGATGATCGCCGAGCCCCAGTTCCAACAAGATGTCCAGCCGGTCGACACGGTCCATCCTGGCGCAGGCACGCGCTGCCAGCAGGTTGGTCAACCCCGGTGCCACACCAACGCTCAGCAGCGCGGTGGCGTTGTTTTCCTTTGCGAGGGCATCAAGGTCTTCCACCTGGGACAGGAACGCATATTCGGCGGTGATATCGAGGTAGCCGATGCCACGCGAGAGGCACCGTTTAACGAAACGGGTGTCGGTCTGGTCGAGACAGACAATGACCAGCGCCACGCCGTTCAGTGCGTCGCCATCGGTGGCGGAATAGATATCCACCGCGCGCCCTTCGGCACCGTGTCCGATACCGGTCGCGGCAGCCGTCGCTTTGGCAAAACTTCGCCCGGCCACTGCCACGCGGCCCGGAAACAGCGGGGCAAGACGTTCGGCGATGACGCGTCCGACCTGACCGTATCCCCCTATGATAAGGATTTTTCCACCCTCCGGCGGGCGCGTTTCGGGGGCGGATCCCGCGCGTGGTTTCGGTGTTGGTTGGGTGTTCATGGTCAATCCTCTGGTTTCCCCGGCGCGGTCGCCACGGTCAGTTGCCTGGCTGAAAACCGGTGCCGGGATTCGCGCCGCAAAGCCCTGACAGCTCCAGCGACAGGAATTCCTGGGCCAGCGCGCCCGCGTCTTTGTCCGGGTCGATCGAGATTGCGTAGTAAATCGCACGCTCAATCAGGCCAAGCGCGGCCCAGGCCGAGGCGGGGCCGATGCCGTCGCGCACCAGGCCACGGCTCGAAAGGTCGCTAAAATAGTGGGTTATGGCGGTTGCGACCGCTGTGAGATGGGATTCGACCCGTTCTCTGGCATCCCGCCCAAGTGCCGCGGATTCGCGCAAGATCAGCGACGTCAGAACCGGCTCCCGGCGGCAGCGTGTCAGGATCAGGTGCCACATCTCACCCAGTTGCGCGGCCAGATCCCCCCGGTTCATGACCTCGGAAGACGGGAACCGGCCAAGCGTTTCCCCCATCAGGCGACCAAAGAAATCATCTGCCAGGTGGTGAAATACGGCCTCTTTATTGGTGAAGTAGAGATAGAAGGTCCCCTTGCCGACGCCGGCGGCTGTGGCAATATCCGAAACCCGCGCGGCGTGAAAGCCTTGCTCCTCGAATACGCTGATCGCCGCGGCGGCCAGCCGGGTTTTTGTTCCTTGGTGCTTACTTTCGCTCATTGCGGGGTCCAAAAGCTATGACTGACGCGTCAGTCATATTGATGATTTCGCGATTGCATGCAAGACACGGTGGCGCAGATTTTTTGAAATCCATGGCGGCAGGGATCGGTTCCACGCCTTCGCG
>Ga0316205_10002462_pt1 | contig 19237 bp, 17 predicted proteins | sample 3monthpyrite_MG_FD_204941 | JGI IMG/M metagenome (GOLD analysis project Ga0316205, IMG submission 204941) | Microbial mat bacterial communities from mineral coupon in-situ incubated in ocean water Damariscotta River, Maine, United States -... | ecosystem: Environmental > Aquatic > Marine >... | reverse complement strand
CGTGTTTTATCAGCAAGCGATGGATCAGTATTAAGGAATACCATGCCCACGGCATAGAGTTCACTGAGCTTGAAACCGCATGTTTTCGCAGCAGCTTGCATGAAGCTGTCAGGCTTGCTGATTAGCAGACCACAACCATCTCCAGATTTACCATCAGCCGCAACCGCACCACGATGGGTAAGGCGCGCTAAGGCACTAATGGCGGTATCAAGTAGCCAATGGCTAGGCTTGCCGTCCATATGTGCAATAAGGCCGAAGCCGCAATTTTCTTTTTCGAATTCTGGTCGGTAAATGCCAGATTGAATTTTATCGGAATAACTCACAGTACAGCCCGTTCTTGTGATTGAAATAGTACCTAATACCCAAGCGTGTCGCGGCCTAGGCAAAAGGGCAGTAATTATACAGGCGAGCAGGCTAAATTAGCAATTCAGATGCCGCTAAAGGCCTTGTAATTCAAGGTGGAATAGCCCAATTTGCACCATTAAGGTGCAAAAAAAGAGTGCTATTTGAGTGATTTGATATCACCTAAGCGTCTAGGCCAAGGTTCAGTTAATCGGAGCGCTCTAGGCAGGTTATTTGCTGCATTTCGGGCTTGCTGCTTAGTTGGATAGCTCTTATAGACAAGAATATACCAATCCTTACCCTTAAGATCGGTACGGATGATGGCGCTCTGAGAGCCAATTTTGTGGGCTTTTTGTACCAGAGCCAATGAACTGCGTTGGCGACTACCCATTATTTGTAGAGTGAAATGATTTTTATTTTGTTGCGTTAGCCAATCTTTATTTATCGGTGTGGGTTTTTTAGTCGGGACAGGTTTAGACGCGGGTTTTTCGCTAGTGATAGGTTTTATATTAACCGCAGGTTTAGCTGCAGCAGTTGGTTTCTTGGCAACGACGACAGTCTCCGCTATTGGTTTAATCTCAGGAATAGAATTTTTGTCAGTTGTCTTTTCTGCTGTGATGGGCTTTTTAACTAATTCAGTATTTTCCTCAACTAACGATTGTTTGGCAATTTCTTTGATAGGAGTTTTATCACCGACGGTTATGTTTTTAACTAAATCGACTTCTTCTTTAGTAAGAGGCTCTTCAGTAGTAATGGCCTTTTTAGTTGGCGGAATAGGTTTGTCAATATTGTTTGCTGCAGCAGCTGTTAGGACAGGTTCATCTAACGTAGTGTTATTATTAAGCTCCTCATCTTGCGGAGAGACTTTTGCGCTAGGTGGTAACAATGGTAGCTCACGTGTTTCTAATTTTGCTGTTTGTTTTTGACCTAATGAATGAATAACATCACGACTTATATACCAAGTGATAAGTCCAGCGATACCTAAGATTAAAAATACGCTTATGAGTGAACGCAGACGCGTTGTTAAATTTGAATGCGCACTTTTGTTGAGTTGTTTAATAGTCGTGCCTAATAACATTTCCTGGGCAAATTTATTAATGAGACCAGGAACACCGTTAGCTTGACGATGAATGCGTTTCATTTGCACTTGAGAAAAGGGGCTGTCACCTTGGAGACCTGCCACTGAAAGTCGGTATTGAATGTAATCAATACTTTGTTGTTCAGTGAGTGATGGCATGGTGAGCGTATGAGTTATGCGATGTCGTACTTCTTTAAGAGCAGGTGCATCAAACATTTCCATAATATTCGGTTCAGCAAATAAAACGATTCGAAGTAAACGTTCATCGTTATCTGAAAGTTCTGAAAGTTTTAACAAAATAGTAAGTGATGCTGTTGGTAGTTCATGTGCATCATCAATAATCAGAATTGGCATTAGCTCACTGAGCTTCATTTCAGTAAGTCGTTTTTGTAACATTTCAAGACCGCCACCAAAAGTAACGGTATCTTGTGGTATGCCAAATCCTTCTCCGATTTCAATTAATAATTGATCGGGGTTGGTCATGGTGTTGGCCTTGACTACGCACTGTCGCCAATTTTCGGTGCGCATTTCGATAAACCTATGTAACAAACTTGTTTTACCACTGCCTTCAATGCCAGTTACTACCAGTAAAAGTTCACTATTTTGTGACATGTGGTAAAGCATATTAAGACGTTGTGCTCGCTCAGTATCGAGTAAAAAGAATTCAGCTTGAGTAGAATTGGAGTCTTGCGTAAAAGGCTCTTGAGATAATTGCAATTGCTGCAAATAGCCAACGGGTGTTCCTGATACTGCGTACATGTCATCACTCATGATGTTGTCCTTCAACAAAAACGACTTGATAACCACGTTTTATTTGTGAATCGCGTTCTTTAAGCATGGCCTGCATGGCTTCGGAATAATCACTAAAATGACTGCGCCGAATACGTCCAGATTTTCCTTGGTATCCCATTTCGCGAACGAGCGACCAACCTTCAATTAAATCTTCCTGAATTAATAGATGCAGAAAGCGAGGAGCTTGTCCTACATCATCAGGTATTTGTTGCATATAAATCCGCATGAAATTAAGTTAATTGTTTCGGATCAAATAATTTGCCGTATTCAGCCATTGCATACCGATCTGTCATACCTGCAATGTAATCCGCAATGATTCGTGCTTTACCAGATTCACCTGCTTCAATTATTTGTTGTTTAACACGTCCTTGATACTCCGGTGGCAGTAGCAAAGTATCTTGCTTAAATGCAGAAAATAATTCTTTTATCATACGTGCAGATTTTGCACTCATACGCCGTACACGGTAATGCATATATAAATTTTCGCGTAAAAACCGCTTTATAATAAGGTTCTGTTCGCGCATAGCGTCACTATAGGAAATAATCGCTTCAGAGTGATGGCGTACATCTTCAATTGTCTGTGGTTTTACAGACTCAATACGCGCCTTGCTGGTTTCAATAAGGTCGATCACTTGGTAACTAATTAGGCGACGTACGATTTCATATATTTTACGACGATCAGGTAGTTCGGCATATTTTGTATCGACTTCCTCATAGAGAGCATTAAAGAATTCAACTTCACGAAGTTGTTCTAGGCTAATAAGCCCTGATCGTAGACCGTCATCAACATCATGACTGTTATAAGCAATTTCATCTGCAAGATTTGTTAACTGCGCTTCAAGCGAAGGTTGGTGTTTATTAATAAAGCGTTCACCAACATCACCGAGCAGTTTGGCATTTTTAATTGCGCAGTGTTTTAGAATTCCTTCGCGCGATTCAAAGGTTAAGTTTAGACCTGGAAATTGTGCATATTTTTCTTCAAGTTCATCGACGACGCGAAGTGACTGTAGATTATGTTCAAAGCCACCATAATCTTGCATACATTCATTTAAAATATCCTGGCCAGCATGGCCGAAGGGTGTATGGCCTAGATCATGCGCAAGTCCAATCGTTTCTGATAGATCTTCATTCAGATCCAGTGAGCGCGCGATGGTTCGACTAATTTGTGCCACTTCAATTGAATGTGTAAGACGAGTTCGGAATAGGTCGCCTTCGTGATTTACAAAAACTTGTGTTTTATATTCGAGTCTACGGAATGCGGTTGAATGGATAATGCGATCACGATCGCGTTGAAACTCTCCGCGATAGGCGGGAGATTCTTCAGCGTGTCTACGGCCATGACTCGTTTCATCAAGTGCGGCATAGCTTGCGAGTAGACGTCCGTGCATTTTTATCCTCGTTGTACTGGATCGAGATTTTTTTCTAAGAGTTCTTTTAACAAAGCATTATCAAAATCATCACAAATAAAACTTTTGCCAATTCCTTTCATAAGAACGAGGCGTATTTTTTTCTCCAGGTTCTTTTTATCAACTGCCATTATATCGAGGAATTCATCACTGTTCATCGATGTAGGTGGCTCGATCGGTAATTTTGCTTCAACAATAATATCTCGAGTACGATCGAGTTCTGTTTGCGTGAACCAGCCATGTTGATGTGAAAATTCTGCTGCCAGCCACATACCACAGCCTACGGCTTCGCCATGCAACCAATTACCGTAGCCTGTACCAGTTTCAATTGCATGGCCAAAAGTATGGCCAAGGTTTAGTAAAGCACGCACACCCGATTCTCTTTCATCGGCGGCAACAATTTCTGCTTTATCATGGCAAGAACGTTCTATGGCATATGCGAGAGTATCGGGATCGCGTGCTAGCAAGGCCGGTATATTTTGTTCAAGCCAAGTAAAGAAATCAGCATCATTAATGAGTCCATATTTTATAATCTCAGCAAGACCTGCGGAGAGTTGGCGATCATCAAGTGTGTTGAGTGTCTCGGTATCGGCAATAACACATTGTGGTTGATGAAATGCACCGATCATGTTTTTGCCAAGGGCGTGGTTAACGCCGGTTTTACCGCCAACCGAGCTATCGACTTGGGCTAATAGGGTGGTTGGAATTTGAATAAAGTTAACACCGCGCTGGTAGCTTGCGGCAGCATAACCTGTAATATCACCGATCACGCCACCACCTAATGCGATCAAGGTACAGCGGCGGGTAAAATGCTTCTTAAGCAAGGCATCAAATACGAGATTAAGTGTATCGAGGGTCTTGTATTGTTCGCCATCAGGAAGAATGACTGTCGCCACATCATAGCCATCAAGCAATGCGAGTGTGCGTTTAAGGTAAAGGGGAGCAATGGTTTCATTGGTCACAATCATAACTTCCTGTCCCTGTATGTGGGGGCGGATAAGCTCAGGATTGTCGAGCAGCCCAGTGCCAATATGGATAGGGTAGCTTCGGGTGCCAAGATCGACATGCAATGTTTTCATGCTTTAGATTTTCTCAAAATGTTAGTAGTCTGATTATATAATGGTTGTTCGATCAATGTCTTGCGTATAGCAAATTGTGCAGGTATTAATTTTGCTCGAGGCGACATTGTATTTCATCAACGACTTTACGGACGGTTTGACCGTCGGTTTCGATAACAAAATCAGCTACTGAACGATAAATGGGGTCGCGAATATCAAGTAGCTCGGTGATCTTCTGTTTCGGGTTGTCAGTTTGCAGTAGTGGCCGGTTACGATCACGGTGAGTGCGTTGAAATAGTTGGTCGATGCTTGCGTAGAGATAAAATACGATACCGCGTGATTGTAAGGCCTTTTGATTCTGCGCATCGAGCACAGCCCCCCCACCGGTGGCAAGTATAATCTTATCTTTTTGAGTCAAATCATCAATAACCTGACTTTCACGGGCACGAAAACCCGCTTCGCCCTCAATATCAAAAATAGTCGGGATAGTGACGCCAGTACGATCTTCGATTTCTTTATCACTATCGATAAAATCACGCTTGAGAGCCTTAGCGAGTTGCTTGCCGACCGAGGTCTTGCCTGCGCCCATAGGACCGACGAGAAAGATGTTACTTGCTTGATTCATTAATTTAAGCGCTTCATAAAAAAAAGGGGCCTGATATCTCAGGCCCCAATTGTGACGTGCAAACCGCTAATTATCAATTAAGACTTAAGGTGTCTTTGATAATCTTCGGTGTAACGAAAATCAACAGTTCTTGTTTTTCGTTTACAGAAGTACTTTGTTTGAATAGGAAACCAACATAAGGCAGGTCACCGAAGAACGGTACTCGATCAGATGATTCAAGCGTTCGGCGTCGGTAGACACCACCTAGGACAACGGTTTCACCATTATCAACCAATACCTGAGTGGTGACTTCTTGCGTATCAATACTCGGAATTGAAGAGTTGAGCAGGGTAATAAGATCACCCACTGTATCTTGAGTGACTGTTAAATCCATAATGATACGATCATCAGGAGTGATTTGTGGCGTAACCCGTAAGCTCAAGACAGCCTTCTTAAAGGTAACTGTTGTTGAACCATTTGCTGATGAAGTCAGATATGGAATTTCAGTACCCTGCTCGATATAAGCCTCTTTCTGGTTCGCTGTAATTACTCGTGGGTTTGAAATAACTTCACCACGACCCTCTTGTTGCAATGCAGATAGCTCTAGTTGCAATAGATTACCAAATGGTAATTTTGCAATCGCTAGTGCAAGCGAAGCAGCGACACCATCTGCAGGTGCTGCTGGCAGGTTAACCTGTAAACCATCGGTATTAGTTAGGGTATCAAAGTTAATTAGGTCGGTAGTGCCTTGCAGATTACCAGCAATAGCCGAATTACTTTGAGTACCCGAATTATTAGATGGTCGATTTTTCTGGCGGTTTGATATACCGAAGCGAACCCCTAAATCTTTACTAAAGTCATCATTGGCTACAACAACGCGAGACTCAATGAGTACCTGGCGAACTGGAATGTCCAAAGTAAGGACTAAGTTACGAATCTGAATCAACTTCTCTGCTGTGTCTTGTACTAATAGGGTATTAGTACGTTCATCAATAGTCACATTTCCGCGAATTGACAGTAATGAGTTGTCTTCAGATTTAAGTAATGCAGCTAGCTCTTCCGCTTTCGCGTAGTTAACTTGAATAAACTCTGAACGTAATGGTGCAAGATCTTCGATCTGCTTTTGAGATTCAAGCTCGAGTTTTTCACGGGCAGCAATTTCTTCTGTTGGTGCAACGAGAATAACATTACCCGTTTGACGTTTAGACAGTCCCTTCGTTTTCAGAATGATGTCCATGGCTTGATCCCATGGCACATTCTTCAAACGAAGTGTGATATTACCTTGGACCGTGTCACTAGTGACTAAGTTAAGACCGGTGAAATCAGCGATTAACTGGAGTACAGCACGAACATCAATGTTCTGGAAGTTAAGAGAAAGTTTTTCGCCTACATAGCCAAATTTTTTCTTCTTAAGTTCAGCTTGTTTTTCTTTGCTGATTTGACGAACATCAATGGTCATTACATTACCAGTTTGATAAGCAAGATGTTCAAATTCAAGTACTGCAGGGTCAATAATAACTTTGACGTTGTCACCACGTTGGTAACTATCAATTGTTTTTACAGGTGTAGCAAAATCAAGTACATCCAGACGTTGCTGCAGTTTTTCAGGCAGTGTCGAATTCAAGAAGTTTGCAACAATCTTGCCACCTTCTTCTTTAAGATCAACAATTGTTTTTGGATCCGACATGGTAATGATAATGCGAGCTTGGCCTTTTTCACCACGGCGGAAGTCAATGTTATCGATACTGTGGCTACCCGTTTCAAGAGCAACGGCTGCAGGTGTTTCTGCTGCTGTAGTAGTGGTGCGACTATTACCACCTGTATTCAAGGTAACAAAGAAATCATTACCTTTGCGTACCAGTGAGTAAGGAACTAATTTTACAAGGTTCACAACAACGCGTGTGCGGCCACCTGCCTCAACAGCAGTAACACTGCGAGCGACACCAACACTGATGCTGGTTGATTTCTTTTTAACCTGGCTTGCTGTATCGGCAAAGGTAAGAGCGATACGTGCAGGGTTGTCAGTAGTAAAGCTGATAGGTTCTTTAACATCACCTGACATACTGAATTTTAACTGAACCTGATTACCAGGCAGTGTCGCGTAACTAATCTCGTCGAGTGTTGCTGCAGCATAAGCAGAGGCGGGCAACAGAGTCAGACTAACTAAGGCAAACAACCATGTAGTGAGGCGTTTTATTGAATTATTATTTCGCATTGTATTACTTCCACTCATTGTATTTCCCCTTACTCTTCACTCAGGGCAATAGAGGCTTCACGTTCACGCCAGCCCCCAAGTCCATTCGGTATCACTTCGATGAGATTGATTTGTTCTTCGGATACGTTAATAACACGGCCATAGTTCTGACCAAGGTAATTACCGGTTACTATGCGGTGAATACCACCATCCGGATTATTTTGAATTTTAACGATGGCCCACAATGTATCATCGCGTTGCAATGTGCCAATCATGCGCACCGAATCAAGAGGAAATGCCTCAAGTGCTTCTTTGCGATGGTTGCTTGGTGGACGAATGCTGTCATCTGTACTTGCAACGGTGGCTTCATCTGTCGCAACTGTGTTTGTAAATGGATCACGACGCTCATCAGCTCTGTACAAATATGTTTCATAGGGCTGAATATCAGGTAACGCATCAATCTTGGTTACTTTGGCGGCATCGGATTTTATTTTGTCAGTAAAATCACGTAAATCCTGATGTGTATTATTGCCACAAGCCGTTAGCATCAGACAAAGTGCGGCTAAACTACCATGACGTAAATGACTAGCAAGGTGCTTATTAGTATTCATTACTTAGCACCCCCTTTAGCTGGTTTATCGGTTTCTTCATCGAGATACCGATAAGTTTTGGCTGTTGCTTCCATTACCAGTTGATTGCTTTCTTTCGTACTTTTAATTGAGAAGTCATGCAAAGTTACAATACGCGGCAAGGCAGCAACGCCACTGACAAAGCTACCAAATTCATGATATTCACCGGTAACGCGAATGCGAATAGGTAATTCGGCATAGAAATCTAAAGGCACTTCGCTATCAACTTTAAACAGGTCAAATTCAAGACCGCTGGCTAAACCTGTTTGCGATATATCAACAAGTAAATCGGCAACTTCTGTTTGGCTAGGAAGCTGTTTTAACATCGCACCGAAAGATTGCTTCATATCAATCATTTGTTGTTTATATAGGTCAATGTTGGCAGCCTTACGTGCGTTACTTTTAAATTCGGCTTTGAGTTTGCGTTCTTTTTGTTCGAGGCGGTCAAGCTCAGTTAATTGGTCTTTTGTATCGAACCAATAACCAGCACCTAAAACAGCGATACATATAACAGCAATAGCGAGGGCTTTCGCGGCAATAGGCCAATTGCCCATGTCATCAAAATCGAGTTCATTTAGTTCTGATAAATTCATTGAGCATCCTCCTCTTCAGCAGCCGCTTTTTTTGCAGTAGGGGATGTCTGTTTAACGACCAAGGTAAATTTACTAATGCGTTGACCTTTATCATTTTGTGTTTCAATAACATCAAGACGTGGGCCGGTTAACCAATCAGCATCATCAACATTACGCATATAAGAAGAAACACGAGCGTTTGATTGAGCAAATCCATCCAATGTAATTATTGGGCCAGTATTTTTTATATTTGTTAGATAAACGCCTGTTGGTATGGTGCTAACCATTTGATCAAAAACGTGCACTACTTGAGGCCTAGAACTCTGTAGTTGTTGAATAATATTCATACGTGCAAGTAGATTTGATTTTTCGTTTTCAAGCTCTTTAATTTCAGCTATTTTTTTCTCGAGTGTTTTTATTTCTTGTTGTAAGTAACTATTACGAGAAGTTTGGTTATCAATAAATCCGCCTATGCGAATATGCACGAGAAGAATAATTGCAAGCATTAGGAATGCAGCTAATCCAGCCATTGTCTGGAATTGTTTCATCCTCTCCTTGCGCTGTTCCTCTCGCCAAGGTAGCAGGTTAATTCTGGCCATTAGTCAAAACTCCTTAATGCCAAGCCGCATGAAATCATTAACGCAGGGGCATCATTACTGAGCGTTTGCGCTTTGACCTTGGAAGATAACGACATGTTTGTAAAAGGGTTTGCAACACTAGTGTTAGTACCTAGTTTTGATTCGATTAATTCATCAACACCAGCGATAGAAGCGCTGCCACCGGCTAATAAAATATGATCAACATTATTATATTGGCTTGATGAGAAGAAGAATTGTAGAGAACGGCTAACTTGTTGTGCCATTGCTTCTTTGAAAGGTTCAAGCACTTCAGGCACGTAGTTATCGGGCAAACCACCTTGACGTTTTGCCATGCCAGCTTCTTCATAGGATAAGCCATAACGACGTTGAATTTCTTCAGTCAGTTGCTTACCGCCAAAGACCTGTTCGCGGGTGTAAATAATTTTATTATCGTGAAGCACGCTTAAGGTAGTCATGGTTGCGCCGATATCGATAATTGCTACTGTTTTATCAGCACCATTATCCGGAATTTGACTAGCAAGTAGAGAGAATGCGTTTTCCATGACATAGGCTTCGACATCAACCACGGATGATTTTAGACCGCCAATCTCACAAGCAGCAATTCGAATATCGACATTTTCACTACGCGATGCGGCAAGCAATACATCAACACGATCATCGTCTTTACCGGATGAGCCAATAATCTCAAAGTCTATATTTACTTCTTCAAGCGGATAAGGAATGTATTGATCGGCTTCCAATTCAATTTGACTGGCCATTTCATCATCATTGAGAGATGCAGGCATGGAGATTACCTTGGTAATCACCGCCGAGCCGGCTACTGCGACAGCGGCATGCTTGGTTTTAGAACCAGAACGCTTTACAGCACGACGAATTGCTTCGCCAACGGCTTCAACATCGCTGATATTCTTTTCAACAACGGAATTTAGGGGTAATGGCTCAACAGCGTAACTTTCTACGCGGTACCGGCCACCGGAATGACTCAGCTCGAGCAGTTTGACCGCCGTGGAGCTAATGTCGAGCCCCAGTACGGGGGGCTGCTTTTTAGAGAACAAACTTGAGAAGGCCACCTTGTGTTTTCCTTTTATCATCCCGTTAGTTACGAGTGTTTTATATTTAACTACATTAAATACCAGAGTCAAGTATTTATCAATGTTAATTATCTATAATTTGAACTATCGCACAGTGTCACATGTCCTTTATAATCAATTAAACCGCCAAACACTTTGATGCGGTTCACATACCTAGAATCAATTGCTTATAGAGTATTCATGAAATTTCTCTTTAAATTCCTTCGCCTTAGCGTGGTTTGGCTATTTACGGCCTTCTCTGTTGGGGTAGTTTTATTGGCTGGTGTCTACGTTTATTTGGCGCCGAGTTTGCCGTCGACAGATGTTTTAAAAGATATTCAACTTCAGACGCCATTGCGGATACTTTCGCGTGATGGAGCGCTTATTGCGGAATTTGGAGAAAAAAAACGTTCACCATTAAAGTACCAAGATGCGCCTGACCTATTAATGAAGGCAGTACTCGCCGCTGAAGATAACCGCTTTTTTGAGCATCCTGGGGTTGATTATCAGGGTATTTTGCGTGCAATGGTTCACCTTGCGAAGACCGGACGTAAGGGTCAAGGTGGCTCGACTATTACTATGCAGGTTGCGAGAAACTTCTTTTTATCCAGAGAAAAAACTTATTTACGGAAGATCAGTGAAATCTTTTTAGCACTAAAGATCGAGCGTGAGATCAGTAAGGAAGAAATTCTCGAACTCTATATAAACAAAATATACCTTGGCCATCGTTCCTATGGTGTTTCAGCGGCGGCCAGAGTCTATTATGGTAAAGATATCAATGAATTACGTGTAGATCAGTTGGCAATGATAGCAGGCTTACCGAAGGCTCCTTCAAGCAATAATCCCATTACCAATAAACAAAAGGCCATGGACCGGCGCAATTATGTCCTCGGTCGGATGTTGGATCTGGGGTATATAGATCAAACTAGCTATGAAACGGCGACAGCGGTTGTTGATGAAGCGCGTTGGCATGGTCTCAGTATTGAATTAGAAGCACCCTACGTGGCTGAAATGGTGCGTGCGGAACTGGTAGCAAGATATGGAACGGAAGCCTATACGCAAGGTTATAAAGTATATACGACGATTGATACTCGTTTGCAGCGCTATGCAAACGAAGCTTTACGTAAAGCGACAATGGATTATGAATACCGCCATGGCTATCGTGGACGTGAATCGAAGGTGGTATTGGAGGCAGCATTACTAGAAGCGCTCCCGGTTATTGAGCCACCATTATTAAACCGACCTGAAACAGAAACGCAGGTTCCGGTCATTATTGAAAATTTGCCAGAGGAATTAACACGTCACGTAAGAGAAAGGCTTAATGAGTTCCCGGTGGTGGGGAAATTACAACCCGCGGTAGTTCTGCACACCGAAGAAAAAGCCATCACTGTTTTACAGCGTAATGGCGAATTTCACAGAATAGATTGGCAGGGTTTAAAGTGGGCACGTCCTTATAAAGATGAAAACACCCGGGGACCAAAACCAAAGTATGCAACTGATATTATTCTGCAAGGTGATATTGTCCGTGTACATGAAATGGACGATGGTAAATTTAGATTAAGTCAGATACCGGCAGTAAGAGGTGCATTAGCAACACTTGTACCGAATGATGCGGCAGTAAAAGCACTCGTGGGTGGTTTTGATTTTTATTACAGTAAATTTAATCGCGTGACACAAGCACGGCGTCAACCAGGTTCAAATTTTAAACCATTTATTTATTCGGCAGCACTTGATAATGGTTTTACAGCAGCAAGCATGATTAACGATGCGCCTGTCGTCTTTGATGATCCAGGTTTAGAGAATACTTGGCGTCCCGAAAATTATAGCGGTAAATTTTTTGGCCCAACACGTTTAAGAGTTGGACTAATGAAATCACGTAATTTGATTTCAATTCGTTTGCTTCGCGCAATCGGAGTTAAGACAGTAGTTAATTATGCAAATAAATTTGGTTTTGATGAATCACGATTACCAAAAGATTTATCATTAGCGTTAGGCAGCGCATCACTAACGCCTTTAGAGTTAGCAGGTGGTTATGCGAGTATTGCAAATGGCGGATATAAAGTGGCACCTTATTTTATTGAGCGAATTGAAAACGATGAAGGTAAGGTGGTTTTTCAAAGTAATCCACATCAGGTTTGTCGTGAATGTGAAAAGCAAATTGAATTAAAATTACAGCAAGAACTGGAAAAAGAATTAAATACAGAAGTAGCAAAAGAAATAGTTGTTGAGAATAAAGAAGTGCCAGCTCTTGATGATGAAGCAACTGCTCCACCTGTTAATGTCGCACAGCGGATTATGAGCGAACAAAACAATTACATTATGAACAGTATTTTATCCGATGTAATTCGTTTCGGAACAGGTAAACGAGCATTACAAATTGGACGAAAAGATTTAGCCGGTAAAACGGGCACAACTAATGAACAAAAAGATGCCTGGTTCTCCGGATACAGTAGCTCCTTAGTCACTACTGTATGGGTGGGCTTTGATAATAATAAGCCGCTTGGTTCAAGAGAGACAGGTGCATCAGCCGCATTACCGATGTGGATCTATTTTATGAAAAATGCCATGAAAGGCGTACCAGAAAAAAATATTGAAGTACCACAAGGCTTGGTAACAGTGAAAATTGATCCAGATACGGGATTACTCGCAGCACAGGGACAGCAGAATGCGATTTTTGAAATATTTCGTACGGAGAATGTGCCTAAACAAACAGCACGAATAAAATCAGTTAACGAAAAGGATCACCAGGAACCTGTTGAGCAAGCATCAGAACATATTTTTTAAGAAATAAAATTCATAGGTGTAAGAACATGGCGCGTAAAGCCAACCGTATAGATGCTAATGCCAGACAACGCATAGCTCAAGAGGCTGCCCGCTTAATAGTAGAGCATGGCATTAAAGATTTTCAGATGGCCAAGCAGAAAGCAGCACACGGTTTCGGTGTAACCGATAAGCATGTTATTCCAAGTAATATGGAAGTTGAGCAAGCGCTCCTTGAGCATCAAAGATTATTTCATTCAGAATCACAACCGCTACGTTTAAAAGAATTGCGTGAAACGGCAATTAAGGCCATGCAGATGTTAAAATCTTTTGAGCCAAGATTAGTAGGCTCAGTGCAGCGTGGTACCGCAGGTGAATATTCTGATGTGAATCTACATATCTTTTTAGATAGCCCTGAATCATTTGGCCATTTTCTTGACCAACATACAATTCCTTATGAACAAAGAGAGAAAAGAGTGCGGATAAGTAAGGAGCAATATGAAAATTTTCCTTCTTACAGTTTTATTGCAGGTAACGTTCCGATTGATATTGTTGTTTTTCCAATAATGGCGCAACGGCAAGCACCATTATCTCCAGTTGATGGTAAACCGATGCGACGGGATGATGTGGCTAAGGTGGAAGCGGCGCTTCTTCTTTGGGGAAGTAGTCTGGAGCGGCCATTTATAACGTAGATTTTTATTTTGGCGATGTTTTTTTTGATTTTCGATTATAAATCATCATTCATCATTTTCTTTTCAATGCTCGACTACACCAATAATCTCGCTTTTCGGCATATTTACTAATCTTTGATTTATAGTTTCCCCAGTCACTAGAATTTTTAGTGCCACGGTAGTTCTGGTATTTATAACGTGCTTTTGTACATTTTCTTTGTAACTCGGCGAAGCTATAGGATTTCTTTTTTTTCTTGCGACGTTTCTTTGTATGTTTGTTTTTTTTAGTTTTACGTAGCTTTAATTCTGGATTATGCCAGTCATAGTCATTTTGTATTTCTATGTTGAGGAGCTTATGCCTACCATTAGTCGCAGGCTCGTCACTGAATACGGGGCGGCCGTATTGGTCTTTATATTGGTATATTTCATTTGCGCATAGCGATGTGTGTAATAGCACGCTAAATATTAATAAGAGGCGGACCATCCTTGTCGCTCCCTGATGTTGTTAGGAAGATAATAATAAAGTGGCGGGGTGTTGCTGTATGTAGGGGTTAATGCGTAGATGGTGTAGGACGATGTCTCTAGTTGCTAGTTATTTACCACGATGTAATCGGCCGCACCAATAATCTCGTTTTTCACGTTGCTTACGTGTGAAATTAGTACGGGTTGATGTATTACGATATCTCTCACACTTTTCTTGCAAGGTTTTCATGTCAAATTTTTTTGGTTTTTGCAGCAGAGGAGCCACCTGTGTAGGCCCTTTTTTGGGGGTTCGTTGGGTTTGAGGAGGTGAAGCGATAATTTTGGCTATCAGGCGAAGGAGGGAGCTTCGCGCCGAGTTTATTTTTTATCTCAATATCCACGATATCGTGATCTTTATTCTGAGGTCGCTCACCGCTATAAATTGTACGGCCATTTTTATCAACACTGCGGTACACTTCGGTGGCATACAGTTGGCTGCTAAGAAGCAAGGTAATTAGGAAAACGGTGCGTAGCAAAATAATTATCTCAACGTTTCTGATGGTGTTGGTTTAATTCTAGCCAAGTTTGCTGAATTTTCATTATTGAGACGTTTTTTCAATACGTAATGCAACATTATTAAACCGCAGGCTATCCAGTCCTTCGTTACAGTCGCCAGTTATTATCTTTATCTGGTTTTTTCCTTGCCGCTGATGCTGCATTGGTAATGCGATGTTGAGTGACTGCTTTGAGCCTTCATCAAGTTCACGAAAATCAATCTCGGCAATACTTTCATTATTCAATGAAGACTTCGGTAGGAAAATAACTAGTAGGGCAAACGCCTGTGGTGATAACAACAAATGACATGTTGATGCTGGCTTTTATTGGCGCTTGTTCAAGAATAAGAGGAATAAGGTATGTGTTCTTAACTTGTCCGAGTTGCGCCCCTTTTAAACCAAGATCAACAATGCTTGGTTGATCTTTAATGGTCGTCATTGGCGCGACAAGTTCACCTGCAAAGACGTGTATTGTCGTTAAGCCAAGATAAATCGTTATTACTAGGAAATAAAATTTTTTAGTCATTGATTTTAGGATAATGGTTTGGGTAAGCTTTATTTGCAACACCGGACGTTACAGCCGCATGTGCAACCGCAGCGGAAACAAAATCTTTAAGTCGAGGGTCTAGTGGTTTTGGAATAATATAATCGGCGCCAAATTCAAATGGCGTACCGCCATAGGCATCGAAAACTTCTTGTGGCACAGGTTCTTTAGCTAAACTAGCCAAGGCGTTTACCGCTGCAACTTTCATTGCTTCATTGATTTCACTCGCGCGCACATCAAGCGCGCCACGGAAAATGAAGGGGAAGCCGAGTACATTATTAACCTGGTTGGGATAGTCGGAACGGCCAGTGCCCATAATCAAATCATCACGGGTAGCCAAGGCATCGGCAGGATTAATTTCCGGATCAGGATTAGACAGGGCAAATACGACAGGTTTGTCAGCCATACTTTTTACCATATCAGTGCTAATAAGATTCGGTCCTGATACACCAATACAAATATCGGCACCTTGCATTGCTTCGGCGAGTGTTCGTTGGCTATGCTTACTAGCAAAATTTTGTTTTTGTTCACCGAGATCATCGCGACCACTGTGGACAACGCCTTTGCGATCACAGAGCATAATATTTTCTTTAGGTGTGCCCATCGCTATTAACATATTCATTGCTGCAATACCGGCCGCACCGGCTCCAAGGCAGACGACCTTTATGTTGGCGAAACTCTTACCCTGAAGTTCCAGGGCATTTTTCAAACCTGCAGTAATAATAATCGCGGTACCATGTTGGTCGTCATGAAACACGGGGATATCTAATTTTTCGATAAGACGTTTTTCAATATCGAAACAATGTGGTGCGGCAATGTCTTCTAAATTGATGCCACCGAAACCAGAGGCGATGCGTGCCACGGTATCAACAAAATCATCGGGATCATCTGCATCCACTTCAATATCAAAGCAATCAATATCTGCAAAGCGCTTGAACAGGACAGCCTTGCCTTCCATAACGGGTTTACCAGCTAAGGCACCAATATTGCCAAGACCTAAAACAGCAGTGCCATCGGTTATGACCGCAACTAAATTACCTTTGGATGTGTACTTGTAGGCTGCTTCACGGTCGGCCTCTATTTCTCGACAAGGTGCGGCAACACCCGGTGTATAGGCGAGTGAAAGGTCTTTTTGTGATGCGCAGTCTTTGGTGACTTGAATTGCAATTTTGCCAGCAATAGGTTCAGCGTGATAACGCAGAGCGGCTGTTTTTAAGTCTTCGGTCATGATGATAGCTCGTCTTAAACAAGCCGCTATTCTACACGGCTTTATTAGTTTTGCGTGTGGCTAACGAATAATTTTAAGTGGTGTGCCTACTGTGGGTTCACCGTCAGGGTAATATTTGTTGAGCAAACGTAGTTGTGCTTCCGCATTCGCTCCAAGTAGCGATTTTTTCGCCAATTTAGCAAAACGAGTATTTTTCTTTGCCGTAATAATATGGATGCGGCGTGGCTTGGCTTTGTTGCGTTCGGCTTTAGTGAGTTTACGGAAGCTTTTTGCCGTAGCGAGAATCAAATTATCGAATTGATAAGGTTGCTTCCGGTCTTTGGCAACACCTTGGAATACCCATGCGCTGTTTTCTTTATAGATAACGGCAAAACGCGTTAGGCGGATGCCATAAGGCGAACGGACTGAAGCAATGGCGGTGTAGCCTTCATAACCGTTATGCTGAAAATTCTCACCTTGCTGCAGGTCTTTTAGCTTAAGTCGTTTCTCAAGGAATTTTCGTGGCCTCAGGCGACGGTTTAAATCCATTGTGGTGATTTGTAATACGGCTTCATTTTTTGGCGCAATAGCGACAATGCGGTCGGGTCGGTTTTCTATACGCCAATTCCTGGGTAACTTAAGACTGATGTCGAGTTCACGGTGATAAAAATGGTTACCACGCACGACACCTTGTTTTTCGCTGTCGCCAAATACTAGACCTTCAATATTACGCAGGAAGTCGACACGATTATTACGACTCGCCGAGGCTGTTTTGAGTTGTTGGGCGCGCATGACGACTTCTTGTAGACGTTTGTCATTATCCGGATGGGTGGCAAAGACGCCGTGGTAGGTATTGGCTTCACGGTCTTCTTTTTTCGCAAGTTGCGTGTCGTAGATTTCCTGATTTTTGAGGACACGAATCACTTCGAGCATAGCAAGCGGATCATAACCGCTACGAGCGATGTATTCAGCACCCAGTCTGTCAGATTCTAATTCATGATCACGACCATAACCTCGTACCAGTGCTGTACCAATCGTGTTGAAAAGATTACCCGCGCCATTAGCACCCGTTTGTGAGGCAAGCACTGCGGCGAATAACCCGGTTGCGGCGGCTGCACTTTGTTGGCGTACTGAATGTCGAGCAGTAACATGGCCAATTTCGTGACCGAGTACTGCGGCAAGCTCTGCTTCGTTACTGAGGTAGGCCATTAGGCCGCGAGTGATGTAGATATAGCCACCGGGCAAGGCAAAGGCATTAATATCTTTGCTATCGAGAACGGTAAAGCGAAAAATCAGATTACGACGGTGACTATTTGCGGCCAATTGAGAGCCGACCTTTTGCACATATGCTTGCAGTTTTGGATTGTTATAAAAACCATAGCGTTTAATAGCCAGAGCGTGGTTTTCTCGACCAATAGCGATTTCTTCATCTTCTGACATCAGTACGAAATCAGATTCGCCCGTGACAGGGTTAACTGCACAACCACTGAGTAGTACGAGCAAGAATAGTAAGCCGAGGCGCATGGCGATTAATAATGGCATAGGGTTAGTGTCGTTGTGGTTGCCGGTAACGTCAAGTTGAGAGTGTTAATGAATTTTAAGTGCATAGCGAGTACGTAGTCGCATGCGTAATTCACTCTTATGTTCATATAGCCAGCCTCGCCCAGTGATTGTCTTACCAAGTAACTCTCGGGGTTTGAGCGCACTGAATAGATGGAGTTCACTTTTTTCTATACGCATGGCAACCTTGCCAGGCAGATTAAGCCAAAGGTTACGACGGCCTTCACCAATACGGATGACCTTACCAGAGATACTTCGGTAGCCACGGGCATTGCGAGGTAGCTCGGTGCTAGAGATAGCGCGATAAGCTGGGAGTTGCCAGATGCCAATATTAGATTGTTGTGCCCGCGCTTCGGCACGTGAGTAGCAATCGAGTCCATTTAGGTTCGGTGGCACGGCAAGCAGGGTTGCAAGGCCATCTTGGAGTAGTTGTGCGGAGATACTCGAACCATTCTCACTATAGAGATGGGCAAGGCTGCGTCCGTAGCGGTCGTAGTGTTCACTATCCAATCGCAAGCCAAGGCGGTTATTACTGTTTGCGACTAACTGCCTTAATCGATCACGTGCCGCGGTAGCGAGTGGTTGGCCTGGTCGCCCTTTTCGTGCCAGTTCAGGCGTATTGATGCCGATTAGGCGAACCTTCTCACCATCCTTTAAATGCAAGGTGTCGCCATCATGCACATAACGAACTTGAACCTGTTTATCTATATGGCTGGCAGGGCAAAGGGGGGTGGCTTGTGCCGTTAAGCTTAAGCTACTAAGTAGGCTAAATAATAGGTAATAAAAAAGGCGCCCACGAATGAGCGCCTTTAAAAGCAATGATTGCTGCATGTAGCTTACGCTTTGCGGCGACCGTATTTCTGCTTGAATTTATCAACACGACCTTCGGTATCAAGCAATTTCTGCTTACCAGTGAAGAACGGGTGGCATTCTGAGCATACTTCGATAGCCATCGCGTCTTTACCGAGGGTTGAATTCGTTTCGAAGCTGTTACCACAGCTGCAAGTGACCTTAACGGTCTCGTATGAAGGATGAATCTCTGGCTTCATGGCCTGTTTCCTCAGAATTTCTGTGCGTCCCTGTGACGCGGGGTTAAGGGCGCGCATAATACGGAAAACTACCGCGTTCGGCAAGT
>Ga0316205_10002461_pt1 | contig 19240 bp, 23 predicted proteins | sample 3monthpyrite_MG_FD_204941 | JGI IMG/M metagenome (GOLD analysis project Ga0316205, IMG submission 204941) | Microbial mat bacterial communities from mineral coupon in-situ incubated in ocean water Damariscotta River, Maine, United States -... | ecosystem: Environmental > Aquatic > Marine >... | reverse complement strand
TAAAATAAAGAATAATATCAATAACTTATATTATCTTTTTAAGCCTAACAAATCGTGTGTAAACTTGTTGTAAACTGTAGACAGATTGTGGATAACTCACACTTACAAACTTGTTCACATCAATATACAATACTTATCCACAACTTCTTATAAGCTTAATTATTCATTTTTAATTACTAAGAATACGTAATAAATTTGTATAATCTTCATCAATTTTACTATCAGAATCTCTTAATTCAGTAATTTTCCTGCAGCCGTGTAATATAGTCGTATGGTCACGACCACCAAAGGCATTACCTATTTCAGGCAAACTATGATTTGTTAATTCTTTAGATAAAGCCATAGCTACCTGACGAGGTCGCGTTATTGAACGACTCCGACTATTTGAATGCAAATCAGAAATACGAATTTTATAGTATTCTGCCACTGTTTTTTGTATGTTTTCAATGGTTATTAAGCGGTCATGAAGTGCTATAAGATCACGTAAAGTATCTTTAGCAAACTCCAGTGTTACAGGTTTACCCGTAAAATTGGCCGTTGCCATTACACGTCTTAAAGAACCTTCCAGTTCACGAATATTGGATCGTATACGTTTGGCAATAAAAAATGCAACTTCATTAGGCAGGCCTATGCCGAACTCTTCTGCTTTTTTTTGTAAAATTGCTACCCGTGTTTCAAGTTCAGGTGGTTCGATACAAACAGGTAAACCCCAGCCAAATCGAGACTTTAAACGTTCTTCCAGGCCATCAATTTCTTTAGGATAACGATCACAGGTTAAAATTATCTGTCTTCCGCCTTCTAAAAGTGCATTGAAAGTATGAAAAAATTCTTCCTGTGAGCGCTCTTTACCGGCAAAAAACTGAATATCATCAATTAACAATACATCAAGTGATCGGTAAAATTGTTTAAAATCATCCATTGTATTGTGTTGCAGTGCTTTGATCATATGAGTTACAAAGCGTTCTGAATGTAAGTAAACGATCCTTGCTTGAGGGTTATTATGTAAAATTTGATTACCGACAGCGTGCATTAGGTGTGTTTTACCTAAACCTACACCACCATATAAAAAAAGAGGGTTATAAGAACCTGCAGGATTTTCTACTACCTGTAGAGAAGCCGCCTTTGCTAACTGATTACTCTTGCCCTCAATAAAATTATCGAAAGTAAAACCTATATTTAGGTGGTTTTCGAGTTTTTCATTCGATGGTTTAGTCACTATTGAAGGTTGTTTGGGTATATTTTTTGATGTAATAGCAGCTTGAACAGGAGGTGCTTTAAAAACGGGTTTAGGATTTTTGCTCCCAATATCAAGTGAAACAGAAATAGCACGATTAGTATCTATTTCTTTACATATTGTGGTTATTTGTTGTAAAAAGTGTTGTTTTACCCAATCCATAACGAAACTATTAGGGGCGAATAGAGACAACTGGTCATTCAGTTCCTCTGATTGTAGAGGCCGAATCCAGGTATTTAATTGCTGATCTGATAATTCTTGTTCCAGTCGTTGTAGACACTGATCCCACAAAGCGCTCGACACGAAATATAATCCCCAATTAGTATTCACTCTTTTGCCCAGATAGATGAATACCGTTAATAAAATGACGGGCAGATATAGAAAGCAGAACGTTTCATTTTAACCTGCAAAGGATAATCGTGAAACTACTATTTAAAGCATGATTTAGATTAGTTAATTTTTGTAACCTTAAAATACAAGCATAAAGCGAATATGTAGGGGGGTTAACTAACGTAATTAGGCAGTAATGGTTATTTTAAAAATATAACTAATATTACTTTGACTAAGGTCTCCGCTACGATTAGAATACACGCCCCAATTTTTCAAGATTAATATTAGGTCCGTACCAATGAAAAGAACCTTCCAACCAAGCCGAATTAAACGTGCACGTACTCATGGTTTTCGCGCTCGCAGCCGCACTGTTGGTGGCCGAAAAGTTTTAAAAGCACGTCGCGCAAAAGGTAGAGCACGTCTGTCAGCATAAGTTTAGCGTTAGCTAAACCCATGTGATATCAGGCAATATTAGGCAATATTTAGACGTGTTGGTTAATGTCAGATAAAACGGAATGTTTTTCGAGACAACTCCGTCTGCTTAAACCAGATGAATATAGCCGGGTATTTAAAAACCCGGTTCGTTCCAGTGATCGTTATTTAACAATACTTGCTGTTGTACGTGAACAAGCTGAGACAACAGGCTTACAAAATACAGATCTGGTATTAAATTCGCGTTTAGGTTTAGCAATATCAAAAAAAAATGCTAAACGAGCAGTAGATCGAAATCGTATAAAAAGACTTATACGTGAAAGTTTTCGGAAAAATCTACAAATATTACCTGCAATTGATCTTGTAGTAATGGCAAAACCAGTTACTAAAAGAGCAGAAAATAAGCAAATATTCCAATCATTAGAACAACACTGGAATAAACTAGCTAATAATTTTCAAAAATAGCTATGCGCAAAATATTCATCGGACTCATCCATTTTTATCAATACGCTATAAGTCCGTATTTACCACCCCATTGTCGTTATACGCCAACATGTTCAACATATGCAGTTGAAGCTATTGGCCGTTTTGGTATATTGCGCGGTGGGTGGATGGCATTACGTCGTATTGGGCGCTGTCATCCCTGGCATGAGGGTGGATATGATCCAGTTCCTGATGACTCACAAAAAACAGAATGTAAACACTAATTAAAATCTAAAAAAGTAATCAGGATATCAATGGAAAACCAACGCACCATTCTTTACCTCGCTTTTGTTTTTACTTTATTTCTGCTTTATCAGGAATGGCAAAAGGCCTATGGTCCACAACCTGTTGTGACTGATGTTGAACAGGTTTCATCAGCTATTTCAGATGCTGAAATCAGTTCGCTTCCAGCAGCCGGTATTCCAGCAGACAAACCCGTATCAAGTAATTCACCTGCTGCATCCGAAGAAAACATAAAACGTCAGGCAGTACACGTAGTAACAGACGTAATGGATTTGAAAATTGATACTCAGGGTGGAACGATTTACCAGCTTGATTTACGTGATTACCAGTTTGATGCGAAACAAAAAGACAAACCTTTTCGTTTATTCTCAACTAAAGAGAGTATTTACCACACTGCTCAATCAGGTCTGGTGTCATCTGCACACAAAGCACCTAATCATAAAGATATTTATCAGGCTGAAAAAGCTGAGTATCGAATGCAGGAAGGTACGGATGAGTTAAAAGTGTCACTCTACTGGCAAAAAGAGGGTGTGCACGTTCAGAAAATATTTACATTTAAGCGTGATAGTTACGTTATTGATATTGAACATATTGTGTCAGCAAGTGACTGGAGTGGGTCAGAATACCGTCAATTAGTCCGTTCTTATCAGGAACGTGAATCAACCATGATACCTACTTATGTAGGCGGTGTTGTGTTTAATGATGAGATTAAATACGAGAAGGTTGATTTCGATGATATAGCTGATCAGAGTTTTAAATCTGATATGAAGGGTGGATGGGTTGCCATGATTCAGCATTACTTCCTTGCTGCATGGGTGCCTGATCAGAAACAGAATAATTTCACCTATACTTCTCATCCCACAGGTAATCGTTATATTTTAGGTATGCGATCACCTGCAGTAGTGGCTAAGGAAGACTCTCCTGCATTATTTAAAAGTCAGTTGGTCGTTGGACCTAAATTACAGGATGAGTTAGAGAAAGTAGCACCCGGACTAGAGTTAACGGTTGATTACGGTATTTTAACTATATTATCAAAACCTTTATTCTGGTTACTTAAGTTTTATCATTCTCAGTTTGATAACTGGGGTTGGGCAATCATATTTTTAACGATTACTGTAAAAATTGCTTTTTACTGGTTATCTGCAAAAGGTTATCGCTCAATGGCGCGTATGCGGAAAATTGGTCCCCGCATGCAGACCCTGAAAGAGCGATATGGCGATGATCGTCAGCGTATGTCTGCTGAAATGATGAAAATGTACAAAGAAGAGAAAATTAATCCGCTGGGTGGGTGTTTTCCAATACTGATACAGATCCCCGTATTTATTGCATTATATTGGGTATTACTGGAATCAGTAGAGATGCGTAATGCGCCTTTTGCATTATGGATTCAGAACTTGTCTGAACAGGACCCCTATTTTATTTTACCCATATTAATGGGTGCTACCATGTATATTCAGCAGAAGTTGAATCCTGCGCCAGTTGATCCGGTTCAACAGAAAGTTTTCCAGTTTATGCCGCTGGTTTTCACTGTATTCTTCCTGTTTTTCCCTGCGGGTCTGGTACTTTACTGGGTTGTTAATAATACACTTTCAATAATACAACAGTGGATCATCACTAAAAATATTGAAGCTGAAAAATAGTTTTTACACTATAAACCCTTCTCCCTCGGGGATAGGTCGCTGCTTTTTGCGCCCTGTCCCCTTATTTATGCCATCAAGAGTTTTCTGAGTCGCATAACTACACTGTCAAATTTTAGTGGTATGGGTTTAGGGGACAGGGCGCAAAAAACGCGACCTTTCCCCGAGGGAGATGTGCCATAACAGTGTAAAGTCTGTCTAGTTTAAATCTCTATATCAAAAATTTTCTTCTGCAAGTAAACTCTTTTAAATGACGAAATCAAATATGGATACAATCGCGGCAATTGCTACAGCACCTGGAAGAGGTGGTGTTGGGATTGTCCGTGTATCTGGTCCAGCAAGTTTTAATATTGCGGATCAAATTCTTAAAATATCTCCGGAAATTCGTAAAGCCCAATATTTGCCTTTTGTAGATGCACAAGACGAAGTAATCGATACTGGTATTGCACTATATTTTAAGGCTCCAAACTCATTTACAGGAGAAGATGTGTTGGAGTTACAGGCACATGGTGGACCTGTTGTACTCGATATGATTCTTAAACGCGTACTTGAATTAGGCGCTCGTCCTGCCCGGGCAGGTGAATTTACTGAACAGGCGTTTCTTAATGACAAAATGGATCTGGCTCAGGCTGAAGCCGTTGCCGATTTAATTGAGGCTGAATCTGCAGAAGCAGCTAAAGCGGCGGTAAGATCTTTGCAGGGTGAATTTTCAAATACTATTCATGAATTAGTGAATAATTTAATTGAATTACGCCTGTATGTAGAAGCATCGCTTGATTTTCCAGAAGAGGAAATAGATTTTCTGAGTGATGGAAAAGTCGAATCTAAACTGGTTTTAATTGAAAAGGCTTTATCTGAGGTTTTTAAATCTGCTCGTCAGGGTTGTTTATTAAGAGAAGGCATGACATTGGTCATAGCCGGCAGGCCCAATGCAGGAAAATCCAGTTTGTTAAATCAGCTTGCTGGTTGTGAATCGGCGATTGTTACAAATATACCCGGCACCACACGTGATGTCTTACGTGAACATATCCAAATAGATGGATTACCTTTACATGTAATAGATACTGCGGGATTAAGAGAAAGTGATGACCCAATTGAACAGGAAGGTGTACGTCGTGCCTGGCATGAAATTGAACAGGCAGATCGAATTATACTGTTAGTCGATGATACGCATAGGGATGATGATCATCTGGAAATTGAAGAACAATTACCAAAACATATTGGTGTCACCCGCGTGTTTAATAAAATTGATACTTCTGGAAGAACTCCAGAACTGATTGTGACAGATGAGGAAATAGATATAACGCTGAGTGCAAAAACGGGTGCGGGAATGGATATACTTAAAACGCATTTAAAACAATGTATGGGGTATGAGCAAAGTAATGAAGGCCGATTTATGGCGAGAAGACGTCATATCGATGCATTAGAAAATGCAGATCAACATTTACAGAGTGCTCGTTATAACCTTATAGAATTAAAAGCAGGAGAATTACTAGCCGAAGAGTTGCGCTATACTCAGGAACAGCTTAATGAAATAACAGGCGAATTTACCTCGGATGACCTATTAGGTAAGATCTTTTCAAGCTTCTGCATAGGAAAATAATAATGAAATTTTTAATACGTTATCTTGCTTTACTGTTAATGTTTAATACGCAGGTTTTTGCAGAAGATCAGTATATCCCTGATAGTGGAGATGCAGAGCTAGATGACTCATTACAATTGATTCATAAAAATATTAATAGAAAAAACAAAACAAAGTTAAGTGACTTTGTTGATAAAGTAGCAGAAGACTTTCAGGTGCCGGTAGGTAAAGTAGAGGAGCTTTTTAATATTTATGAATTCAAAGCACCAGATGTTTTGATGAGTGTTTCAGTTGCTGATGTGAGTGGCCAGCCATTACAGAGTATTTCAGTTCTGTATGCTAAAAATAAGGAAAAAGGCTGGAAGTACACATTAAAACAAATGAATATAAGAAAGGGCACTACAGTTTATAATCAAATAAAAAAAGATGTTGCTAAAGAATACTAAAAAATATTAGTTGCTTTATGAAAGCTGGTATTTACTCATTAGAAACTCCAGAACCTCATTATCAGAGCCTTTAAAAATGACTCGTTCTGCTTTTTTACTAAATTGATAGTCATACATCGGATCATAATAATCCATCAATAAAGATTTTATCCAAACACGGTGTAATTCCATATTACCTGTAGATGAATGTTCAGATATAGCCTGATTTAATATAGATTTAAGTTCCTTATATCGAACACCACCTAAGCGACGTTGAATTTTATCGATTGCTTCGTTAAGTTGATTTGACCAGGAATCAAAACCAGTATCTTTATCATAAAAATTTTGATGCTCTGCCAGTGCTTCAATTATGTATTCCTGAAAAGTAATATCAATCCGAGATTCGACACTGGTTTCTAATTGAATAATTGGAGATTTTTGCATCTTGTTAAATAAAACTTCAGGAATGCGTCTTGAACCAATATTAGGCGCTTCATCTTCGAAAACAAGAAGTGATGTATTATCATTACGATGATTTAATAAATTAATTGAAAGATTATTCTCAATAGTTATTTGAGTTGGTTGAGGTGTAACATGCTTACCGAAAACAGAACCTCGATGATGAAACAGGCCTTCGAGATCTGTTTTTTGATTGAGCTTATCGAGTAAGATTGTTTTTCCAATCCCGGTTCGGCCACCTAAGATAACAGGTTGAATCTCATTTACAGATGTTTCGAGCTCATCTAATAAGAATCGACGCATGGCTTTATAGCCGCCTTTGACCCGTGGATAAACAATACCGGTTTTTTCATAAATCCATTGCTGAGAGATCTTAGAACGCATGCCTCCACGAAAACAATATAGTACGCCTTCGGGATGTTTGGTTATAAATGATTGCCATTTATTTACACGTTCAGATTTTATATCACCCTGCACTAGTTCATGGCCTAATTCAATCGCCTCATCCTGCCCCATATTTTTGTATTTTTTACCGATTATGTCTCTTTCATTATCATTAATGAGAGGACAATTTTCAGTAAAAGGAAATGCGCCCTGGTTAAATTCAACTGGGGCACGTACATCGAGTAAGGCTGTCTTATTTAAAAATAAAGCCCGGTAATCATCAATTTGTGGAAGGTCCATAAGGTCGACTTATTATGATACATCTAGTATAAAAACCGTAATTATACGCTGATGTAAGGCGTTATGTGATAGCTTTAAGAAGCCAGAAATGTGACACGGAATATAATTAACTGAATATACTTAAGCTTTTAACCTCTTAAGAAAGACCTTCATCTCTTTAGCAGCCTGGATATCCCCCTTGCTTTCAGCAATTTGAATTCCTTTTTCATAGGTATCAATAGCAAGTTGATTCTGATCCGATGAAGAATAGGCTTTGCCTAGTAATTTATATGCAGCCGAATATTCACTGTCGAATTCCAGCGCTTTAAGCAGGTGCTCTATTGCAGCAGTAAAATCTTTCTGTTTTAAAAGCGCCTGTCCAAGCCCAAAACGTAGTATTAGACTGTCCTGCCCATTTTCCAGCATTGTATTGAGTGTATTGATATCCATGTTTTACTATATAAGGCGTGATATGACGGATTTCAAGCTGTGATGAGTAAATACACAATGATTTCAACATGATAAGATTATTCTAGAATTTCAGGATATTATAGGGATTAGAATTCAAGAATCATGAGAGTTGTTTACTTTGTTTTAGGCTGGGTATTTTTTGCACTGGGTGCAATAGGGGTTCTATTACCCGTGGTACCGACAACGCCATTTATGTTGCTGGCTTTGTGGGCCTTTTCCCGAAGTTCTGAACGTTTTCATAACTGGTTATATAATCATCATTTTTTTGGTCCACCCCTGCAAATGTGGAATAAACACAGAGTGATTCCCTTAGCAGCTAAAATAATGTCGATTAGCTTTATGAGTATTAGTTTCATATATATGATGATATTTTCACCAGTTGGAATAATGTTAAAAGCAATTATCGCAAGCTTAATGATATATGGTGCATGGTTTATATTAACTAAACCATCAAATCCGCCTAAACACGATAGTATTACCGAAATATAAGAAATATCCTATGTCGACTATTTTAAAAAAGTTTTTAGAAGCTGATGAGTTTAAGCAAGCTCATGCCTGTGAGCGTGTAAATTACAGAACTGGCGAATGTATATTGATGGAAGGAGAAGAGAGTCTTGATGTATATTATATTGAAAAGGGCCATGTGCGTATTAATAAGCGAGTCGTACTGCATGATGGCCGACATATTCAGTCGGGATTCTGTGATTTAGCGACAGGAGACACTTTTGGCGAATTGAATTTATTTGATGGCTCTCCTCGTAGTGCATCAGTAGTCGCAGTTGATGAAGTTGAGTTAACACGCATTAACAGGAAAATATTATTAGATTATATGGATAATCACCCTGCAGAATCATATAAACTATTTAAGTACTGGTTACAGCGATTAGCTAGCAATATTCGTCAATCTAATGACAGAAGTAGCCATCTGTTTGCCTGGGGATTAAATCAATACGGCATAGATGACGATTTATAATAAACAATTAAAATAGAAAACAATTATGAAAATTAAATTGCCATTAGATCAGGATAAAAAATTATCTGTGATATTTCGGGTTGAGCCAGGATGCCTGGGGCCTCAGGGTGAAGAGCATGTTGCCGATTTCTGTATAGCTGCTCAGAAAGTAGTTGATAATATTGATGCTGATTTTGTCCATTGGGAAATCACGCCTAGACATAATAAAGATTTGGCAGAGATGGAATATAAATTACTAAATAAAAAGCTGTCACATGATAAAGCGGCAAAATATCTGGCTTTATTTGAAAAAGACCTTGATGAGTTTGAAGGTCATTTGCACGATAAACTGGCATTGTTAATTGATGAATATTTAGGACACTAAAAACTGAGAATTAAATGAAAAAAATAATACTATTTATGGTTACATTTTTTATGATGTTTGACGTTATTTTAGCAGATAATGACTCCAGATTGACGCTGCAAAAACTGGATGGTTATCACATCATGACCGGGTTAGAAATAAGTGAAATCCTTTTAGGAAAAACAGTTATATTAAAAGATTTATTATCAGAAGCAGTATACGAAATAAAAATAAGTCAGGATGGTTTAACTGAGAAGAAAGTTATAAAAGCTAAAAGTCCTAAAACACTAACTAATGTAGATTATCAGGCTAGGGCAGATATATTAAGTGGTGATGTAAAGTTTGCAATAGAAGGAAATAAAATTATTACAACTGATGGAGTAAGAACTTATATAGCTACATTATATAAAAAAGGTATTAATATTTATGGTGTACGAGATGTAGATCATGAATCGGTAGACTTTCAAATTTTAACAAATTCTAAAACAACACCTTAATAGATATTAGTAACATATTCCTGTAATTAATAATGGACGTTTTATCAGGGTTAAATGTTACGCAAATCGCGCTTGTTATGCTGGTCTTTATATGGACTGGATTTGTGCGTAGTGGACTTGGTTTTGGCGGAGGTGCACTCGGTTTACCTCTAATGTTATTGATTTTTAATGAGCCATTATTCTGGTTACCTGTAATTGGTATTCATTTATTATTTTTTTCTAGTCTCACTCTCCATACTCGTATCGCAAAGGTTGACTGGCTTTATTTAAAAAAAGCTATTCTGATTATCATTCCCTTCGTATTAGTCGGTGTTGTTGGTTTGATCAAACTACCAACGAACTGGTTATTAGTATTCATTTATTTAATTACAATAGTGTATGCACTGATGTGGCTGCTCGATTTACATATTAGAAGTAATAATAAATGGCTTGATGGCTGTTTGTTATGTTTAGGTGGATATGTAGCAGGTACTTCATTAACAGGTGCGCCCTTAATTGTTGCGGTGTTTATGCGACATGTCTCATCTGATTTGTTACGTAATACATTATTTGTTCTCTGGGTAACAATCGTCATAATTAAGATGAGCGCATTTGTGATAGTTGGAATTGAGCTGAATCTGATCATTGCGTTGATGTTAATACCTGTCGCGGCGATTGGACATTTCATTGGCCTGAAAGCTCATGACAAAATTATTAAGAATAATGAACTGTTTAAAAGAGTAGTGGGTGGAGTGTTAATAGTTATCAGCAGTCTTGGTTTATATAATATTTAAATATAAACAAGTGATTTCACGCAATATTTGCTAAAATTGCTGAAATATTAAGCAATAAGTCTGAAAACGATGTTTTATAACGAAACCTACGATGTAATAGTGATTGGTGGTGGCCATGCAGGTACAGAGGCTGCTCTGGCGTCTGCTCGCATGGGATCAAAAACCCTGCTGCTCACTCATAATATCGAAACCCTTGGTATGATGAGTTGTAATCCTGCGATAGGGGGCATTGGAAAAGGACATATAGTTAAAGAAATTGATGCCATGGGCGGCATTATGGCAAGAGCTGCCGATAAGGGTGGAATTCAGTTTCGTACTTTAAATAGCAGCAAAGGCCCGGCAGTGCGTGCGACTCGGGCACAGGCAGATCGTCAGTTATATCGTCAGGCTATTCGAATTGCCCTTGAAAACCAGCCTGATTTATCGATTTTTCAGCAGGCCGTTGAAGATCTGATTATTGAAAATGATCAGGTAGTGGGTGTTATTACCCAAATGGGCCTGAAATTTAAATGCAAAACAGCCATATTAACCGTGGGTACATTTTTGGGTGGGCTTATTCACATAGGTGAAAGTAATCATTCCGGTGGTCGTGCGGGTGATCCGCCTTCAATTGCGCTTTCTAAACGGTTACGTGAATTACCCTTTCGCGTTGATCGATTAAAAACCGGTACACCGCCACGCATAGATACTCGATCCATTGATTATTCAGAATTACAGGAACAGCCTGGTGATACTCCGACACCGGTGTTCTCGATTACGGGTTCAGTTGATGATCACCCGGAGCAGATTTCCTGCCATATCACCTATACCAATGCAAAAACACATGAAATTATACACGGTGGACTGGATCGCTCACCCATGTATTCAGGTGTTATTGAAGGTGTCGGCCCCCGCTATTGTCCATCAATAGAAGACAAAATAGTTCGTTTCGCGGATAAAGATTCACATCAAATATTTATTGAGCCTGAAGGGCTTAATAGTTTTGAAATTTATCCGAATGGTATTTCAACCAGCCTGCCATTTGATGTGCAGTTTGATCTTGTACGTTCGATTAAAGGTTTTGAAAATGCATTTATTACGCGACCAGGTTATGCCATTGAATATGACTATTTTGACCCCCGAGATTTAAAACCGAGTCTTGAAACCCGTTTTATAAAGGGTTTGTATTTTGCCGGGCAGATAAATGGTACCACCGGATATGAAGAGGCTGCGGCACAGGGCATGTTGGCAGCAATAAATGCTAGCTTGCAGATTCAGGAAAAAGAGGCATGGTCCCCCAGAAGGGATCAGGCTTATATTGGTGTTTTAGTTGATGACTTAATTACCAATGGTACTCAAGAACCTTATCGTATGTTTACATCACGTGCAGAGTATCGTTTGTTATTACGAGAAGATAATGCTGACTTACGCCTGTCAGAAATTGCTCATGATATGGGGCTGTTGAGTGATAATCAGTGGCGTTTATTTTCAGAAAAACGTGAATCGATAGAACGTGAAAAACAACGTTTAAAAGATATCTGGGTTCAACCTACTTCGTCCGCAGGAAAAGCATTGGAACCGGTTTTACAAAAGCCATTGAGTAAAGAATGTCGTGCTCTGGATTTATTAAAGCGTCCTGAAATGGATTATAAAAAACTGACACAGATTGCAGAAATTGGGCCAGCGGTGAGTGATGCGCGAGTTGCCGAACAGGTTGAAATACAAACTAAGTATGAAGGATATTTAAATAGACAAAAAGAAGAAATAGAGAAAGCCCGTCGCTACGAAACTAAAAATATTCCTGAAAAAATAGAATACGATCAGGTAAAGGGTTTATCGAATGAGGTCAGGCAGAAATTGATTGATCATCGGCCAGCAACCCTTGGGCAGGCAGGTCGTATTTCGGGCATCACCCCTGCGGCAATTTCTCTATTGTTAGTACATATTAAAAAATCGCGATAACAGGCAGGCCTAACTGATTAAAAAATAATGCTCGAGAGGCTTAAGTCAGCTGCCTGTTTTTAAAAGCAGTGACTATGCCTTGTTGATTTATATTTTGTGATTAATACCGGCGTTGTAAAACTTTCATGCGATAAGCACTTGTATCCGCAGTTAAAGTAATAATCATTAGGCTTTTATCTTGTGACATGACCCCATGAAATGAGGGGCTGCCGTTTCTTTTAATTATACCATTTGTATCAATGGTTAATGTATGTGCCCTTCGTGTAGATGTGTCGCCAATATTATTGAATCTCGATGTATTGGTAACTACGCCGCTTGAATCAATAGTGTCAACGCCATATGTCCAACTTGCATTTGTGCCACTAACAAGATTATGAAAATCCCAGGTACCGGCTAGATCTGCTGTGCTAAAACCACCACCTTTTTTCTGTAAAATTTTAATACGGAAAGTGGTACCAGATTCTTTTGAGCGAGTATTTATCATTAAGGTTTTATCAGCTGATATAGAGCCATGATAACTGGCTTTGTCTGCTCGAGTAATATTACCCTGTGCATCAATATTTAAAACATAATTACTGCCTAAAATTACACTGTTATCACTATTAACAATAGAAACTCGGGTAACATTACCATTGTTGTCAATTTGTTCTTCACCATGTATCCAGTCATTTGTGTTGCCTGTGCTTAGTGTGTGAAAGTTCCAGTCGCCCTGCAGATCACTAAGCGCGTAGCTACCACTTTGTTTTTGCATAAACTGTAATCTAAATGCAGTATTTGAATTTCTACTTTGGGTGTTTACAATCAGATCATCATTGACCAGTGAGCCATGATAGGTGGGGTCATCATTGCGTGATATTGTGTTATTTGCATCAATAGCCAGTGTATAAGGCACGCCTAAATCCTGGTTAGTACTACTGCGTGTTATATCAATACGTGTCGCAATACCATTGGCATCAATTTGGTCATTACCTTGACGCCAACGAGGTGACGCTCCAGAGCGCAGTGAATGAAAACTCCAGTTTCCAGCCAGTTCCGTAGTGGAATTGTTTGAACCAGTGGTATCCGTGCTAGAGCCACAAGCGCAAAGTACAAGGCTACACATAACTATGCAGGGAAGGGTTAAATATTTGCTACGCATTTTGTTGATTTTCCTTTTCAGTAATAGATAAAACGGGAGGTGACTTAATGTTAAGTTAATCGTGTTTCTGTAGAGGAGGAGATGTTATAAATACGCATCTACAATCTATCAATTAGTGTTAAAGTCTTTTTAAACACATTAACACATTAATTTTATTTATTAAATCTGATGCTTTATAAGTATTATTTATCAAAATAAAGGGAAGAAATGAAACAACTGATTACATCATTATGTTTAGTTATTGGCTTATTCACAGTTCAACTGTCTCAGGCAAGTGAGCAATATACGGTTAAGCAAAGCCGTTATAGTGTAGGTGAGTCATTAGACAGGCTTGAGTCTATTTTAAAAGAAAAAGGCGTGATCATTTTTAGTCGTATTTTTCATTCATTAGGTGCAAAAAAAGCCGGTATCCCTATGCGCCCGACTCAGCTATTAATATTTGGCAAACCTAAAGTAGGCTCTCCACTGATCAATGAAAATCCATTAGTTGCTCTGGATTTGCCGATGAAAGTGTTAGCCTGGCAGGATGAAAAAGGCCAGACCTGGTTGGCCTATCTAAACCCGTCAGAATTACAGAGTCGACATAATATACGAAATACCGTGCACATTGATAAAATGAAAAAAGCTTTAAACACATTAACCAATCAGGCATTAGGTAATTAAGAGAGTTTTATTAAATGCAAGCTGAAGAACGACTTGAGCAAGGTATACAGCAGTTAGGCCTGGATATTTCCCAACATAACCAGCAGCAGCTGTTAGCTTATTTACAGCTCATGCTCAAGTGGAATAAGGCATATAACCTGACCTCGATACGCGAACTCGACTCCATGGTGATTCGCCATGTTCTGGATAGTCTGAGCATTTTGCCATTTATTAAAAGCTCTCCTGTGCTTGATGTTGGCACAGGACCGGGTCTTCCCGGGATACCGCTGGCAATTTGTTTGCCCGATTGTCAGTTTGTTTTACTGGATAGTAATGGTAAAAAAACACGCTTTTTGACCCAGTGTAAAATCGACTTAAAGCTTGAAAACATTGACATTATTCATAGTCGTGTAGAAGACTATCAGCCGGGTTATGGCTTCGAAATAATCACCTGTCGAGCCTTTGCCGCGTTAAATACTATATTGGATCGTACCCAACATCTGTTAACATCAACTACCCGGGTATTGGCAATGAAAGGAAAAGATGAGTTGCCAGAACTAACCGAGGGATATGAACAGCTAGCGCAACATCCATTACAGGTGCCCTGGCTGGAAGAAGATAGGCAGTTAATAGAAATTTGCCGATCAAATTAGAGCATCAATAAAGAATTGTATACATGGCGAAAATAATAGCAGTAACCAATCAAAAGGGCGGCGTGGGTAAAACTACGACATCTGTTAATCTGGCGGCGTCGTTAGCATTAACTCAAAAAAAGGTATTGTTGGTGGACTTAGATCCTCAGGGCAATGCAACAATGGGTTGTCACGTTGATAAACATGAGCTGGAAAACAGTATTCTAGATGTTTTGCTAGGTGATGAAGACATTAAAGACTGCATACAAAAAGTTGATGAAATTGGTTTTCATGTCCTACCCTCTAACAGTGACTTAACCGCGGCAGAAGTTGAACTGCTGAGTGTAGAAGGTAAAGAATCACGTTTGCGTAATGCGCTTTCACAGGTTGAGTCTGATTATGACTTTATCATTATCGATTGTCCTCCATCACTCAATATGTTGACTCTAAATGCGCTGGTTTCTGCAAATGGTGTGTTAATACCGATGCAGTGTGAATATTATGCTTTAGAAGGTTTGTCATCTTTAATGGAAACTATCGAGCAGGTGAAGAGCAGTGTTAATCCAAATCTTGAAATAGAGGGCTTATTACGCACGATGTATGATCCGCGCAATAAACTGGCGACGGATGTATCTGCGCAGTTAATTGAACATTTTGGTGACCAGGTATATAGAACGGTTGTGCCACGTAATGTACGTTTAGCAGAAGCACCTTCGCATGGTTTGCCAGTAATAAACTATGATAAAACCTCACGCGGCGCACTTGCGTATTTTTCACTAGCCGGTGAAGTTATACGTAAGCAGGTTAAAGCAGCGCAACCAGCGGTAGCTTAAAGATTCGCCACACACATAGAACAGAGTGTTTATATTAAATAGTTACCCTTTGTGTTCTTTGTAAATGGCAAAAATATAAATATATCAGAGTAAATAATGGTAAAAAAGAAAAGAGGTCTGGGTCGAGGCTTAAATGCACTGTTAGGCAGTGCAGCTGAAGTGAATCAACTGACTGACCCTAAACCAATACCCACAGCAGCACCCGTAGTCGAAACCTCTGAATTAAAGGGTGATGGTCTGCGACATATTGCGGTGGAGTTAATTCAACGCGGCACCTATCAGCCCCGTGTTCATTTTGAACCGGAAGCGTTACAGGAGCTCGCTGATTCAATAAAAGCACAGGGTGTAATTCAGCCTATTGTTGTACGCCCTATCTCTGCAGGTAAATTTGAGCTGATTGCGGGTGAGCGACGTTGGCGGGCAAGCCAGTTAGCGGGTTTGCATGAAATACCCGCTGTCGTTAAAGAGCTTAATGATCAGTCCGCAGCGGCCATTTCATTAATTGAAAATATTCAGCGTGAAAACCTCAACCCATTAGAAGAGTCTCGGGCACTTCAGCGTTTAATCGATGAGTTTGAAATGACGCATCAACAGGTTGCAGAAGCAGTAAGCCGGTCAAGAGCTACAGTAACTAACCTGTTACGACTTAAAGATCTTAATGAAGATGTAAAACTGCTGGTAGATGAGCGAAAAATAGATATGGGACATGCTCGGGCGCTGTTGGCGCTTTCTGGCGGCGAACAAAGTGCATTAGCTAATAAAGCAGCTGATCAGGGATGGTCTGTACGTGAAACCGAAAAACAGGTTAAACGGGCGTTAAACCCAGCACCTAAAGTTACCGAGTCATCAGCTAATATTGATCCGGATATTAAGCGACTGCAGGAACAGGTAAGCGAACGCTTGGGATCACCTGTTAATGTTCAGCATAAAAGTAATGGTAAAGGAAAGCTGGTTATCAACTATTCTAGCCTAGATGAGCTAGATGGAATATTGGCTAAAATTCATTAATTTTAGTCGCCATATAGTGATCGACAGATTAAAAATATTATTTAGATGATTTTTAACATAATTTCCTATCTTTTACAGGGAATTAATAATAATTGTTTAATATCAAGTACATGCAGAAGTAAATGTGTTCGTTTCTATTCATCTATTTAAGTATGGGTATTAGAAATAAGCCTATAAACCCCGCTATAACGGATTCATCATTAAATTAGCAAGTTCTAAATAAACTGAATTTATTCGTACATTAAGGTTGACCAAAACTCCTCATCCTCATATACTTTGCGCGCGTTTTCAGAGGCGAAGATTACGTTTCGTCAATACGATGTTAGAAACTAAAACAACTCAAATTAAAAGAATTGTATTAATACAATTTACTGTTAGCGTCATCGCTGGTTTCTTGAGTTGGATAGTCGATGAAGCGTTAGCTCCCTCTATTTTAGCGGGTGCTCTGATTGCCAGTTCGACAAATGCTTATTTTGCATGGAAGGTATTTTCCAAGCAGAAAGAAGTTAAGTCATCTGAAATCCTCACCACCTATTACGGTGCCGAGGTCGGCAAAATGATTTTGACCGTGATGTTGTTTGTTGCTGCGTTTAACGCGCTCAAGCCACTCAATGTAGTTGCACTGATGTGTGCCTATTTGTTAATAACGATAATTCCCGTATTAGCATCATTTTATTTTAATGATGATGATACAAACCGGAGAAAAAAGAATGTCAGCTGAAGCAAGCATTACTTCTGGCGAATATATAAAGCACCATTTACAGAACATGACCTACGGTAATCATCCGGAAGGTGGCTGGATGTTCGCGCAAACTGCGGAACAAGCAAAAGAAATGGGCTTTTGGGCTTTTCATGTTGATTCACTAGGCTGGTCTTTTGGTCTGGCGATTGTGTTTTTCTTTATGTTCCGCAGCGTTGCTAAAACAGCAACAACAGGTGTGCCATCTGGATTTCAAAACTTTGCAGAAATGATCATCGACTTTGTTAATGACAGTGTTCGAGGTTCATTCAGCGGTAAGAACGATATAGTGGCACCACTCGCCTTAACCGTATTTGCCTGGGTGTTCTTGATGAACATGATGGATTTAATACCAGTTGACTGGTTGCCTATGTTAGCTCAGTGGGTTGGTTCAACCTTCTTTGGTGCAGATCCACACCATGTATTCTTTAAAGTAGTGCCAAGCACAGATCCCAACGTTACCTTCGGTATGGCGTTAGGTGTTTTCTGGTTAATGCTTTACTACAGCATAAAAATTAAAGGTGTTGACGGGTTCTTTAAAGAATTGGCTTTTCAGCCATTCGGCAAGCTCGGTATGCCCGTTAACCTGGTTTTAGAGCTGGTTTCATTAATCTCTAAACCTATTTCATTAGCGTTACGACTCTTCGGAAACATGTACGCTGGCGAAACTATCTTCATCCTTATTGCAATAATGTATTCAGCTGGACTGGCCACTGGTCTGTTTGGTGGTGTGTTGCAATTAGGTTGGGCTATATTCCACATCCTGATAATTACACTACAGGCGTTTATTTTTATGACCCTGACAATTGTATATCTGGATATGGCGCACCAGGATCATTAATTCTGGAACATTAATCCGAATCACTAATCATTGTTGAAGGTTGGCAAGTGTTAACCATCAGCGATTATTGAATTTATTTTAATTTTTAAACTTAAAACTACTACTCTCTACAGGAGATTTACAATGACTGAAGTACAAGCAATTTTATTTGTAGCTGGCGCTTTAATGATGGGCCTTGGTGCTCTTGGCGCAGCTATCGGTATCGGTATCTTAGGCGGCCGTTTCTTAGAAGGCGCTGCGCGTCAGCCAGAACTGATTCCTATGTTACGTACACAGTTCTTCATCGTTATGGGTCTTGTTGACGCGGTTCCAATGATCGCTGTTGGTATTGCTCTGTACGTACTGTTCGCTGTAGCTGCCTAATTATTCAGTTTAGATCCTTACTCAAATGTGAGTGAGGGAAGCCTGAAAAGTTAACGAAAATAGTTACCGAGGAACACACATGAACATCAATGCAACTCTTATCGGACAATCAATCGCGTTTTTCGTGTTTGTATGGTTCGTAATGAAGTATGTTTGGCCACCGCTTATTGCTGCGCTGGACGAACGTAAAAAGACGATTGCCGATGGACTTGCTGCTGCAGAACGCGGACAGCATGAGCAAGAGCTAGCTGAAAAAGCAGCTGAGAAACATATTAAAGAAGCCAAAAATCAGGCTTCTGAAATTATGACTCAGGCGCAAAAGCGTGCATCTGAAATTGTTGAAGAAGCTAAAGATAATGCAAAAGAAGAAGCGGGTCGTGTTAAAACGGCTGCTGACGCTGAGATTGAACAAGAAATCAATCGTGCAAAAGAAGCTTTAAGACAACAGGTAGCAGGCATTGCAATGGCTGGCGCTGCGAAAGTCCTTAGCCGTGAAGTTGACGAGAAAGCGCATAGCGAAATCGTTGATGACATGATTGCCCAGATATAACAAAGGGT
>Ga0316205_10002460_pt1 | contig 19244 bp, 31 predicted proteins | sample 3monthpyrite_MG_FD_204941 | JGI IMG/M metagenome (GOLD analysis project Ga0316205, IMG submission 204941) | Microbial mat bacterial communities from mineral coupon in-situ incubated in ocean water Damariscotta River, Maine, United States -... | ecosystem: Environmental > Aquatic > Marine >... | reverse complement strand
CATTGATCTTATGACGTGCTTCAGGCCACACTGCTGCAACCCTGGACGTGTAATCAACAAGACGATCGATCGCGCCGGTGTTAACCAGTCGCTGAGCCTGTGCAAGTACTGACACGTATTCCACACTTAACTCACGATTCTGAAGCTCAGGTGGTGGTACAGGTAACACGCCGTTACGCTGCAGTATATTAAAAGTTCGGTCGATCAATGGATCAAGAAGTTCAGTGTGTAGACGTTCCAGTACAGGACCTAACATCAGAAGCTTCTCTTCATGCTTCTCAGCAACTTCACGCGCAGTGATCTGACGACGGTCAGAATTTGCTAACATCAGAAACAGATCTTCATAGTAAGCACGCTGTATGCGGTTCTCTACATTTAGAATTTCTTCTTTAATCTGCTCAACTTCAGGTCGATAGTTCTTATAGATTGACGTCAGCCCGTCACCTACCTCATCCATCCATATCACTTCATTAGGTTTAGGTTGTGCGCCTTTCATCTTAGCCCTAAGTGCGACAGGACCTTGAAGTGGTGGACTCACTAATTTATCAAATGCCTGATACTTACGACGTTCAGCCAGCTGCAGTGCTTTAGCGTCACCGATCGATGTGATACCGGGACAATCTGTCGCATAGACGTCTTCACCCGTGACATCCCACCTGGGTGACAATATTGGAAACTCATCAAACCCTGACTCACGCAGGAACTTATCACCGTCGCGGTTACCGGCGGCGGCTTCATAGTAAACAGAGCGAAACGGTTTATCACTGGCTTTGATGCTCATGTGATCACGATCATCATTCGGCTCAATAGCGTGGACAATCTTCACCCATGCCTCAGTGTTCCCGGTATCCCATTGCTTCTTGACACCATCGCTGACGTTCTCGATACCGAACTGCTTAACAGTCTGAGCCACTGACAATTCGTATTCTCGATATAACGTGTCACTGACACCCTGCCCGTCCATACCCAGCATATAGCTGCCGATCGTATACGGTTTACACCAGATGACATCATCAAAATCAGAGAACACCCCCATCGCAGCTGTACCGAACGTACCTAATTCAGAATAGAGTTGATGCAATGAGTTGTAGGTATTAGATGCTGAAAATACTTTGTACATTGTAGTTTGAACTTCATGCAGCCACATCTTCACAGCAGTTACATCATCCAGCTTCTTGTCACCAGTGGCTAATCTAAACCACGGTCTAGCAGGGGACGTGATCCCTGACATCATACCTGACGCTAATGTTCTGGATGATAACCGACTGGTGTTGTTGATTTGTTTAGTGTTACGTTTGTAGCCTTTGTTTCGATCAGATGTTAAGAACCGTCCACGATGAGCTAGATGGTGATCAGACAGCTCCTGCCACAATGGGAAATAGGTTGCACGTTCTGTGCGCAACCCTTCAAGTCGTTTGTTGAAGCTTTTAATTGTAGGCATTTATATTTCCTCACCCCATTCGATAACTGCATCTACTTCAGCGTTACCTGTGTACGTAACTATTATAAGATCACCGTGTGTCAGGAAAAAATCAATCGTTTCTCTACTCGGGTTATCTACAAACTCAGACCCGTTCGCAGGTACTTTGAACTCTGTGACTTGTGATGCATTAAGCGGCACTAACGCTGTCGCAGCTGTATCTACTTCAACAAAAGACCCATCACCTCTAGCAACAAAAGCAGCACCTGTCAGAGCCGTTATGTCAGAGCTTTTCCAAACTTTAACAGTGCATCGTGCTGTAGAGCTTGCTGTGATACGTGCCAGCTTTAAATCTCTAGTGTTTATCTTACCGTTGATCGTCAGAGGGTTGTATATTGATACGACAGGGTGATCTGTATTATTCCCTGATTGAGTACCGACAGCTGACCCATACTGTTCACGACCTACTGTACCGTTCTCTGACGTTATGTCAACGCATCCAGCTAATAATGAAACATCTTGAGTAGCACCTTTAGTACATTTATACCCGGCTGGTAGTGCAGGGTTTTCTATAGATAAAGCACTCAATGTGCCTAATAATGTCAACGCATAAACAAGCGTTAGGTTGATATAAAAGTTATAATTACCGACACCGCGCCATTGATATTGAATATCGTAAACATTACCGAGAGTTAAATCAAAACCGGCCAGATTAGACGTATCAATTAAATACTCTACATCAACACTGTTTGATCTACGTACCGCATAAAGTAAGCCGTCAGCTTTGACTCTAAAAAACACACCATTCTCATCATTGAATAGACCGAAATCAACTTCGCCGTCATTCCCAGTGTCAGGGAGTATGACTGCTGTTGAGTATAAATGACCTCTGTTCGGTTGATACCTGGGGTGTCTCCTGCTGTGTATTTCTATATCTGTGACTACATTAGCTCCCGACGTGTCTAATGTTAACGCGCCGTTCACGCTTGATGCTCCGTTTGCCACTGACTCAGCAACTTTAGAACCGTCCATGATTATATGCCACATTAACGGCGGTATATCAAAAGTCCATAACCCGTGAAACAAGCTTTGAGGTATTGATGATTTTGCCACACCCCACGCATCGGTCACTAAGTCACCTGACCCCTGTTTTACATTCACGCTGGTTAACTCACTAACTGTCAGCGATGACTCATCTGACATCGCAAGCGCCCACATATTAGTATCAATTGAATTGAACGTTAGCGGCGCGTTATCGCCTCCTAATGTATGAAACACAGTGTTAGCTCTTGCAGGTTGTGTTTCATTTAATGCTATGCGTACAGTGTCACGATGTGATTGTAATATCAGAGGATTAAGCCCGCTGTTAACTTGAACATATTCAGTCGTACTTAAATTAACTGAGACAGTAGGCATGAATTAGCTACCTAATAGAGTTTTTTGAGCAGTTGCGCCGCCATCTTCTACACCGCGTGCACCGGTCAGGATAGTACTTCGACTCGACTCACCTGCTGCTGCCCGGCGACGACGTGCGTCTGCGTTCTCTGATGCACCGCTAGTACTGGCATCGGGTGCGCGTGGTGCTTCAGGTGCTACGGGCGGTAGAGCAGGTGCTGTCGGTGTTCCGCACATAACGGTATCCTCATTAAATTTAGATTAATATTAACTGTAGCATATCACATGTGTTAATCCATGCAAGAAAGCGGGTCATAGTCGCTATCGTCCTGGCCGCGCAGTGGTAGTGCAGCATCCAGATTACCGCGCTCAACTTCACGCAACGGTACAGGGTGTGCAAATGTCAGATACAACTGATCAGCCCAGTCAGGTGAGAACCCTAGTCGCTTCTTCATACCTTCGCCGGTCTTAGTTGCACCCTTAGATTCTAAAACAAGTCGATCTTTATTGTCATGCCAGTACTCACGCGATGTCAGTTCTAACTCAAGCTGTGGATCATCTGGTATTGAGCCGCCTTCCATCAACCACTGACGACACCTGAATCCCATCTCAGCTGTCTTGTTAGAAAAATGCTTCTCATCAGATGCTGTGCCACCGAAGTTAACCCCGATGACGTGATACCCGAGCTGTCTGAGTCGATCCAGTATTGGTCCACCGATCCCTGTTTCATCAATGAACGTCACATCAGGTTTATGTCGATCAAGTATCATGATCAGCTTTGATACCACCACCATTGAGTCACGTGATTTGTCACCGGGTATTCTGTATGTCTTCTCAGACTTAGCATCTTTACCGCGTCTGAATCCAATCATGCAGTTATCACTGCCGCCGCGTGCTACATCAAAGCCACAGATCAGCGGATCATTACCCATGTATCGACCTGGGCCGCGCTTCTGTGCATTGAACACATCATCAGATGATATGAACTGCATGTCACCTGCACGCGGGAAACGACCCAGCACACGCACTCTGAAGAAGTCAGAATCCTCACCCCAGTCTTTGCGCCACTCTTCAATCAACTTCTTGTTGGTCATCTTAGCACTGCGACTGTCAATCTGACGTGTCACCCATCTGTGCTTCTGCCGGGTGAAACAGTCTTTAAACTTGCCGGTGTTACGTGTGGGGTTACCGAAAACAAAGAACATCGGTTCACCATCCGTCAATCCACCTTCAGCAACTTCCCATATTTTATCAGGCACAGCTGAGGCTTCATCAAAGATGTAGAACGGTGTGGAGTTAGCTGAGTGGAGTCCTGCGAATGCTTCTGAGTTCTCTTCACGACATGTCTGAGCATCCACACGCCAGCTCTCAGGCCATGAATGATGGTACAGCGACATTGAGCCGCGACCGTTATTATATTCAAACCAGTGACCTACAATGCAGCGTGAGCGCCATTTACCCAGCTCACCCCATGTTTTAGTACGCAACTGATCAGATGTGTTAGCAGTAACAATACCTTTTGAGTAAGGTCGAGTTGACATGATCCACAGTATTAACCAAGAGGTTAACGCTGATTTACCGATACCATGACCTGATGCAGTGGCTTCACGGATAGGGTCGACCGGTGTTACACCATCGAAACCACGCTCTTTAACCTGTCGCCCTATGTCAATCAGCGTTTCACGTTGCCATTCATCAGGACCTTCAAAGCCTTGTAGCTCACCATGCCCCCAGTCAAATGCCCACATCACCCACCCGTAAGGGTCGGCGTAGTATTGTGCAGACTCATCTGCAAGTAGGAGATCGATTTGACCGGTTGCGTATTCACCGCTTGAGGTCATTGCTGATTTTATTGTCGCCACATAATCACCATGTGTTTAATTAGAGGGTCCCACGTACACACAAGACGATGGTGACGGATCGCGAGGGAATAGCATACGCAGGACCTGACAGCTACGATATCACATAATGTTAAAAGAATGAAATTTCTTCATCATCAGGTTCATCTTTGTTGTTCAGTCGCTTACGACCGCGCATCAACCGCTCCATAATCTCTTTATCAGAGTTAACTTCCACCTTCTCAGCTGCGAACGCATCAACGAATACATGCTTAGCTACTAGGTTCAGTGCTGTATTGCTGGCGTTGATGTTACCACTTTGACGTGCGATCAGATGATTATCAACCGCTTCCAGGAGCACCCATTCAGCATCAATGTGACTAGTCTCAAGTCGCTGAGCGATTACAAAGTCAATACATGCAGCGATATCAAACCGCTCCTTTAACCGGTAACCGGTGTCAGCTGAATAACCTGACGCCTCAGCTGCCCGGCGGGGTGCGAAGTCTTTACAGTACTCAATAACAAAGTTCGCCTCTTTAGGAGACAACCCGGTTAAGTCTGTGATGTTGACACGTTTAATCATAGGTAAAGTCTAGCACAGCAGTCTATCAATATGAAATCAGTCAATATTCACCGTGATTCACCACTGATGTGCTTAAATGTTCCACGGTCAAAACAATGTCGCTGAGAATGTTTTTAGCCACGTTCAACCATGCAACCTCTAACCTCTCTGAGAACTCGATCCTGAGTTTTAAACATTCTTTTTTCTCAGGATCTGAGTATAGGCAAAACGGCCCCAGGTTGAACGTTTGGTCAGAAATCGCGTTTTTCACCATATATATCAACTACTTACCACGTATATCTCTTTAGTATAGGTACAATGTGAGATAAATGTTTTTCCTTATAAATCAACAACATCCCACGGTGTACCTCTAAAACAAGGTTATACGTGAAAATAAAATATCCTTATAAATCAACAACATCCCACGTTATCGTACCCCCTAAAACATTCTGAGTCACATGAGAAAAACACTAAAAACAGCCTAAAAACATTCTCAGCATCAACATTCTCAGCGACATCAACATTTTCAGCAACAATGCGCCTCAGAATCACATAATAACCACACTTTTTAAAGTAGTTTATTCTCACATTGTACCTGCCCTCCTTAAGGTACAATGTGCGATCTGCGACATGTTGCTGAGAATGTTTTTACTATGTTCCACGCTCTTTATTAATAAAGTGTTGACATTAAGTGAGACATTGTACTACACTGTATTTAAGTTAAATTAATGGTGAACGTGATGAGTGGAAAGTTTGAAAACATACAAGTAGGTGATGTTGTTTACATTAAAACATCACTCAGACAGGGATTCAGTGTAGAGAAGTCATTCTTCCTACCTTATACAGTGACTCGACTCACCCCTACCATGTTTGAGGTACGCGATAATAAATACCGTAAAAGCAACGGTAAGCAAGTCACGAGTGATTACGGTAAACCACATGCTTATTCATTAGGTGAATTGTCAGGGTTTGATCAAACCCCTGTTACTGATCAAACCGATGAGTATAGATTGTATAAAATTCACATAATACGTCATAGAAACGTGATTGATTTATGTAACTCAATAATAAAACGTATCAAATACGACACCATACTGGTTGAGATAGAATCTAAATTACGGGAAATCGATAAACTACTTAATGAGCAACTATTATGAAACAACTACTACTCCTGATCAATATAATACTCACTCTTTTACTGGTGTACTCAGTTGAGTCATTTGCCTGCGGCGGCACTGAGCCTGAGCAGATTGAAATAACCCTGATAGGTGACGCATTATGAAACTAACTATCTTAATACCGATCACAGCGTTACTGTTAACTGCGTGCGGTGATGAAATGGAATCAAGGGTTGTTTGTGACTCTGATTTCATCACACCGTGGGTTGATTTTAGAACTGGACGATACACCGGCATCGATGAAGGTATTATATATTTCAACGGTAAGAAAAGAAAAATGATTCCAGGTGAAGTTTGCTGGCGTGAACGCAGGAGCATAGAGCAATGAGCGACACATACTTGATACTAGAAGCGTCGTCCATCCGTGTGCTGGCTCAGTTAGTGAACCGGTTTATGACTAAGGAAGGTTACGACGTGCAAGGTGGCATCTGTGCTGTAAGTAATCAGTCAGCACTAGACGTGCGATGCTCTAATATCCAATACTCACAAGCAATGGTGAAAAAAGATGCCTAACCCCTCAACATGCAAAGCCCGCTATCAGCCCGGTAACACTTATCGATGTGAACGGTGTGACCTGACATGGGACAGCGATGAGACAGCTCCTGAATGCCTTGATGAGCATGAACTGATGCAGGTAGCTGTAATGAAGACACTGTCTGACAAAGCCCCGGCACCACTCAGACTTAAAGACATTAAGTACAACAACACTAACCTGATCATATCGTTCAACCACGGTCGCTTTGAAGGTGCATCAATGCCAGCTACTGCATCAGTGCAGGACGTGGTTGATCAGCTCAGATCCCTGGCATCCAAAATTGAAAGGAACGTGAAATAATGAAACAAAAAACAGAACTACTAATCAGACTACTGGTGACAAACGCAAAACTGAGCGCCGTGGAAGGTGCGAGCCATACCGAGTTGGCTGAACACATTAACAAAATCGATGAGGTGTTAGAAAATGACTTACGTGATAGACCAGCTGATCGAGAAAGACGCGGTGAAGTACGTTGTAAAAGCTGTAACGCAAAACTTCGTCATTTGCACCCGGTTAGGGGCACCCCAGGAAACACTCATTAGTAGTGATGTGATAAAGGTAAACCATAATGATCAACATATGTCACACCTGCTTATTGATGAACAATTGCCCCATACCTCAAGCGTTGCGTGATCAAGCTGGAAGTGCACCTAAGCTGTGCGACTTCCATCAGATGGACTATGAGCACTGTGAGAACGTAGACCATAATATGATGTCATTGAGGATACTGGACGATATATTCAATGAGCACCCTGAAGAACGAGTCGGCCCGGCGTTCATCGTCGCCCGCTCCATTGCTAAGATGGTGAAATAATGTGTGATGAATCTGATCCGTTCTTTGATGAAGGTGAGCAATCAACTTATACCTCATATGAATGTCCACACTGTGGTAGCTTTGAGACTGGTGGTAACTACGATCTTGAGCTGTACACAGAAGAAGAACAGAAAAACATGCATATTTGGATATGCTTAAACTGCCAAAGAGGATTTGATCTATGAGTAACAACAAAGTAGTACCCATAAGAAAAAATGTAAACGTACCTGATGGTATCGTGATCTGTCGTGCCTACTCAACCGAGGATTTAAAGTTGATGTGGGATGAGTCTCACGGTGATAACCCTGAAGTTGAAGAGTTGATCCACACAGTGCTCAATGAGCGTGGTGAGGGAGACTACTGCGCCATATGAACATGGTGAGGGTCAAAGAAGTGCACGCTCGCACCGGCTGCTCCCTGGACGAAGCTAAACGCATCGTGACGAAGCTGGATCTGATTGATGATGCTGAGACATCTGTGACAGTTGAAGAGCTGCGTGATGTTGTCAAACGATTAATTATTGAAGTGATGAAGTAACCAAAGGATAAGTGATGGGAATGTTTGATTATATAGAACATGAGGCAAATTGCGAAAGCTGCGGAGAGCCATTAAGTGGGTTTCAATCAAAGGACAATGTTTGCGAATTAAAAACGCTTAAGCCTAGTGATGTAGATGTGTTTTACACAAGCTGCGACAAGTGCAACGCCTGGCATAACTTTTACGTTAAAAGAGAGTGCATAGTAAAAGAAATAAAGGCAGTAGCTGAGGATGAGTAAATGAAACTGTTTAACAGCAATAGGACAAACCCAATGAATAACATGACAGATGAAGAAGCGAAGGAATTTAATTTAGGTTGTGCTGAGTATCTTGGCTATCACGATTGTTATATTGATTCAGTTGGTGAGTTTCGATGCAAGCATGTAAACACAGAGTTTTCATTCAACCCAGCACATGACAGCAACGATCTTGATCCTGTTATTGAGAAGATGAAGTTAGATATTATGTTTGATCAATCTTATGACTATTGGGAAGTATCAAACGAAGCTATAGCTAACCCTGTAATGTGGACAGAGACAGACAAAGACCGCAACACAGCTATTATCAAATGTATTCAACAGGTATTGAGGGGTAAGGTATGAAAGACAATGATATGCCAGAGGTTATATACGCAAATAGTCGCATTATCAAACAAGAAATCTTGGAATCAAAGATTGGTGGAGATTTTAAATACATCTTAGCTGATACCAGCATAAGCAGGGCAGAGCATGAAGAGTTATATAATATAATGACAACAGCTCACCGTGACCAAATCAATGACATACATAAAAGGCATGAAGCCCAGTTAAAGGAGTTAGAGAATCGGTCGATTGAAGTTGTTAATTATGAAATGAGACTAGAAGGTTCTTTTATTCGAGACAGAATTATTGATAACTTAACTAAAGCATTCAAGGAGGTTGTATGAGTGATGAAAAACTAAGAAAGCTAATATTTGATAAATACAATGTTAATTACGATGGCATTGACTGCATTGAAATGGCGTGTATTCAACCAGTAATAAATACTATAAGACAGCATGATGACGCTAAAACAACTCGCTTAATTGAGGAAGCTATTAATGCTATGAAAGATAAGCTCCAACAAAAGCAGATTGAATTAGTGGATGAGGTTTACCAAATAATGGTTGAAAATGCCCCGTACTATATGAAAGAAAGGCGAGTAAAAGAATTAAAACAGCGTATAAAGCAAGAGGGTGAATAGTGAAAACACTATTAATAGCAATATCAATATTACTAACAAGCTGCGTTGATGTGCCTGATGAGGTGACTGTAACACATGATGTGGTAGTCACTGTCCCGGAGGTTGTTATTGATCAATGCGCCGATCATGGTGAATACAGTGAGATAAATATTATATTGGATCTTTTGATTTGTCGCGATGGTGCTGAGTTCCCTTTGTCTAAGTAATATCATTTTCTCATCCCTATATGTTTTTTATATTTATTAAACCAGTCAGCAAGTGTACCCGTTGCGCCGTTAGCCCGGCACCATAAAATAAACCCGCTTTCACCTAATCTACTGTGATGACCTTTAGTTGTCATGTCATTTCACCATTTGCAGTTGGGCAGCACCACGTGCTTCACTCATTTGACGTTCATATTCACGGTATAGATCCGCGTTCTCCATTGTTTGATACTTCTCATGATTACGCAGCACCCACAGACTTGTCAATGACCCCAGGTGGTACGCTTTTACTTTAGTACACTGGTTCATTTGCTTCATTATCATCCCGGTTTTAATCGGTGTAAAGTAGCGCCCGTCGGTGTGCATGTCTGCCGGGGCGAATATGCTACCGCTCTTAAGTGTCTCAGTCAGATCCGTTGATGTCGCAATATCACATCTAAATGCGCCGTGTTTCTTACTGATGAACGCCTCAACCGTCTGCTCCATTGCTGACTTAGATGCATTCTTAATCTCACGCAGAAAGTCAGTCATCGGTGGCGCTTCAGCCGGGTTGAAATCACTTAGATCAACTTCATACATCAGGTAATGTGCGACATGTTGCCAGCCGTCAGCCTTCATCCAGTTCCAACGGTCTTCCCAGTAATCAAGCCACTCTTTTTTCATGTTGTCCCACTCATCACGCGGGTTAAGGTCAGACCACAGGGCAAAGAATCGCCTTGAGGGTCCGTTCAACCTGAGAGGCATGATACTATTTGTGGTCATGGTGGCGTTAACAATGTTACGAATTTTGATCGGTTTAATGCTTTTCTGATTGACTCGAAAGGTGTCAGGGGGCGCAGCTGCCAGCGGTTTTAACTTGTTACTGACAGCGCGTGCTTCGTTATGGTCACCCAGCTCTGCCTCGTTAATGTGCAGGTACTTGGTTGAAAGTACATAGTCGTTGAACCCGGTCAATAACTCTTCACCACTGATCACCTCATAATTCTCACCCATTGCCTTTGTAAGCGGGTACAGGATGAAGTCTTTACCACAACCCTCACCGCTACCCAGTAGCATCATGTGGTTGATCTTACGCTCGGGATGGCGCAGGGTGAATGCCATCCATTGTTCAATATGTTTCGTGTACTCACCCCACCCTAACGTACCGATATGGTCACGCCATCGAGAGATGTCACCCTGGGTGCCATAATTTTGAGTTGAGTCTGACCATGTGTTGGCAAACACAGCGCCGTTCTCAGTAAATATTCTAGGTTGTTTCGGTGCATAATCTAAACGATCCACCTTTTTAACACGCCCGTCCTGCAGCGCGATCTTACGTGCCTCAGCGTCTTCATGACTAAAGCTGTTTTGAAAAGCTTCGGTACTGAAGAAAATTCGCGACTTCCAGTCATAGAACTGATTCAACTCTTTTACATACACCACGTCGTCATAGAACTCAGCGTTATGTGACTTCTCACCGTACCATTGTTTTCTCAGGTCTTTTAAAATGTCTTTAAAGTCGCCCTTACCCCATGCCATCAGGTCACACACTTCATCGTGCCACTGTATCTTATCTAACTTCGGCAGGTCATCGGTGTATTTGAGTATCTTTGCAGCCAGCTCACGTGCAGCCGGGGAGCGGTGATTGATACGGCGCAGCTCATCACAGAGCATCTGCACCGCGTCAGGCTCAACTACCGGTGCTGTACTCGGTGCAGCCGGGATCGCTGGCGTAAGGAAGCTGATTTCTTCAGGTACAGCAGTGGTGAGAAAGCTAGGCTCAACGACTGCAGCGAACTCCCGCATGATCTGCCAGTTTTTGTATTCAGCTGAGAAGCCCGGCTTAACCCCGTCAATAAATCTGAGTAAATCTCGCCCCGTTCTCTCTTGACAGTTACCGTGGTGACATTTGAATCCAATAGATCCATCATTATTTGTAAATATAGCGGAACCACTGTCATCATGTCCTGTGTGCGAATCCACCCACGGGCATGTAATGTCAAATCGACCATCAGATCTCACCTCTTTAATGTGTATGATGTCGGGAATATTTATTAGCGGGTGATCAGATACAGCCGCCGCACCGTCAGTGCGTGATTCGCGTCTTACTTGATCCAGATCAACAAAAAATGGAGCTGCCAGCTGCTCAATGGTGACCCGGTTGAACGGCTCCCATAGCGTCATCTGACATTTAAACGGATGACCGTTGATTAGTTTAGATGCTTTATTGTTGATACCTTCAGGTAGTCTGACGTATCGAGTCACGCCCTTCATACCTGGGTCACGACCCTCGGGTGCCAGCCCGTTAGCTACCAGCCCGTCAAGTAGGTTCTCAATACGCGCTCGTTCGGTGCAGGGAGTGTCGAGTATATAACCCCACTGCTCAGAGCCTTGTGATGTCTCAAGTACCCACGCCGGGCGCGGCAGCTTTGACACCTCAACCATTGACAGCTTCTCTTTAACATCATCCAGTACGATCACCGGTGTATGTCTGAACAGGGCTTTACGGCGTCGTGCCTGACCCTGCTCATCACAATAGAAGTTACTAATGGTGAAGTATTGATTCGTGTTAGGTTGTAGCGTGCGGCGGCTGAAATAATCACCCATCCATGAGATTAACTGTTTGTCTTTTGGTATATCGTTCGGGTCATATGGGAAGTCTGTAACGTGCACCCACGGCGCATCAGCACCAAATAACGCGGTCAGAAATTCACTGTTTGTCACCATTGAATATGTCACTTTTTAATATTTATTAGTTTCAGCGAGTTCTATATAAGCAGCTGCTTCTTGATTTACAAACTGACGTTCATTAGGGCAGATGTCTAATAGAGCTTTATCAAGTTCTATGTATAATTCTTTTTCGCGTTTTGTGAGTGTATAATTTTTCACAGTGTAATGTCCGTCAAAACGTATACCGTTAGGTGTGACATCCCATCCTTGATACACCCATGAGTCACCGCCTGACTGTTGTGGGGTGACGGGTACTTTAATGGTGTCTATTTTTTCTATTGACGCTACTAACGAAGGTGGGAATGTTGCAGCAGCTACGGCGGCGGTTATTGATTTTATAAAAGTGCGTCTTTTCATTATGTTCACCTCACTAGACTAATTATATTAAACGAACAGAACAGATCTGTCATTGTTAGATTAAGTCAATTGTGTAACATTGTCAAATAATATGTTGACAGCTTGTACAATGTGATACTAGAATAAAGTCGTACTAAATAAAAACTTAATTGAGGATTAACCGATGTCTGATGAAGACAAGAATGAAGGTGATACTGAAGAGAATAACCTGTGTCTTGATGGCAACATTAACATGCGAGCCAATCAAACAGAGTTAGACATCTTTATTGCTAAATCAAAACGTGCGACCGGGACACCATATCAGGTGCTCATTCGTGAGATGATAACCGCTTTTAATGATGGTCGCTTACGCATCATCCCCACTGAAGCACAGAAAGCTTCCCTTACTTATCTCGGAGAATTATATAATGTCGATCGAAAACAGTCTTAAACGCATTGCTGACGCACTGGAAAAGCTGGTTGAATCAAAGCAGCCTGTAGAAGCTGACGCACCTGCACCTGCTCCTGCACCTGCTCCTGCACCTGCTCCTGCACCTGCTCCTGCACCTGCTCCTGCACCTGCTCCTGCACCTGCTCCTGCACCTGCTCCTGCACCTGCTCCTGCACCTGCTCCTGCACCTGCTCCTGCGCTCTCTGATGAAGAGATGAATGCTGAGCTGGTTAAAGAGATGAAGCGACTGGGTGGCACTGCTGCACCAATCCAAGGTGTGTTGACCGCGAACGGTGTGACAGGTGTCGTCGGTCTGACAGCTGATCAACAGGCTAAGATACTGGCTGACGTTAGAGCGTTGCAGGCGTGAACTACTTAGAGTTGTTAAAACACCGCGGTAAAAGTTTAGTCATCGACGGTGTTGAAGGCTCAGGTAAGTCACTGTTAGCTGATCAGTTAGCGAATGACGATGTTAATGTCACGATTGACGCTGGTGAATTAGCTAGTCACTTCACCGGCTGGATGAAAGACGTACCTGCAATTGTCATTGTTGATGCTGATTCGTGTAATGACAGTGAACTTAGAAAAACGTTAACGCGAGTTAAACAATTAGCTTCATTTGATAAAATCAAAGCAGAGCGACAAGGTTATGCTCCTATGGAAGTGACTACGCCTTTATTCATTGTACTTGTGGACAGTGAGTTCGTTACGATGAACAACCGTCATTTCACTGTGATTAACATAGGGGAAGTCCATGAGTGAATTAACCCCCATTGCTACTGCTGTAAAGCAGGAACTGCACGCACGATTAGGACCCAGCAATAAACGCTGGCCTATATGCCCAGGTTCTGTGCGAGAAGAAGAACGCTATGAAGATATAGCGGGGGCGGCTGCGATTGATGGCACCGGTTCACATCTACTGCTTGAACTGTGTCTCACCAATAACGCAAACGCGATGCAGTACGATCAGCAGATCATCGGTGTTAATCACCATGACAACCCCGGCGGCTGGTTAGTCGCACCTGATCGCATTGTGCGGGTACAGATGGCACTTGATTACATCACACGTCGTGTCAGGGAGTTAAAAGATCAATTCCCAGGTGCTAAGGTTGATGTTGAATCAGAGTGTAAATCAGATCCGGGCGGCGCGTTCGGTCGTACCGACTGGTGGGGAACCTGCGATGTCACCATTATTGCAAGACACCCGATGACCGGAGAGGTGTACTTCATTGAAGTCGCTGACTATAAAGACGGTCGAATGTATGTATCTGAAAAAGACAACAGTCAGAATATTAGTTATCTTTTCGGTAAAATGCGAGGGTATGTTGCGAGCGGTCCCGATAAATGCAGACCATTTAATGCGTTAAAAGTAGCTGAATGTCGCATGACTATCATTCAACCGAAAACAAACCCAGTGGTACGCTATCAGTGCTCAACACGGATGGATGACAATATATCAGTTGCCTCTGTGATCACAGCAGCTGAGCAGCTGTCAGTCGCAGCTTATGCAACTGATGACCCTGATGCACCGTTAGTACCTGGGAAACATTGCCAGTGGTGCAAGGCTAACCCTAAACGTGGCGGTCACTGTGACGCTGAATCTAAACAAAGTTTACAAGTGGTGGAGAACATGAGTAACACTGAAATAACAACAACCGGTCAAAGTCAGAGTTTATTTGAGCTGATTAGTCAGGTGATGGCTGATCCTAAGTCACTGACTGAAGCGAAGCTGTCTGAACTGGCTGACGCTGAAGACGGTATCAAAGCGGTATTTGATAAAGTAAGAACTGAGATCGGTGATCGTATTGATCAGGGTATCAAGGTCCCAGGTTATGCGAAGCTACCCGGTAACGGCTCGAATGTCTGGAACGAGACTGAGGATGTGATCGCTAAAAAACTGAAAGGTCGCCGTCTTAAAAACGCTGACATCTACCCTGCTAAATTGATCAGCCCGGCTCAGGTTTTAAAGCTTGACTCACTAACTGATGAGCAAAAAGAGCGCATCAAAAAGGATCTGATCACATACAAAGCCGGCGCGTTATCACTTAAAAAAGTAGCACACGACACGCAAGATGAAAAACTTGTTGCACAATGTGATACAGATGATGTACAATCCAAATCAGCAGCACAATTAATGTTTGCTGGTGTTCCTAAACTTGAAGTAGTTGAAGAGGCTACGACAAAAACTGAAGAGATTTCATTCTTTTAAAGGTGATTAAAAATGTTAGTTAAAGGTATTTTAACGTTCCCCACTCTGTTTACACCAGAAGTGGCGAAGGGGGCGACTGACCCTAAATTCAGTATCGGTGTACTCATCCCTCCGACTGATCCACAGGTGGCAATGATTCAAGCTGAAGTCGATCAGGCAAAGCTGAACACGTTCCCATCTGGTTACACAGGTACTGATGAGTGTTTCGGTTTGTATGAGCATAAGATCACACCAGATAAAGCGTATCATGATACTCGTTTTGTAGGCTGGTACTTGTTCACCGCTACCGCTAAAGAGAAGGACCGACCTTCTGTCGTTGATACTGCGTACACACCTGTTATCGACCCAGGTGCGGTGTACTCAGGTATGATCGGCTACGTGAATGCAGGTATCACAGGTTACACGAAGGGTAAGGGTGGCGTCGGTGGCTGGCTTAACGGTGTAATGACCACGACTGAAGATATACCTATGGGTCGCTTAGACGGTAAGCCATCAGTTGAACAGATGTTTAGTGCTGTCAGTGCGCCGGTAGGTCAACCTGCTGCTCCTGCTGCTCCTGCTGCTCCTGCTGCTCCTGCTCCTGCTGCTCCTGCTGCTCCTGCTGCTCCTGCTGCTCCTGCTGCTCCTGCTGCTCCTGCTGCTCCTGCTGCTCCTGCTGCTCCTGCTCCATTGCAGATGACAGCTAAAGCGAACGGTGTGACACTAGAGGCTTATCTGGCGACACCGGGCTGGACTGAACAAATGTTAATCGATCAAGGTCTTGCGATTCGACCTTCATTCGCTTAATGTTTTAACAATTAACCTGCTAGGGTTCTTACCTTCCCATCACAGGGAGGGTCTTTTTAAAGTTACATTTGATGAGCCGCTGAGTGTGTTTGTTTAATCGCAAGCGTGGCACTTAATAGACAGTCAGATGTAACTTTAAAAAGATTAACTAATAACAACAGGTGACACTGATGAGTACGATAACCGGGATGTACAGAGGTCGAGGTGACGTAGAGCACCTTCGATTCATGACCGCACTGCTTCGACAAGATCCAGATAATGAAAATCGATACCTTGCACAATTTGATGCGCGGTATTTATCTGAAGCTTACGGGTGGGAATCTTACCCTAAATCTGATTTTATCCATGTTAAAGGTGACACTGATGACAAGTAAATATTCATACATTGACGACATTGAATCGAGACAATACGTAATCGACTCACTGTCTCACAACTTCAGATTATCTGACTGGGAGAAGACATTCATAGCTGATATCAAACGATATGTTGAGCGCGGCGGTTTCCTGTCATCTAATCAGAAGCAGAAACTGAGTGACATTTGGGAGAAGTATTGAGATGAACATATGTTAACACCCGACTTCTTTTTCGGACTCACGCCGGGTGATGTGGTCTATGATGAAGAGACTTACCCGAACGCATTCACCGTCGGCTTCTTACACAAGGTCACACGTCGCAAGTGGCTGTTTGATATCAGTGACAGGCGTAACGATATACAGTCACTGTGTCGCTTTATAGAAGTGCTGGCACAGCAACAGTGTCGTATGGTGGGGTTCAACAATATCGGGTTTGACTACCCGGTTACCCACTTCATCTATCAAAACAGAAACTCATGCATCACGGCAGCTGACATCTATGAAAAAGCGATGGCGATCATCAAGGCACATGGCCCGGCTAAGTTCGCTCACATGGTGTGGGAGTCTGATTGGAAAGTGCCCCAAGTTGATCTGTTTAAAATCCACCACTTCGACAACCTGTCAAAATCAACCAGCTTAAAAGTGCTGGAATTTAATATGCGTATGGCGAACATTGAAGATCTACCGTTCCCTGTAGGTACAGTGCTCACCAGTGAACAGGTTGATACATTAATTGAATACATGTGGTGGGACATCAACGCGACTGATATGTTTTTAGATCGCACTGCGCCTCAGATCAAACTGCGTGAAGACCTATCTAAAACATTCGATGTCAACATGATGAACATGAGTGACGTGAAGATGGGTGAAACTATTCTCGTTACCGAGATGCAAAAACACGGTATATCCTGCTTTGAGTACGACGGTAAAAAGAAAGTAAAGAAACAGACCCGGCGCGAATCAATTGATCTAAATGAAGTCATGTTCCCTTATGTGACATTCGATCACCCTGAATTTCAAAAGATTAAAAACTATCTGTCATCGAAAGTTATCACCGAAACAAAAGGTGTGTTTAAAGGGTTGATAGCTACCATTGATGGGCTTGATTATAAGTTCGGCACCGGTGGTCTGCACGCCTCAGTCGAGTCACAAGTGGTGCATACTGATGAGGTCTATCAGCTGGTTGATGTGGATGTCGCAAGCTTCTACCCGAACATGGGAATTAAAAATAAACTGTTCCCGGCACATCTCGGTGAAGCGTTCTGTGATGCTTATGAAGGTGTATATAAAACTCGTAAGACGTTCCCTAAAGGCTCACCCGAGAACGAAGCGTTCAAGCTGGCACTCAACGGTGCATACGGCGGTAGCAATAATGAATACAGCCCGTTCTTCGATTCGTTCTACACCATGCAGATCACCATCAACGGTCAGCTGCTGCTGTGCATGTTAGTTGAGCAGCTACTGAAGACACCGGGGCTTCGTATGATACAGGCTAACACTGACGGTGTGACGTACCTGTGTCCACATCAGTACCTTGAACACACTCGCAGCATCTGCAGATGGTGGGAAGGGTTGACTAACCTGGAACTTGAAGAAGCGTTGTATAACCGGATGTTCATACGTGATGTAAACAGTTATATCGCTGAGAAGCAAGACGGTAAACTTAAACGAATTGGAGCCTATGCACATGTCACTGCTGAAGAAAACCCAGGTACTCGTGAACTCCCTTATCACAAAGACTGGTCATCACGTGTCGTCGCTCTCGCAGCTGAGGCTGCACTGGTCAGAGGTGAAGATATACGTGATTTTATTACCCATCATAATGACATGTTTGACTTCTTCCTGCGAACTAAAGTTCCTCGTTCTAGCACATTAGAGTGGGGAGGTGAGCAGGTCAGTAACATTGTCAGGTACTATGTCAGCGTTGACGGTAAACCGCTTGAGAAAGTGATGCCAGCTGCCGGGCCTGAAGGCGCATTCAAGCGTGCTAATAAGTTGACTGATGGTTACTTCAATGAAGTGTTAGCTGAGATAGGTCCCGGCATACACGATGAACGCATTCACACCAAAAACAAATCAGTGTATGAAGAACGCCGCAGCGGTATACAGACGGGTTACAAGGTGCAGGTGTGTAATGATCTGAATGATTTACTGATACCACCTGACGGCGGCGACTGGATGAGCAGCAGTCTGAACTACGAATGGTATATCAAAGAAACTGAAAAACTTGTCAAGCCACTGTTGCAAGGTTCAATGTAGTGTGTTACATTGTGTTACAAGTTAAATGAATAGGTGATGATCATGAGTATTATTGATGAGATTTATGACACTCGAAATACATCCATTAAAATAAAAAACTTAAGACCTGAGACAATAGGTATGAGTTTTGACGACGGTGTTAGATTGTTACGTGAAGCTTCTAACAACCCGAGCGGAACCTTAGATGCGTCAGAAATTGACAAAATGCTTATGCGCTATGACCGTGAAGAAATTAAAAAAACGCTAAAGAATGTCACCGTGTATGGCATGAAAATAGTTATATCTGACATCATTAAAATTTAAACAGGTAGACACTCATGTATATAAGTACAAATTTTAATACTTTATTTGAAACTCAGACAGGTGACGGGTTCAGGAGACTAGCTTTACGCACACTATTAACGCCCTCAATGGTTGTAGTCACATCAAAGATGATG
>Ga0316205_10002458_pt1 | contig 19253 bp, 15 predicted proteins | sample 3monthpyrite_MG_FD_204941 | JGI IMG/M metagenome (GOLD analysis project Ga0316205, IMG submission 204941) | Microbial mat bacterial communities from mineral coupon in-situ incubated in ocean water Damariscotta River, Maine, United States -... | ecosystem: Environmental > Aquatic > Marine >... | reverse complement strand
CATGGATTTCAAGGATTAAAGGGTATTTTTTAGAAGGATCAAAATTTGCGGGTTTTGCGAGCCAGCCTTGAATATTCCAACCATCATGACTCGATTTAACATTGATTTCTTCAATTTTCGCCAGATCACGATGTTTAAGCAAGTCATTATTTAAGTCGGTAAGTACGACTGATTTATTTCCTGTTCCGGTAATGGTTGCAACTTGGGCAAGATCTCTAGTAGAAGTGTGAGTAAAAGCCACGAGACCTGATCGATTGACCGAAAAACTACCACTGTTATAAGGACGACCAAAAGATGTACCGCCAACATTCTGGGTAACTGTTTTTCGTTTACCTTTTAAATTTGTCCTTACTATCTTGGTATCCCCTCCATCGTCATATTGAAAATACAATCGATCATTTCCAGACCATTTGATATTTTTTACCGAGCGATCCAACGACTTTGTTAATAATTTTATACCGCTACCATCAGTTTTCATTATATAAAGTTCGGTTAACTGATAACCTTGATGTTTATCTTGAAAACCTGTGTAGGCTACTAATTTTCCGTTCGGTGAAATGACTGGACTATTTTCAGGTCCATAAGTTTGGGTCAGCTTAGTCAGTTTTTTTGAATGAATATTAAGTTTATAGATGCTGCTATCGAGTGGCTCAAACGCCCAATCATCTCGTCGGTTTGCTGAAAAAATTAAACCACTATTATCCGATGTCCATGCGATATTACCGCGATGATGAAAATCACCATTAGTCACCTGGCGCGGCGTTCCGCCATCTGTAGTGACCACAAATAAATGGTTAAAACCAGGTTTCACATAACCGGCACCATCAGCTCGATAAGTAACCTTATCAATTATTTTGGAAGCCTCTGCCCATTTAGCACCTTCAGGTGCGCTAGGCATAGTCGCTAAACTTGTTGGTTTGGAAGGAACAAATTGAGAAAACGCTAACCATTTCCCATCGTTTGACCAAGATAAATCCGACGCACCGAATTGCAATTGAGCTACTTGAAACTCACGCTGGGTATCCAACCAACGAATAAAAATTTGAGGTTTTCCATTTCGAGTAGATTGGTACGCAATGCGCTTACCATCAGGGGAGTAACGCGGTGAAAAATCATTCACCATGCCACTGGTTAACGGTTGATGTTGTTTACCATCTGCACTAACTTGCCACAGATTCCCACGCTGCTTATCTGCCATAATATCCATAAAATTACGTACATAGATAATGCTTTTTCCATCAGGACTAATTTGCGGATCGGATGCAAATTCCATTTCAAAAATATCGAGCATCTTAAGTGAATTATCAGCTTGTTTGGCAGTTACAAACGTCGATGTGAAGACAAATAAAACGACTATTATTTTATACATGATTTTTACCTAAGTTAATTTTGTTGTTTAATGGCAAATGTAGATTAAATTTGATCAATATTCTTTACAGATTCAAGTTTTAACACGGATATCAGTCTCGTTATTCGATAGACTTTAACTTTACTATTTCATAAGCTTTATCTGAACCTACAATAACGCGGTTAATATTTTCTTTTTGACCTTCCTTTGGAATATCAACAAACATCGATACTTTATTCTTGGCATCAATTTTTACGTTAGAGTTCTTGTAGATTTCTGCACTTACAGTTTCATAACTAATATCACGAGAGCCGTCAAAATTTGTATCAATAAACCCTTTACTCTCAGTGGGATATTTTGTGTCCGAATAATAACCGCATTGAGTTACTTCAAGTTCGCCTACGACCTCAAACGGCCAATTGTTATTTCTATCGAGCGCTTTTGTTAGTCTAATAGACTCAGAAGTTATTTTTTCTTCTTGTACGGTGTTAATAATTTCCCAGATTTTGCCCGTTTCGTATAATAGCAACCATGGAGAATAGATCTTTATTATTCTGGAGCTCGCTATAATATTAACCCTCAATTCCATGGTATCGATAGATGAAAATTGGAAAAGTTGACCTCTTACCAATGTTATCCTATCTAATGAGTGTTCTTTTTCGATGAACCCGTACTTTTCTAAAATAGATTTTGCTTGCTTTAAATCCGTCGAATAATTTACTTCGTATTTAGGAAAAAAAGTGAGCCCTGGTTGTTTATAGATATTTCTAAAAGGAATGATCTTATAAAAAACCAAGCAGGCAAGAGAGAGAAAGATAACTAATTGAAAAATATCTAATACAAATTCCATTGATTATTCCTATTAACATTGGATATTCATAAAAATAGTTTTTATTTTACCTGCTAAACCTTATCATCGCTGAAGCAATAGTTTTTGCTCTAGCTATCAATACTAAAGCTAGAACAAATTCAATAACAGTTACCACGATATTTGATTTGTCCTCATTCGATAAAGCTTTCGAGATTCCCCCAAGTTCATCTTTAACAAACACATTGGCAAACATTAACCAAAAAACACCGTCTAAGATCGCGAAATAGAGCATATAAATTCCGATTCCTAAAACGATGACTGTCAATAAAGAATGTGGACTAACATCGCTTTTTGTTTCGTCTGTGCTCGGCAAGATTTTTCTTGCAACGGTCAATGGAAAAAACCAAAGCACAATTGATATTAGTATCGGTATTATCGAACTGGATAGGGAAAAGAAAAAGCTTGGAGAATAGCTGTCTTCACCATAACCCTGAAAAGTAGCAGCCAACTCCAATCTACCAATACCATAAATAAATAGCGCTATTGCGAAGAGTCTAACCATGACGCCAAAGTAATATGTCGAATTCAATTTCTTCTCCTTTTATGTTTTATTTCGCGCCTAGTTTAAAAATAGACGAATTTTCAATCGTAACTTGCTAGTTCTTGTTCCGATAGCTTAAATTTAGAACCAAATTTATTATATTTGATACCACTCAAGAATTTGTACTCTTCAATTTCTCTATCGGTTATACCGTTTTTACTTTTAAGAGTTTCACCTTTGGCATAATTACATATAACCTCACCTAATCTTCTTACAAATACCCGTGTCAGCGATTGTTACCTCGTGAGGCAACAATTGATCTTCAATTTTCTTGAAATGTTTACTACGACTATGACTTAATGATTCATGAGGGACAGTGTTATTGATTCCACCACTTTATCATAATTAACCTGATCAAGCTGTTTGCTATTGGTTCTACCTTAAAACTGTTCCCCATCCCACAAAAACCGAACACCCTCTTTCAAACACTCAAATTCCACCGGAGTCTCCCCCAAAACCTCACCATCTGGGATCAGTTTTGTTGGCTTTTCCTCAGTAATTTTGATCTTTTTGGCTTGAATATATTCAATTTCAGGATAATCGATATGTGATCCATCGTAAATACTGGTGAAAACCCTCAATAATTTAAGCCTTGAGATTTTATTAAGCAAAACTAAATCAAGCAAACCATCATCTAACTTAGCTTTAGGAGCGATCAAAAAATCAGTTCCTGTATAGGTCGTATTAGCCACTTCTGCAAAAACACCCTCTCTTTCTAATAAGTCTCCATCCACCTCAATTTGCATTTTTTGCGCTTTTAAATTGATCAATTTAAGCAGGGTGGCGGCTGTGTAAGCGGCGTTTCCCATCCACTTTAAAGGGATCGCTGCTTGTGCGACTTCTGAAACAAACCCCATTCCGACAATATTTAAAAAATAATAAGTCTGGTTTTGAGTCACAAAGCGACCAACATCAACCGCTCTAGACTTATTTAAGACAATTATATCAATGGCTTTTTGCCAATCACTTTTAACTAAATTTAACTCCTTCATAAACGCATTACCGGTACCGTTTGGGATCAAACCAATTGGCGGCTTAGTAGAAGGATCATTTTGGCAGCTGGTATTTTTATAATAACCATTTAGAACTTCAAATAGCGTTCCATCACCACCCGAGGCAATAACCGCGTCATATTCGTTTAAATCCGCATTCTCGGCAATTTCAACAGCATGACCTGAATGTGTGGTCAATTTAATTTCAAACTCTAGATTTCTATCGTTTAAATATGCCTCTATCTTCGGCAAAAGATCTTTAGCTCTTCCGCCACCGGCTTGAGGATTGTAGATAACCAATAAATTCATTCTTGTCGGGTAATCACGAGTATTTAAGTTCACTCTATTCAGTCAAAAGGAATAAGTCAAAGGTCTTATAGAATATGATCTTCTCGGTCAGCATTCCTCTACATCCACGCAGGAATCCCTAACCTCCCATCCAAGAAAACTTTACCCCCTCTCCCGCCACAACTAACTGAGCTAGAATTATGACTAGATTTGGATTATTCTGTAAGATAGATATTGACAAACAATAAGGTCACTTCATGGCACAAACCAGTTTGATCCTCAAAGCGCTTAAAACCTGCCTAAAAGAAAACAGCCTCACTTACCTCGATGTCGCCAAAGCACTAGAGTTAAGCGAGGCGAGTGTGAAACGCATATTTTCTGAAGAAAATATCTCTTTACAGAGGCTGGACACCGTTTGCCGTATGCTTAATATGGAAATTTGCGACCTCACCCGCAGAGCCGAAAAACAACACGAAGAAATCAAAGAGCTCACCGAAGAGCAAGAAGCCGAATTTGTCAAACAGCCCAAGCTGTTATTTGTCGCTTATATGCTTTTAAATGATTTTGATTTTGATTCGATCAGAGAATACTATCACATCGAAGAGTTGGAAGGCATTCAACTTCTAGCCCACTTAGATCGAATAAAATTTATTGATTTACTACCCGGTAATCGGGTCAAACTATTAACATCTCGAAATTTTAGATGGCGAAAAAATGGTGCAATCGAACGATTATTTAATCAACATATCCGAAAAGAGTTTTTTCAGTCAAACTTTACTAAGCAAGAAGAAAGCATGCTGTTTTCAGGCGCGATGTTATCCCGCTCAAACATTTTGATCGTGCATAAAAAAATGGAAAAGTTAATGAATGAATTTAATGAGCTTGCCAAACAAGACGCAGCTTTACCTTTTAACGAAAGATTAGGTTGTAGTTTAGTTAGTGCGATCAGACCTTGGGAATTTAGTTTGTTTTCTCAATTCAGAAAATAATCTAAGTACACAGAAAAACAAAATATGCAAAACTAGTTAAGAGATAAATATGTCCAAATCAAATCAAAAAAATGAAGCAGAGGAAGATACAAATTTACTTGAAGATTTACTATCGCTGTTAAGTTTAGAAACTATCGAGCAAGGTTTGTATCGAGGCAATAGTCAAAATTTAGGTATGCCGCAAGTTTTTGGCGGTCAGGTAATTGGACAGGCTTTATCTGCAACCAAGCATACTTTGGATGATCCAAGACCAGTACACTCGTTACACAGTTATTTTTTACGCCCTGGCGATGCTTCTAAACCGATCGTTTATGACGTTGAGAGACTCAGAGACGGACGGAGCATTTCAACTCGCCGAGTAAAAGCCATTCAAAATGGCAAGCCTATTTTTTTTATGACGGCTTCTTTTCACGTTGAAGCAGAAGGACTTGATCATCAAGCGACAATGCCGACAGTAGTAGGACCAGAAAACTTAATTTCAACTCGAGAAAGAATTCGAAAGTTAGCATTAGAATCAAGTATTCCGATCCCTGAAAGATTTGAGCAAAAGAGTCCAATCGAAATTAGACCAGTAGAATCTTTTAACCCGCTAAAACCAGAAGCGACTACACCCTTTCGTCATGTATGGATGAAAACACGCGGCAATTTACCTGATGATCCGAGAGTCCATAAATACATGCTTGCCTACGCTTCCGATATGGCTTTTTTACCTGTTGCTGGACAACCCCATGGAATTTCATTTTTCACCAAAAACTATCAAATGGCAACCATTGATCATAGCATGTGGTTTCATCGAGATTTTAGATTTGATGATTGGCTGCTTTATCAAATTGAAAGTCCTTCTGCGACTAACCAGCGCGGCTTTGTGATCGGAAAATTTTTCGATCAGAACGGACGACTAGTTGCCAGTACCGCTCAAGAAGGCGTTATGCGTGAAAGCAAAAAATAAAATTTAGATAAAGGGTTTACCGTAATTAAACTTTTATACTATACGCTGACTTATGAATATTATGACCAAGGTTCGATGTTTCTTGCGATAACTCTACAGCGCGATCGGATTTTTCTCTGACATATTTATTAGAATGATGAATCGATTCCATTTCTTTAGTAATTCCATCTGAAACAGTTTTTTGTTCCTCTATCGCGCTTGCAACTACCAAACTTAGATCCGATATATTATTGGTAGCATCTGCTGCACTTAATAGAAGAGTTTTTGTATCCTCAGCTGTCTGAATAGTATTTTCACTTTTCTTTTGGCCAAGGTCCATCATTTCAACGGCTCTATCTGCGGCGCTTTGTAACTTATCAATCACTGTATTAATTTCACTCGTTGCATCTTGACTCCGTTGTGCCAAAGTCCTAACTTCATCTGCTACCACAGCAAAACCTCTTCCTTGATCTCCTGCTCTCGCGGCTTCTATTGCGGCATTTAGTGCAAGAAGATTTGTTTGATCAGCAATACTTCGAATGACATCTAAAATACCAACAATTTCTGTAGTATCCTGAGCCAAATTGTCGACAACCTTCTTAGCACTTCTTAACTGAGTAACTAACTCTCCCATTTGACTGACTGTATCCGTTACCTTTTCACTGGCTTTTATAGACAAAGATTTAGCGTCATTTGAAGCTCTTGTAGCATTTTTTGTCGTATCAGAAATAGCGGATATTGTATTTGCCATTTCGTGTACCGAAGTGGCGACTGAACTAATGTGCTCACTTTGCTTGCCAAGTTGATCCTGATTATCTAGATTAATATTTGATGAATTGTCTGCTATTTTCGTTAAGTCTGCTGACGCAAGCTGGAACTCGCCAATCGTTTTACGCACAAATTGGTAAAATGAGTCTAATGTTGACAAAAACATATTATCCCCATCATTACTGGACTTGATACCACTCAAATCTAGCGTCAAATCTTTTTGTTCCGCCGCTACTTGTAGATTGGCACTGATTTGATTGGAGATTTCAAATTGCTTTTTTAGCCTAACGCTAAAGAAAATTAAAATAGCTGTCTCTACAATAACGAAAATAGCATGAATAAAAAATGTCGGCCAATCGCAAGTTTGTCCGTACACGACATATGAAATACCAGCAAATGTGCTTCCTGATAATTGTAGTGGCACACTTGCCGCGTGGTGCACCGCGATTGCGGCAGCTGCCACTACAAGCACTTTCCAGTCTCTCCAAATAATAAGAAATGCTAGCGCTGAAAAAATATGAAAGTGAAGCTCTAGCCTTCCCATTTGCTGCATAATCATAACCATTGACATCATCATAAAGCTAACGGCAATAACGCTACGGCTGGCAAATGTTCCTTTTGCCGAAAAATAAGCCATTGTGCTTGCTATAACGGCAAGCGTTGCAGGAATAGCCCCCTGTAAGTGCGTTTCAAACCCGTACGGAACAATAAAATAAATAAATGGTAAGTGAGCAGTAAGTATTAACAGCATAATTTTGTCCGAAGACTGCTGATCAGTATAAGTATTTTTCTTAGAGATATTACTAACCTTTTCCATCATTGAACTTGTACTGTTCATGATCCACTCCTGTTCTTTTCGTTAAATAATATATTAAAATCTTTTTCCATCAGGTCGATATCTGGATTAATTGCGTCATAAACAATAAAGCCTTTCAACTTTGGGTGTATTAAGTAGATATAGTACTTGTGTGTAATTTGGTTATTGTTAGTTGGCACAAAAACCGACTGCTTAAATTCATCAACGACTTTATCCAAAACATCACTGTTAGATATTCTTATTCCTACAAAATCATCGTTTATTCCCTGCAAGTAATTTGCTAATTTTGTTGCAGTATCTCTTTTTGGGTCGATCGTTAAAAACGAAAAATAGACCTTTTTGTCAAGCTTGTTGGACAGCTTTTGGTAATGACTCATCGTGATTGGGCAACTACTAGCACATGAAGTAAATCCGGCAGTAACGTACAATGGTTTATCAGAATAATCCTTCCAGGTAACGACTTCACCAAATTGGTTTTCCATATTATGTTCGGTTAAAGAAAAACCTGTTAAATGACCATAAAGATCTGCTTGATTTGAGTATAAATTGAACATCCACGAAGGCTGAGCATAAAAAACATAAAATGACAGCAATAACACTCCGCAGCTAGTAAACATGTACGATGTTCGCTTTAGTTTTGACATATCATTATTTTTTTAAGAAATATCTACAAGGTTAGTAGAGAATGCTGTAATTCTCAAGATTTCTAACCAAACAATAGAATGTCATAAGTGAGCACCCAGGTAACGCGGCTATCGTGGAAAAAGTACATTTTCAGGGGGTACCCTTAATACAAAATTAGAAGCTAATGGGCTTATTCGAGGATCATTAGCCCCTATTCGACATTAGTATTGAGCTTAGCCCAATCTGGAAGCAAGCATAAACCCAAGTAGACCTCGAGCAACCGGCGAACAGCCTTATTGCCAACTTTAGTGATCCCCTGAGAGCGTATTTTATTTCCATTCGAATAGCTCTTAGAAGCTCTCCAAACCACACGAGGAATATTTATCCGTTAATCTCGGGTGCCAAATGAAAACCCGTTTGTCACTAATGGCTCTTCTATAAACGGGATACACAATATGCCCATGAGGGTAATCTGGAAATTAATAATCTGTCATTTGCCCGCTTCAACTTTACTCATGTCACCGGCTTTTATTAGGGAGAAGTTTTCGAACTTAACATATTTGTTTAAAACTCGCTTAACGTCCTTAGCGGTTAATTTAGCCATTCTATCTTCATAAGCCTTGTTCCATTGCATAGTCCTATCAAGGTCGAGATTGCCAACTAAACTTTGTACCAACTCTCTGTCTTGCGATCGACTGACTTTTTTACCTTGCAGTAAACCTGTTTTAGCGTTTTTAATTTCTTCATCAGTAAAACCATCTTTAAGTAACCTTGCTAGTTCTTCTTTAAATCCTTGCTCTACTTTTGCTAAATTCTGTGGCGCACAAATAGCATAAGCACCCATTGATGTTTTATCATCATAAGGGCTTTGACTGATAAAAGATCCTGCACCGTAACTTAACCCGTCTTTTTGGCGCAACCTTGTTGCAAGCCGACTATTTAAAAATCCGCCGCCGAAAATATAATTCCCAAGTTCCATCGCCGCCGCATCTTCATCATTTTGTCCAAATGGTAAACTGGTGACCGCAACAAAAACCGCATTTTCTTTATCGGGTGTATCAAAGATTTGGTCTTGCACTTTAAGCTTTTTATACTCTGCGGGAACACGAGTATAAGCTACTTCCGACTCCCATTTTCCATACAGTTTTTCTAACTCACTCGATACCACACCCTCATCGAAATCACCTACGACTGAAATTTGCATATTAGATGCCCCGTAAAAGCGTTTATGGAATTTCTTGAGCTCTTTATGTTTTAGTGAATCAAGTAATTTCAGTTGTTCATCGATTGTTGCCGTATATCTAGGATGATCTTTAGGATAAGGATTTAAACGTCGTCGATACTCATTAAATGCAAGAGATTGAGGATTTTGCTTATTGCGCTCTAGATCAACTTTACGAGTACTTTTAAATAGTTCAAATTCCTTTTTAGTAAATGATGGTTGTTGTAAAACTTCCGTCATTAATCGTATAACTTCTACCAGATTTTCTTTTGTGGTTGTCACTCTCGCAAAAGCATTGGTATTTGAACCTTCTATTTGTACGCTTGCTTTCAGCTTGTCGAACTGTTCTTGGAGTTCTTCTCGGCTGTAGCTTTTAGACCCTCGCATTAACATAGAGCCAACTGCGTCACCGGTTGTGCTTAAACCCGTTAAACTTTTTTCTGTACCCATATTAATACTAAATGACGCAACAACTGACTCACCTCTAGTTTTTTTAGAAAGCAAAGCCATCTTTACACCGTTACTTAAACTGGTTAAGCGTGTGCGGGAATCAATATTATTGAATGTAGGTTCAAACGCTTCACCTTGGGCGATCTTTTCCTTACCTTTATAATTTTTGAGCATCGAGGAAATATCTGCTAGCTTCGGTATTTCCACTCGCTCGGGGATTTTCGCAGGAAGAAAACGACCGATGGTTCGATTGTTGCGCGTTAGATAATCTTGCGCGACTCTTTGCACGTCTTTAGTCGACACATTTTCAATTCGATCTCGATTCAAAAAGTACAAACGCCAGTCGCCCATGCCTAACCACTCGCTTAAATTTAATGCTATACGCTCAGATGAATTAAACGAAAGCTCAATATCCTTTAGCAAGTTCTGTTTTGCTTTTTTTACTTCTTTATCGGTAATGGGATTGTTCTTAATATTTTCCAACACATCTAACATCGAGCTTTCGGTTTTATCTAAATCAAAAGATTGGTCAACTTGAGCGGCATAGATGGCTAGCCCTGGTTCTTTCCATTGAAAGTCAAAACCAAAAGTTCGACTTGCCAACTTCCCTTCTACCATTTCCTTATGTAAACGTCCGCTTGGGGTATCACCTAAAATTTTCGCTAATACATCAACTGCTGCAAAGTCAGGATGAGAGCCTGCTGGAATATGGTACATTGCCAATACTAATTGCTCGTCGCCAACACGGCGAACAGTGACTCTTCTTTCACCATCTTGTGCTGGCTCTGCTGTGTATAGAGGAGCAATGATTCTTTTGGGTTTCGGGATATGCGCAAAGTATTTTGTAATTCGCTTTAACATATCTTTGTTCTCAAATTTGCCTGCAACGATAAGAGTTGCATTATCTGGCTGATAATATTTCTTGTAAAAAGCTTTAAGCCTATCTATTGGAACATTTTCAAGGTCCGATTTTGCTCCAATGGTCGATTTACCATAATTATGCCATGAATACGCTGCCGCCATAGCGCGCTGTAAAGTGACTCTAAACGGATTATTTTCGCCTCGTTCAAACTCATTCCGTACAACGGTCATTTCGCTATCAAGGTCTTTTTTGGCTATGTAGGAGTCAACCATTCTTGATGCCTCCATATCGAGCGCCCAGTTAATATTCTCATCGGTTGCAGCAAAAGTTTCAAAATAATTAGTTCTGTCTGTCCAAGTTGTTCCATTTGGTCGAGCACCATGGGAGCTTAATTCTTTAGGAATGTCTTTGTGAGTAGGTGTCCCCTTAAAAACTAAGTGCTCTAGCAAGTGAGCCATACCTGTTTCACCGTAGTTCTCATTTTTTGATCCCACACGATAAGTCACGTTAACAGTAACGGTTTCTTTGGTTTGATCAGGAAACAGTAATACCTGTAAACCATTGTCTAACCTATATTCAGTTATCCCTTCTACTTCAGTAATTTTTTTGGCTCCTTTGGTCGCAATAACGCTAGTTGATAATAGACTTGTCACAATAAAACAGATAATTGTTGAATATATAGCCTTTCTTTTTTGTTTAGTATTGCTACTGATTTGCTGATTGGATAAAAGTTGCGACATCTATTTTCTCCCTTAGATTAAGCAATAATTTAAATGTAACTGACGATTCTATTCTATGAACATGGTTAAATCAGTGTAATTGTGACTTGTTTAAACGCTAGATCGTTTCAAAATGTGTCTGATTAGATAATTTGTTGGTTGACTTTAGTAAGTATCTGTTCAATATTTAACTAATTGTTTACTAAATAATAAAAAAGGATCGAGAGAATAATCATGAGCCATGGCGAATACACCTACTTAAAACGCGTCAAAATGAAGGTTGAAGATCTTAAAGTAGGTATGTTTGTCGGTCAATTAGATAAGAAGTGGGCTGATTCTTCATTTTTGTTCCAGGGATTTCCCATAGAAGGTAAGAAACACATAGAACAGCTAAGAAGAGAATGCAAATACGTCTATGTAGATTTTAAAACCCAGGAAGAATACGATGTCTTTTTGTTAAATACCGCAAAAGAGGAAGAAGTCAAAGAAGAAGTACCCGATATTCAACTTCTTGATGAACTACCAACTGCGCTTAAATTATTTGATGAAATTTCCAAAGCATCCAAAATAGTCATGCGACAAGCGATGCAAGATGGCAATATCGATTTAGACCCAATCTCAAAATGCGTAGCGGGTTGTATCGGAAGCCTTGAGCGTTATCCTGATGCGTTATTATTAGCAGTCAATGTAAAAAACAAAATTCATTACACTTCTGAACATAGCATGCGAGTTTCGATACTCTCAATGGCATTCGGGCTTGAGATCGGCATGACCCAGGAACAAGTCCGGATTTTGGGTATCAGCGCGATGTTACATGATATTGGCAAGGGAGCCATCCCTCATAAAATCCTCAATAAATCTGGAAAACTCGACAAGGCAGAAGCATTACTCGTTAGAGACCATCCGAAAGAAAGTTTTCGTATTCTTTCAAAAATAAAAGACATAAATTCAGATATTAAGGAAGTCGCATTGTCACATCATGAGAGAGAAGACGGACGAGGCTATCCCAGAAACATCCCAAAAGATCGTGTTTCACGTTTTGCAAAAATTGTTTCAATTGTCGATGCGTATGATGCAATTATAAGTGACCGCCCATACAGCGATGGACGTCCTGCGCCTCATGCTCTAAAAATATTAGAAAATGGAAGTGGGAGTAAATTTGACCCTCACCTTATCACCGCATTTCTAAAATGGATCGGGATGTATCCCGTTGGGACATTAGTCGAACTAAGAACCGGTGAGGTTGCCTTCGTACTAAAGAGAAATCCTAAAAAGTCATTGTCTCCAAGAATAATGATTGTAACTGATGAGAATAAAAAAACCGGTCATCAAAAGGTCATCGACTTATCTGCGATGATCATTCACTCAAGTGGTCGACCTTATAAAATAGGAGCTGCTCTAAAAAACCGAGCTTTTGGGATCAACATTAGAAAATACTTGGACAAAGAAAATTTTGACGTGCCAGAATGGTGTAAACCACAAACATCTAATAATGATTCGCCGTTTGCTAAGTACTTGTAGTGATTAAACCTAGAATCCTCAGTTGAAACACGAGAAATAGCGCCAACTGAGGATTCTAGGTTAAAAACCGCTTTAACAAATTTAACCCACACTCTGACAACACCGACTCTGGGTGAAATTGAATACCTTCAATATCAAACTCTTTATGTTTAATCCCCATAATCGCTTCCAACTTTCCGGTGTCTCCTTCAGTCCACGCCGTCATTTCTAACTCTTCTGGCAAGCTGTTTTTCTCAATAACTAATGAGTGATAACGAGTCGCTGTAAATTTTTGTGGCAACCCGTGAAAAACACCTTTATCAGTATGCAAAATTTTCGACGTTTTACCATGCATAACTTTATCGGCATTTACTATTTTTGCGCTGAAGTTTTGGGCTATCACCTGGTGTCCAAGACATACGCCCAAAATGGGGATCTTACCTTTAAAAACATCAACTACTTTTAGACAAATACCTGACTCATTTGGGGTGCAGGGACCTGGAGAAAGTATGATCTTCGACGGACAAAGCGCTTCAATTTGTTGGATGGAAACCTCGTCATTTTTTTTAACGATAACTTCAACATCCAATTGCTCTAAATAATGAACAAGATTAAAAGTAAACGAGTCATAATTATCGATCATCAAAACTTGAGGTAAAGTCTTCATATCAATTTGTTCAGGCTTTAAAGTTTTCGATCAAATTTGAGTCGCTTTGACAATGTTTTCTCTCATTGCTGAAATAGTCGCTTGGTAATCATCGGTATTAAAAATCGCTGACCCTGCGACAAAAGTATCGGCACCTGCTTTAGCAATTTCTTGAATATTATCGATCTTCACCCCACCATCAACTTGTAAACGAATATCTCGACCACTTTGCTCGATTAATGCTCTCGCTTGCGACAGTTTTTTAAGGGTATTAGGTATAAACGACTGACCGCCAAAACCGGGATTCACCGACATTAACAAGATCATATCCAATTTATCGATTACCTGCTCCAAACACTGCAAACTAGTTGCCGGGTTGATCACTAATCCCGCCTGACATCCTGATTCTTTAATTAATTGTAAACTACGATCGATATGTTCACTGGCTTCTGGATGAAAGGTAATCATCGACGCACCAGCATCTGCAAAATCACCAATAATTCGATCAACAGGTTTAACCATTAGGTGAACATCGATTGGTGCACTAATACCGTATTTTCTGAGGGCATCACAAACCATTGGACCGATGGTTAAATTAGGAACATAGTGGTTATCCATCACGTCAAAATGTACCCAATCGGCTCCCGCTTCAATTACATTAGCGACGTCCTCTCCCAGTTTTGCAAAATCGGCTGATAATATAGATGGAGCGATAATTGGATCGTTCATGGTAATTTCCTAATAAGGTAAGTAACCTTAGTATTTTATAAGATACACTGAGTTTATCCTAGAGCTCTCTTCTAAATCAGGGTAAGATTTGAATAATGCGAAAAATGAAAAACGAGCAATCATCGATCTGGATAACATCAATGTCATTAGTGATGACTTTTTTGTTATTGTTTTTCTCAATTGTCAGTCACTCAGCGGTTTTAATCAAAGAAAAACAATGGCAAAAAGGGATAACCCTAAATGTCGTTTTTCTTGATGGCAGCGATGATCTACAACAACTTATTAAAGATACCGCACCTCAATGGCTACAAAAGACCAGTTTATCATTCAAATTCTTCGATAATTTGGCTGTCGCTCCAAAATCCACTCATATACGCATTAGTTTTGAACTGCATAGCGGCTCCGTGCTGGGTGATCACGGTGATTATTTATCCAAATACCCAACAATGAACCTATTTGATCTAACCACTGGGCAAATGAGCGAGAGTGCTGCTCAACGTTTAATATTACACGAATTTGGTCATGCGCTTGGGTTTGAACATGAATACCGAAGCGAGTACTGGCCCTATGGGGAACAAAAAATATTACCTATAATAAAAGCTTGTTATCCAAAAATGGAGCTAGTTGGTTATTCTGAACAAGCCGCAAAAGATCATTGTGATGAAATTAATGCGCCTGTTACTTCGAACTTAGCTTTTGTTACCGCTTACGACGAATATTCGATAATGAACTACCCTATGACTTTTATTCAACCAGACGGAAGTCACAAACTAATCAAAGCATCCACCAAATTATCTCTGCTAGATCACCATGCCGTTCAACAGTGGTATGGAAATAAATGAAACAATTTGCCAACTGACCCGTCAGTTAATCAAATAAAGTGGAGAAAAATATGAATTTGGTACAAAAATATTATCAGCTGCAATCAATGACTTTTGATAAAATATCTGTGTTAAATGGTTTACCAGCGCTCGCATTTAGGATTTATTTGGCAAATATATTTTGGATCGCTGGAACGACTAAGTGGAATCCGTTCGATAAAGATAGCTCTCTAGAAAATACGATTAATTGGTTCGGTAATACTGAATGGGGGTTAGGACTTCCTTTTCCGGAATTGTTAGCTTACTTAGCCTGGGCTTCGGAATATTTTGGTGCGATTTTATTAGTTATTGGATTAGCTACACGTTGGATCAGCATTCCGCTAATCGTTACCATGCTCGTTGCTATTTTTAGCGTGCATTTAGAAAATGGTTGGTCTGCCATTGCCTCAGGAGCCAATGACGAAATCTCCTCTCGGGTATCAGCGGCAACCTCTCTATTGCAAGAACATGGTAACTATGGTTGGTTAACAGAAAAAGGAAGTTTTGTTATCCTACAAAACGGTATTGAATTTGCGTTTACCTATTTGCTGATGTTACTTAGTTTGACTTTTACTGGTGGCGGGAACTATTTAAGTGTCGATTATTATTTGAATAAGCACTTTAGAAAAAGCATTGATTGATCCAAGGTAACTTTAAATCACCATTATCCCCTTTACAAAAATAGAAAACTTCTGATTGCTAACCCAAGAAATCCTGCATTGAAAATAAGCCGCTTTTTTGTTTTGCTAGCCAAATAGCGGCTTTAACAGCTCCTTCTGCGAAACATTGCCTACTTAGTGCTTTGTGTTCAATATTAATAACTTCATTATTCAGTGCAAACATGACTTTATGTTCACCGATAATTTCGCCTGCTCTAACCACAGAAAAACCAATATCGTTTTCTTTTCTTGGTATTTTTGAATCATGTCGCTGATAAACTGCGCGATCTTCTAGTTTGGTTTGTGTGGCATTACAAATTGTTTCAGCCATTTTTAATGCGGTACCGGAAGGTGCGTCAATTTTGTGTTTATGATGAGCTTCTATAATTTCAATATTGGCTTGTTCACCTAAGATTTTGGCTGCTTTTTCTATTAAGGACAAAGTGACATTCACTCCAATACTCGTATTAGGAGCAAATAAAATAGGGATCTTTTTGCTGGCTTTTTCAATGGTTTTAAATTGCGATTTTGAAAAACCTGTCGTTCCAATCAGTATCGGTTTTTGACTTTCAAGCACATTTTTTAATAATGCTAATGAAACCGTTGGTAAACTGAAGTCAATCACGACATCACTGATCGACAACCCAGCCATTGTGTCATTCGTATATTTAACCTCACCAGATCCTCGTACAATTTTATTAAAATAAGGGTGAGCTGATCGGCAGAAAGCCGAAGAAAGTTCCGCTTCTTTTGATTCAATTATTTGATGGGTGATCTGCTGCCCCATTTTTCCGGTGGCAGCATTGACGCAAATTTTTGGTTTTGATTTCTTTTGACTATTCAAATCGACACCTAAAAAAATCTATAAAGATTATCGGATCTAAAACGATTATCTTAATGACTCATTGATCGCTTCTAAAACATCACTACCCGGACATAAATCATCTTTAGTTAAGCTACTCAAAGGTCTCTCAGAGCTGTTGATAATTTCGTGAGTATTCCTTGAGTCGGTATTCAGATATAACAGACCTGTCAACACTTGTTGTTTTTGTCTTGCATCTTCTAGCGATTTTAAGACCGACTCTCGACTTTGAATATCCAATGAGTTTGGTTGACGACGGAGATTTAGAATTGACCCATCGTGCAAAGTAATACTTTCTAAAATTTGATCTGGCTGTTGCACTATAATTTCTTGTGTTTTAGGAACCAAATCAACTGTGCCCGTCGCTTCTTGATGATCGCGAACCCATTCATAACCTTTGGTCGATTTAGGTGTGTTATTAAAGGTCACACATGGCGAAATACAATCGATTAACGCAAATCCATTATGTTTAATTGCACCTCTGATCAATGGAACTAATTGATCTTTATCCCCTGAAAAACTTCGCGCAACATAACCTGAACCTAAGGAAATGGCTAACTCACAAAGATCCATCGGCTCATACATATTAGGTACGCCTGTTTTGCTTGAGCTACCCACATCCGCAGTTGCAGAGTCTTGTCCTTTGGTTAAACCATACACGCCATTATTCATGCAAATATAAACCATGTTGAGGTTTCGTCTGACTAAATGCATAAATTGACCCATACCGATCGAAGCCGTATCGCCGTCGCCTGAAATACCAATATATGTGAGGTCGCGATTAGCCATATTTGCACCAGTAGTCACTGACGGCATCCGTCCATGTACTGAATTAAAACCATGCGATCCTTTAAGAAAATAAGCTGGGGTTTTTGATGAGCAACCAATTCCTGACATTTTGGCAATTTTGTGTGGCTCTAAGTTCGACTTAAAACATGCATTGATAATCGAATTACTAACGGAATCATGACCACATCCTGCGCAAAGCGTTGAAAGCGCACCTTCATAAACCGCTTCTGTATAACCTAAATCGTTTTTCGGTGCTTCTGGATGACGAAAGGTGGACTTTAAATAACTCATGATCTTACTCCCTCAAGGCTACTATTCGCCGTGGTAAAAGGACCGACATTTTCACCGCTTAACATGCGTTCGATTTTTCGTTTGATCCGCCGCGCTCTCATTGGCATGCCATCAATATTTAAGATTGACTGAAGACGTCTAGTGCCCATATTAAATTCGTTAATTAGCAAAGTTCGCATTTGCCCATCTCGATTTTGCTCGATCACATAAACGGTGTCGTGCTCTTCGATAAACTTTCCAATGTCTGGATGAAATGGGAACGATTTGATCCGACAAGTATTAATGCAAGTTCCTTCGCTTTCTAATCCATCGAGGGCTTCATAACTAGCTTGCGCGGTTGTACCGTAAAAAATAGCCGCGATTTTAGATTTTTTATCTCGATATTTAATTTGTGGATGGGGCGCAATTTCTTTTGCGGTTTCCCACTTTCGTACCAGCCGCTCCATATTATTTTCATAAACCGTACTATCTTCGGTGTAAGCCGCATAATCATCATGGGAAGATCCACGTGTAAAATAGGCACCTTTAGTTGGATGAGTTCCTGGGTAGGTTCGATAGCCAATGCCATCACCATCGACATCTTTGTATCTTCCCCAACGTTCTTCAAGGTTATCAAGTTCGTCTGCAGTTAAGACTTTTCCGCGATCATAATCTCGGCTATCATCCCAAACAAAAGGACGGCTCATACCGTCATTCATACCGAGATCTAAATCAGATAGAATAATAACTGGTGTTTGCAATCTTTCTGCGATATCAAAAGCTCTTGCTGTCATTTCAAAACAATCTGCAGGATCGCATGGAATTAAACAAACTTGTTTGGTATCACCATGAGAAGCGTAAGCTGCGGAAATAACATCCGACTGCTGTGTTCTGGTCGGCATACCGGTGCTTGGTCCACTTCTTTGAACATCGATGAGAACAACTGGAATTTCCGCAAAATAAGCCAGACCTAAAAACTCACTCATCAAGGATAAGCCGGGACCAGATGTTGCGGTAAACCCTCGAGCGCCCATCCAGTTTGCACCAATCGCCATACCGATGGCAGATAATTCATCTTCAGCTTGTAAAATGGCAAATTTATTTTGACCGGTTTCTTTTTCTACGCGATATTTTCTCGCATATTTTTCGAATCCTTCAATAACGGAGGTTGAAGGTGTAATTGGATACCAACCACAAACTGTCGCGCCTCCGTATATCGCTCCAAGACCAGTAGCACTGTTACCATCAATCATGATGGCATCACCAACGTTATCTCGTCTTGACACCGATAAACCGCAGGTATCCGCATAATGTTCTTTGGCATAGTTATAACCTAATTCTAAAGCCTTAATATTTGGCGGAATTAGTTTTTCTTTTTTTGCAAATTGATCTTTAACCATGTTGGTTAGCACTTCAAATTCCATATCAAAAAGATAAGCCAAAGATCCCACATAAATGATATTTTTAAACAGTTGCCGTTGACGAGGATTAGTATAATTGTCAATACACATTTGAGTGA
>Ga0316205_10002456_pt1 | contig 19255 bp, 22 predicted proteins | sample 3monthpyrite_MG_FD_204941 | JGI IMG/M metagenome (GOLD analysis project Ga0316205, IMG submission 204941) | Microbial mat bacterial communities from mineral coupon in-situ incubated in ocean water Damariscotta River, Maine, United States -... | ecosystem: Environmental > Aquatic > Marine >... | reverse complement strand
ACAACGCCGCAATCATACATTCTCAGCATTCACCACCACCTCCATGGCGAGCAGATCGGTATCTTCTCCCCGGAAGCTGCCAGTTACCGGAGCGACCTGTGATATGTTCCGCGCAACGGCCACCGGAATCAGATTGGCCGACCCCACCGACCTGTTCGTTGGGTCGAACGGGATCCAACCGGCCCCGGGAACGAAGACTTCGACCCATGCATGTGTAGAGCCCGAGCCAGCAGATCCGAGCCGGTCATCACTGGGGTCGTAAAGATAGCCGGACACCAGACGCACCCCGAAACCCAGCGTTCGGATAGCCTCGGCATAGAGGACCGCAAAGTCACGACACGAACCGTAGCCCCGGTCGAGGGTTTCGAGTGGTCCTTGCGTGCCTTCGCTCTCGCGGATCTCATATGTGATCTGCGCTGTGATGCCATTGCTGACGTCCTTCAGGAGTGAAAGCGTATCCGTTGGCCTGCGCATCACGAATTGCTCGACCCAGTTTGACAAGCGCCCTGCGTCGTCTTGGTATTGTGGCGCAGAAAGCGCCCCGAGATCTGTCCAGTCTTCGGCGGAGTAGAGGAACGGGTAAGACGTCGCAGATGCCGCGATCGCGAAGACAGGCCAGTCAGGCGCGGTGAGGATGGCGGTCGTGTGGGACCGGATCGAAAGCGTCTCCGTTGTGACATCAAAGTTGGCGATGGCAATAGCGTTTCCAGCGACATCGTGGGACCAGTCGATGCAAGCCGTCGGCGTGATTTCAAGATCGAAAGCCGTCAATGTGAGGTCCCGCGTTTCACGAGGACGCAACATCAGCCTGTGTGGTCCAAGGACCACGGCGGTGCGATAGCGATAGGTGGTCGTGTGTGCGATCGTGATCTTCGCCATGCAGCAGACCTAAGTCGACCGACCGCCGGAGCGAGACCGACCTTTGCTGACGCCTTCGGGCACTGCCGCGCGCCATGCTGTCGTGCCTTTGCATTTTGCACAGATGCGCTGGCCGAACGCTTCGCTCCAAAACGAAGCATCACAACGCAAGCAGAACCGCAGCTTCGGCACATCGCCAAGCGCGCGGCTGGGGTGATCCAACAGGATGTCGTCGACTTTTGCTTGCATCATATCCTCGCGTTCATTTGGTCCCTGAAATTGCATTTCGGACATCATACGGAAACGGATGAAGTGCGCGGTCGGCACGGCATCCCTTCATTCTCGGCGTCATGAATGTCCGAAGCGTCCCGCGAAGCCCTCTGCGCTGTTGCGTTTTCGGTCTCAGCGTAGGCGTCATTCATGTCAGTCTGTGCCGTCCGCGATCCCGAGTAGAGATGGCGCAAATGCGCCTCAGACACCCCATCGGGCTGCATGTCGAGTTGCACCATTGGATCGGCCAGCATTTCTTCTAGAAAGACCTGTGAGAGGTCCTTGCCGGACAGTTTGACTTTCGCACGGGCATGGTCGAGATCGGCCAGCGACACAGTCAGGCTTCGCGTCAATCCCGGATGGGACAGGCGTGGATGCAGATGGACCACGACTGAGGCCTTCCAGGCTTGAGGGTCCTTGTGATCAGGTGGTGAGGCGAGTTCTGTCTCGATATCATATTCACCGGCAGGAAGCGTTTCGTCGAAGCCGGGAAGCTCGAAAGGTCGGTCAAAAACCGCGACGGTCTCGCTTGTTTGGTCGTCCATTGCGTTTGATCCTTTCAATTGAGCAGTTTTCCACGACATGGAGCAAAACCAGCCCCTTCCGTTGCATGCTTCAGGTTTTCTTCAGACTAGGAGATCCCGGCTTCGCGGCAGTGTCCGGCGCCTTAATTTGCGGTTCCTTTTTCGATGGTTCCGCAGGTTTGGCTTTCTGTATGGCAGCAGCTCTGGTCGTCAGGTCTTTGAAAGACATGCTTTTCATCCTTTTTGGGTTTTCCGCTGGAATTTCCAGGCCTCGATCAGGCTCGAATTCTCGAATGCGGCTTATCTGTATATGTGTATTGACCGGCCCCTTTACCATGGCGCGGTGTCGGACAAGTCGGCGGAATGTGACCTTCGTAGACCCCGCGGGGGATCATCTGGACGTCATACCAGGGTCAGGAAGGGGTGGGTCTCTCGGTTCTTGGCACTTTCGTTCATCGTAAGCTTGCCATGAACAGCCTTTGCGACATCTGGGGCGCTCATGGCCCGCGTGAGTGCGCTGTAGTTCACGCCGGTTTTCATCTCGGATCCGACGGATACGTCTGCATTGTCCGTGTCGATAACGGTGTGGTCGCTCGTCGCACCGATGAACCCGACTCCTGAAGAAAACTTCAAACCGCTCGCGTCCGTGTCCTGCTGCCCAACGGCAAGGATGGAGCGGTTTGTTTGGCCGATATTCGAAACCAGTTCGAGCTTTCCATAATCCAGCGGACTCGGTTTCGTCGGCATTGAGCTTGATTTGAGCTTTGCCTCGATGACTTCGGCAAAAAGAGCAAATGCATCTGTGTGAAGGCCGTCGATCGGTTTCCCTGTCACGGGGTCGGTGCCCAACAGGATCGCTTCACCCAGGCGCAGGTTGTTGACCCGCCCGGTTGAAACTTCGCTGAGCGCCCATGCCAGATTGGCCGAGCCGCCACCAGACACCAAGGCCACATAAGGCCCACATTCGCCTTCGACCTGATCGGCCAGTCGCGAGAGCATGGCCAGGTCGTCGGCCGTCGGTGCCACGTTGCCCAAGCAGGCGAAGTTTGCGGCGATGCCTTTGAGGGCGACGCCCGGCGTTGCAGCGACTTGCGCCGCGACATCATTGAGGTCCTCAGGCATGACGCCGTCGCGCATATCGCCCATTTCGACCATCAAGATGATATTGTGCACGATGGCCTTTTCCCGAGCGGCAGCGCCGAGATTCTGGATCGTGTCCATTTCGGTATTGTAGCTCGCGTCACAGCATCTGATGACGTCTTTTGTCTCGTGCACCATTGGAGCGCGAATCATCGAAATGGGGCAACGGATCCCCGCCGCATGCATTCTAATGATGTTGCTGATGCGCGCGTCAGCAAGGCCACAAACGCCGCCGTCCAGCATCGCTTTTGCGACGTCAGGATGACCGCAAACGGCCTTGGTCACACCCGTGACAGAGATGCCACGGGCGCCAAGACGACGGACGAGACATCGCGCGTTTCCTTGGATCTTACCCAGATCAATCTCCACACGCGGCGTGTTCATTCCGCGGCCACGAGAGGCACGGGCCGCAACTGCGGAAAGGCAGCCAAAAACATATCGGCCAGGTGTACCTCCGGACTGGTCAGCGCATCCGTCACCGGAACGCCGAGAGCGCTTGAAAGACTATCGATTGCTTGACCGGCCTCGGCGTCCGTCATCGCCTCGTGATTGATTGTGATACCAATCACCCTTGTGTCAGCAAAAGCTTCGATGAGGGCGATTTCGCTTTTCGGCTCGGGCATCGGCATAGTGGGAAAGTCGCAGCGGTGGACACGCTTGGGCGCATGTTGAAGAATAACGGCATGCGGCTGGCTGCCGCGAAGAATGAACGCCGATGTGCAAAAGGCCGGATGGCTAAGCGCGCCTTGCCCTTCGATCAGGATGACATCTGGTTCTTCGCCGCGAGACGCCGCGACAATCACGCGCTCAAGTTCCCCGCAGCAAAACTGCGGTGGCACGGCGTCCATGGCGATCCCGTATTTTGCGCCCTGCATGAGCCCCGTCTGGCCGGTGCCGACGAGGACAGTCTTGATACCACGCGCGTTCAATACCTTGGCCAGAACGGTCGCTGTCGTTCGCTTGCCGATTGCGCAATCCGTTCCCAATACAGCAATGCGGATTGCCTTAACCTCCGACACGCTTCCGTCAAATAGGCGCATGTCTTTGCTTGGTCGGGGTTTGCGGATATCTCGGATCGTCACGTTGGCCGCGTCGGCGGCGTTCGAGATCTCGGGATCATCACCGAGGTATTCGTGCAGACCACTGACGATGTTCATGCCGAGTGCGATTGCATCCAGTACGATCTCTCGATCTGCAGGTGACATCTTGCCCGTAGAGGGGGCCATGCCATAGATCAAAGTGTCGGGGATATGCACTTCACGCGTAACCGCAGCCTCGAGATCTTCAACGATGGGGATGGTATTACTCACATTGTCTAGCACCTGCCCGCTGTTTCGCCCTTCAAGTTCGCTGTCTATGACGGAAAGAACGCGATAGGCTTGGCTGTGACGGACAAGCCCGTTTGCGGTCTTCCCGTCGATCTGCCCGAAGTTTCCCTCACAATAGACAACCGCGGTGGGCACCCCTTTTGTTATAGCTTTTTCGGCATGAGGTCGACAGGATGAGGACACGTCAGGTGGGGCTTGCGGCCCCATCATTGACACCCTTGTCATCGACTTTACTGCAGTGTCCGAATCCATGATTTTTCCTTTGCCATGAGGGTTTGCCCGGGGCCGATCACTTGAAACGTTCGGGCCGGTAGCCGCGTTCCAATTTGGATTGCGAGCGCTAGTCGTTCAGGATGCAACGCCCCTTCGAGCGCTGGAAGTTCCTGTGGCACTCCCACCGGTTTCCCGACCTGTCGAGATGCGCGTTGTCAGGGAGGTCGATCTCTGTGCAGCCGTCGCCAGACTCTGCAAAGCCTCGATTACACTTCCAGCCCGGGCCATAGCTTGCATCGTCGAAGTAAGCGTTTTCGGGAACGGCAACAGCCGCACAGGTGCCATCGCGTTCGAAGTAATCCCGCTCGCATGTCCATGGCTGCCCATATTTGGATCCGTTCAGAAAGGCGTTCTCCGGCACCGCGACTGCGACGCAAGTGTCGCCTTCGACTTCATAGCCACGGTCACAAAGCCATGCCGCTCCATAGCCGCGGTCTGCCAAGTAAGCATTTGGTGGCAAATCGATCTCCAGGCAGAGGTCGTCGACCTTCATGTAGCCACGAAGGCAACTCCAGCTCTTTCCCGATGGGTCGAGATATCCGCCATCGGGCACGAAAACCTCAAGACAACTCGCGTCATTGACCTCCTGGTACCCGTGCAGACACTCCCAGCCTGCGCCATAGGTTCGGTTCGTCGCATAGGCGTTCTCCGGAACCATGACGGCTAGACACTCGTCGCCATCACGCCGGTACCCACGATCACATTCCCATCCCTCGCCATAGCCTTTGGGCTGCGCATTCGTGGGCATCGGGGCAGCCTGAGATTGGGCGAAAGACGGCGATCCGATTGCGATGAGCGCGACGAATGCGAGCGCGAGGAGATTGGCGGAGGTCTTTGCAGAGCGGGACCACACCATTGCAAGCACGCCTGCGATGTCCTTAGATGAAACAGGCGGCAGATTGAGACCACTACGATGCATCAAGTTCGAGACCTTCGATGCATGCCTGCGCTAGATCGCGGTTTGGGCCATCTGATCCGGGCATCGTCGCCCAGCCTGTTTCCATGACAGCGTCGCGGCGCCTGAACGATGATGCCTCACGGATTGTGGCGAGCTTTGCAATGCGTTCATTGTCGGTTCGCGACATGTCGAGGCAGAAGGGCACGAGCGCCGCGATAACTCTGTCCTCGGCCATCTCACTTGCCATCTTGTCGGCGCTGCTTCCGGTCACCCATCCTCCCCACGAGAATCCAACGATGCCGACGAACGCCGCGCCAAACAGTGCGCCGTAGATGCCGGGTTTCAGCCATTCAGGTGTCATCATGTCTTGTCCTCCTGCGGGGAAAGCGCCGCTTCGCTCTCATTGGTGGTTTCCGAGAGGGCCCGATCACATGCAATTGCGTGCTCCAGATCCTCCTCTGTGGTCATTTGCATCGTCGTTTGTCCCGAATTTCTCCCTCGCCCCCGGACCATCAGGTATGTCGCGGTGCGCCGGCAAGCCTCGAAACTTATGCCTTGTAGAAGCTCTTCCTCGACAACGATTTCATACGTTCCGGCCGGAAGCTCCCGCTGGCTGTCGCCAATCGCGAAGTCATTGGAAAACGTCACCATTGATCTGGTCGAACGCGTGAGCATCCCGGGTCTCCATTTTATTGAATGCTGGACTTTCCGCCGCCGCCGCAGTGGTACGCGCCAAGAAGAACGCCTCGTTGCAGCAAGGCAGTTGAGTGCACACTATCCGAACCTTCCGGGTGCGATGCTGATCGAGGTTAGCCCCCGTCGGGTTCTTTGCTGTCAGTATGAAAGGTAAAGCCGTTCCGCGGCTTCAGACAGTTCCGTTCAAGTTTTCGCCTCAGTCTCACGCCGAAAGGAAACCCATGTCCGCCTCAGATGTTCTCCATCCGGATGGCAGCGACTACGATGCCTTCCTCTTCGCGGAATTGGGCGAGGACAGAACCGGTGCAGCCGTCACGGTCTTGTCAGCGCTTGCGCGCCTTGACCTCGAGCCATGGACCGAGGCGCGTGAACTTTCACGTCTGGGTCGGGAGGACGCGCAAGTTCGACTGACAACGCATTTTGAAGCGATTACCGATATTCCGGCGCTGGCGTTGGCAAGCGAGGGCCGAGCGGAAACACTGGTTTCATTGCTGCCGAAGCGCGCGCCGCTTCGCATTTCGAAATCACTCGAAGCAGGCACCAACAATTCTCCAAGTATATCGATCTCCTGGACAACGATGGCCCTCATTGGAGTCGTGGTTCTAACGTGGTTCTTTTATTTGGCTCAGACGGGCTAACCCACGTCAGTGCGGAGATGCAGAGAAACCGGATATGTGAACCTGTCCACCGCAAGTCATGGTGGCATTTACCGAGTTGTTCAGGGGCGCGGGACACATGCAGTCCATCATAGGAACTGCATGCGTTTTGCGCCTCCTTTTTCTCGGTCTGTCCAGGAAAGGACATTTCCATGAATGAAGAAAACCAGAACCAGGAAAACCAGACCTTCAAACACATGGCGTCCGTCAAGGCCGCCTGGGACAAGCCGCCCGAAGGCCCCAAGAAGGCCACAGCGCTGAAGCACTATCAGGCCGCTGAAAAGGCCCATGAAGCCGAAAACGACGAAGAGGCTCACAAGGAACTCAAGGAAGCAAGCCGCGCGTTGATGTGATGTCGGCCTCCATGTGACAAGGCCGCAGGGCCGCCCAAGGTCTGACTGAGGGCGGCCGTTTCACGGCAACAGAGGCCGTGACTGATCTAGATAGGTCGGATCGAAATCAGCCAATGCAACCAGCCCTTCGTAGTCATCGAACGCAACGAGCCCGCCCTGAAATGTAACCAGCCCACCTTCGCGGAGCTTTCGAAGCACGCGGTTGACGTGGATGGCGCTCAACCCCAAGGCATCCCCCAGATGATACTGCGTGAGCGGACAGGCGTAGCCTTGCCTGCTTCCCATACCGACGAGTGACAGTCTCACGCCAAGCTCCAGCAGGAAATGCGCCATGCGCGCATCCGCATCGCGCCGCCCCAGTCCAACCAGGTGCTCGACAACCATCGCCTCATCGCGTGACACGGCCCAGAGAATGGCCGTGGCCAGCCGTGGTGTCTCTGCGAAGGCATGCAGAAGATCGCTCACCAGAACTTCTGCAGCTTCGATATCGACGATTGGCTCAATCCCGTGATCAGATGTGTGCAAAAGAACGCTGCGCAGCCCCAGGAAATCCCCCGGTATCTGGAAATCAACGATCTGGCGCGATCCATCAGGCTGAATCTTGTACGAGACAACCCAGCCCGCTGCCAGAATGTACGCCGCCTGTTCCGATTGGCCCTGATGAACAAGGTCCCGTCCTGCGGAGAAAGATTTCCGTCGCGCATGCAACCGCTCCAGCACGCCGAGTTCTAAAGCCGAAAGCTTGACGAACGCGGAGAGCTTTCGGGTGAGCGCGCTGGTTTCAATTTTCATAACTGGTCCCTCTCGAACCGGCGAATGCGCCACGAAGAATTCTCCATATAGACTGCTTTCGATCAGTGCAGGCGACAGAGAACACTATGACAGTGTTTGAGCATCACGACCTCGCCCGTTCACGATGGGACGAAAGAAAAAGGAGAGCTGCGATGTCAGAACGACAAGACCCCGCGGGCATGGCTGCCCTCTCGATTTGCGAGGCCTTGCTGCTCGCCCTGCAAGATCGCAACGTGCTTCCGGAACGCGAGATCGTCGGAATTCTACGCGATGCTGCGGAAACCCACGAAAAAGCAAGTGGCCCGGAATCGGAACGGCAATTGCATGCGGAAACCGCCAATTTGATCAACGAAATCCTCGAAAAAGGAAACCTGACACGCCACTTCTAGGGCTGTTTGGGCAAACCTTAAGTCCTGCGACGTGCCTGTCAGTCCTGTGACGGATCGACCGGCTTGGCCCCCGATACGGGGCTTTCGTCAGTTTTGGTCGTTGGTTTCGTTTCTTTTTCTTGCAAGGCCTCTTTCTCTGCGGCCTCTTTCTTTGCCATGTCGTTGAATGACATGCGGGCTTTCCTTTGCGCGCTACCAGGGTGCCCGGCAGCTCGCCAGCCATAGGAGATCGATGCCCCTTTGGCAAAGGAAACATTAGTCGTGAGACAACGCGCACCTTGTAATCCTCCCGGGAGGGTGCCACTTATGGATAGCTACTGACCTCCATTCGATTTCCTGTTTTCCTTCACCGGCTCACAGCGCTCGACACTGTCGTGAGAAGCCGGGCCGCCGCATTTTGTGGGCAGCGATCAAATAAGGAAATTTCACATGGCCAATGGCACAGTGAAATGGTTCAACTCCACAAAAGGCTTCGGCTTTATCGCACCTGAAACAGGTGGCAAGGATGTATTTCTGCACATCTCCGCACTCGAGAAGTTGGGCATGACTACCCTAAACGACGATCAGAAGGTGACCTTCGATGTCGAGCCCGGCCGCGATGGCCGCGAAAGCGCAACCAACATCGCGCTTGCCTGAACAATGCAACTGGGAGGTCCCAAGGGGAGCCCCATCTCCATGACCGATTCCGCCACAACGACCCAACCAAAAAGCAAGGCCTCGGAATGGACACGCCTTATGGCGCGATACCGCACACCGAACACGGCCAGAAGTCTTTTCGAGCTGTTTGTCACGATTGCGCCATTTGTCGCGATTTGGGCTGTGGCCTGGTGGATGCTGTCGGTCAGTACTGTGCTCGCCGTCATCTTGGCATCGGCAAACGCAGCCTTCCTGGTCCGTCTGTTCATGATCCAGCACGATTGCGGCCACGGGTCCCTGTTTCGCAGTCGGCGCGCGTGCGACTGGTTGGGACGTGTCATCGGCGTGATGACGCTGACACCCTATGATGTCTGGCGCAAAACCCACTCGATCCACCATGCGACGACCGGCAACCTGGACCGTCGGGGCATTGGCGATCTGCCAACGCTGACTGTCAGAGAATATCGGGAAAAGGGGTGGATCGGCCGGAGCTTGTATCGACTTGTTCGCAATCCGGTCTTCCTGTTCGGGGTCGTGCCATTTTATACCTTCTTCATCCAGAACCGGCTGCCGGTCGGTTTGATGCGATCAGGGTGGCGCTATTGGCTGAGTGCGCTCGCGACAAATGCCGCTATCGCAGCTATTTTGGCGACGCTTGTCTGGCTCGGCGGTTGGCATCTCCTGGTGTTCGTATTTCTTCCAACGATGCTTCTCGCCGCGATGGCCGGCATGTGGTTCTTCTATGTTCAGCACCAGTTCGAGGAAACCAGTTGGCAACGCGACGAGGATTGGAACATTCATGAAGCAGCGCTGGAGGGTAGCTCACACTATGCACTGCCCGGCATACTGCGATGGATAACCGGGAATATCGGCATCCACCACGTACATCACCTGGCGAGCCGAATCCCATTCTACCGTCTTCCCGAGGTCCTTCGTGACCACGAAGCTCTCGCCAATGCCCGGCGTCTCACCCTCCGTGACAGCCTGCGCTGCGCAATGCTGGCGCTCTGGGATGAAAAGGGCCGACGGCTGGTCTCCTTCGCCGAAGCACGGCGGCTGACCGCGTAAGGTGGTCACATCGACACACGAAACTCAATAATCCGGGAAAGGATTCCCCATGACACGTTCCAGTGCACAAGGCAGAACAGAAGTGGGCCATGACCTCTTCAAAGGCATGACCAAGAAAAAGAAAGCCAAGGACGGTAAGAAAGACACACAGTCCCCGATCCAAGTCGGCGAACACGGCAGATATCAGATCAAGTCGGGCCTCCTCGCGGGCAAATTCGTTGCCCGCGCATTTCCCAAACCGCCAACGAAGGCGCGCGGCATGATCGCCGAGGCGAGCGGCGCCACCCAAGAGGCCGCGATCACCGCCCTGCACGACGTCATCGACGCCCGGGAAAGCCAAATGGCCGAAAACCGCAGAACGGACCCGCATACCGGCGCATCGGTGCCGAGCATCGAGGAATACACTGAAGCACTCGGGCAGGTGGCGCTGACACGCCCGCAGCGCGCAATGCTGGCGGCCTTGTCGCTGGCAGACGCAGAAGAAGGGTTGACAGAGGTGCGCGTGGCGAACGGCGCGGGCTACAAGTCCCATGCATCCGCCAATAGATCGCTTGCGAGTGCAGGCCGGATGGTTGCCACCTTTCTTTCCTCGGAGACTGTATCGAATGGTTCGTCAACCGATCTGGACGGAACCGCCGTTCTTGGATTTCGGGGCGAGCCCCAACATGACAAGGATCCTGGAAACTGGGTTCTATACCCGGAACTGCGCGACGCAATCCGGGCCACTCTGTAACGGAAAGCACCGGTTGTTCAACGCGGCGGTTGGTTTCGGCTGCCATGAGAGCGCGCGACCACGGGAAAGACATGGAAGCATTTGGCATTGCTCGGAATCGAGCAACTCGTGCTCTTATTCCAGCTAGGTTGGAGCGAAAGCGATATCTGCTACACATTTTGCTGCACAATCTGCAGCGCAGAAAGAAATTAATTTATATAAAAACAATACATTAGAATATTGAAGCTTCGGCAACTTCGGGCTGTCTCTCCGCCACTTGCCCTGTATATTTTCATGTAATGCCTGCGCGTTAGGTGCGCCCCGGATTGACGTGGCTTAACGCCATCCACGGTCTCCCCACATATGTTCGCGGTCCTCTCGGGCACAAGGTTTACGACACACGCTGCCGGCCGGAGATGTTCATGTGACCCGTAGCCGCGACGCGTAGACACCGCCGCACCACGCGCATGCCGCCCGGGTCGGGCGACAGGGAAACAACATCACTTCTTCGCCTCAGGCTTTCAAATTTCTTCGAAAATCTGCGTAGAATACCGTTCGAGATAAATGCGCAGCCACGGCGTATGGGCCTCGGGTTCCATCTTCGCCCGGCGCCTCAGCTCTGCCAGGCTGACCCAGGCCACATCCATGACCTCCTCGGGGTTCGGCGCCATTGCGGGTCGTGTGTCCACACGGGCCACGAACACATCCACCACCTCATGCTCGATCAGCCCCCCGCCCACATCCGCGCGGTATTCCAGGCTGTCGCGATAGCTCAGCGGCGGAGCCACGAGCCCCAGTTCCTCGTCCAGCCGCCGCACCGCGCAGCCAAGCGCCGCCTCGCCCCAATGGGGATGCGTGCAGCAGGTGTTCGCCCACAGGCCCGGAGTGTGATACTTGCCCATCGCCCGGCGCTGGATCAGCACCTCGTCGTCGCAGAGGATGAAGACCGACACCGCCTTGTGCTTCAGCCCTCGCCTGTGCACCTCAAGCTTCTCGACCGGCACCAGCGCGCCGTCCACCCAGGCCGGGATCATCGCCCGCGCCTGCGGACCCGCATCCCCCGCCCCGGCCTTGATCACCGCACCGCCATCCGCACCGGTATCGTGCACAGCTGACCTCCCTTGCCTGCGCTGAAGCCTGCAATACGCCCGAAAGCGTCGCGCGCCAAGTACCCCCGGGATCGCATCCTCGCAGACCTCGCCCCTGCGTCAATTCGTCCCGCAATGGCGCGATACATCCGGGGAACCACGGCGAATGCGGCAGATTTTGCCCCGATCCCGGGTTTGACTCGCGTCAACGGCCCGTTTGCCGGCATTGAACCCGGCCCCGCCTGCCCAGGAATGATTGTTAAAACCTTGACTCAGATCATGGTCTGCTGGTTAGAACGATCCCAGGTTGCCGTCATGGCCCGGAGCATTCCGGACCAGGAAGGCCCGGTGCGACGCCCGCGCCGCCCTGATCAAGACCACCGGGTCGCGATCGCCATTTCGCCCCGGTCCGGCTCGGACGCCACCGGGACAGGAACGGCGGCATGAACCGGGACCAAGACCGAAAGGGACATCATGGACTTCGATGCGATGTTCACCGCGCAGCTGGATGCGCTCAAGGACGAAGGCAACTATCGCCGCTTCGCCGAGCTGGAACGCCAGGTCGGCGCCTTCCCCCGCGCCCGCAGCCACGATGACGACGCTCCGGACCAGGTGACCGTCTGGTGCTCGAACGACTATCTCGGGATGAGCCAGCACGCACTCGTACGGCAGGCCATGATCGACGCCGTGGAACGTTGCGGCACGGGGGCCGGCGGCACCCGCAACATCTCGGGCAATGCCCATCACCACATCGCGCTCGAGGCCGAACTGGCCGATCTGCACGGCAAGGAAAGCGCGCTTCTCTTCACCTCCGGCTATGTCGCGAACTGGGCCGCGCTCTCCACGCTGGGATCGCGCCTGCCCGATGCGGTGATCCTCTCGGACGAGCTGAACCATGCCTCGATGATCGAAGGCATCCGCCACGCACGCTGCAACAAGGTGATCTGGAAACATAACGACCCCGAAGACCTGGACCGCAAACTGGCCGCCCTGCCCGCCAACACGCCCAAGATCGTGGCCTTCGAGAGCGTCTATTCGATGGACGGCGACATCTGCCCGATGAAGGAAATCATCGAGGTGGCCGAGAAACACGGCGCGATGACCTATCTCGACGAAGTGCACGCCGTGGGTCTTTATGGCCCGCGCGGCGGCGGCATCTCGGAACGCGAAGGCCTTGCCGACCGCATCACCCTGATCGAGGGCACGCTGGGCAAGGCCTATGGCTGTGTCGGCGGCTACATCACCGGGTCCGCGGCGCTGTGCGACTTCATACGCAGCTTTGCCAGCGGGTTCATCTTCACCACCGCCCTACCGCCCGCCGTCGCGGCGGCCGCCACGGCATCGGTGAAATATCTCAAGACTTCGAATGTGGAGCGCGACGCGCAAAAGCGCCAGGTTGCGCGCCTGCGCGCGGCACTCGACAAACGCGGCATCCCGCATATGGACAATCCCAGCCACATCATCCCGGTGCTGATCAAGGACCCGGTGAAATGCCGGATGCTGTCGGACATCCTGATGCGTGATTACGGCGTCTACGTGCAGCCGATCAACTATCCCACGGTGCCCAAGGGAACCGAGCGCCTGCGCTTCACTCCCGGGCCGCTGCACACCGATGAACAGATCGAGCATCTGGCGGATGTGCTCTATGCGCTGTGGAAACAGTGCGCCATCGCCCACGCGGTCGCCTGACACCCTGGCAAGAGCTTTACCGCTGACCCCATTTTTGCACGAAAATGGCCCGAAAATGTGTGTTTTCCGGGTCGGAATTTTTCGAAAATTCCGCGCCTAGGCCAGATCGTTGCGCGCCGCCTGAAGCGCCACGAGCAGCCGGTCCCGGCGCGCCGCCAGGTCGGTCTCCGTAGCGCCTTGCGCGGCCTCGCCGATCTGCCGCGTCAGCACCTCAATGGTTGCCTCGTCCAGGCGCGGATGCCCCAGCCCGTCCCACCAGCCATTGAACGTCCCGGCGAAATGGTCGCAGAATGCGGGCAACCCGCCCCTGGCCCCGAGGTGAAAGAGCATACTCGGCCCCATTGCCGCCCATCGCAGCCCCGGCCCGGCCGTCACCGCCTTGTCCACGTCCTCCAGGCTCGCCACCCCTTCGGTGATCAGGTGGACCGCCTCGCGCCAGATCGCCGCCTGCAACCGGTTCGCCACATGGCCCGGCACTTCCTTCTGCACCCGGATCGTGACCTTGCCCACATCTGCGTAAAACGCCTCGGCCGCCTCCACCACGCCCTCGGCGGTGCGCGCATTGCCCATCACCTCGACCAGCGGGATGAGATGCGGCGGATTGAACGGATGGCCCAGCACGAAGCGCGCGGGGTTGGTCCATCCCTCCTGCATCTGGCCCAGCGTCAGCCCAGACGCGGAACTTGCCACGATCGCGTGTGGTGCCAGCACCGGTTCGATCTCGGCGAAGGTGGCGTGTTTGATCGCGGCCCGCTCGGGCACGTTCTCCTGCACGAAGCCTGCGCCCCGCACCGCATCAGCGGCCGAGCCATGAAACGTCACGCGCCCCGGGTCGCCACGCCCCGTCAGGCCCAACGCCTCCAGCGCGGGCCATGCGCGCTCGACATAGCCCCGCACCGACGCCTCGGTACCCTCGGCGGGATCGAACACCGCGACACTGCGCCCCGAGGCCAGGAACAGCGCCGTCCAACTCGCCCCGATCACGCCCGCGCCCAGCACGGCTGTATGGGTGGTGTCGTTCATCAGAACAGCCCCGGATTGGTGGGCGAGGCCGCCGTCATGCCGCCGTCCACGGTAAACATCTGACCCGTGGCAAACCCCGCCTCGTCGCTGGCAAGCCACACGGCCATGGCGGCAATGTCCGCCGGTTCCCCGAACCGTCCAGCCGGGTGCCGCGCCACGGCATCGGCCCTTGCCGCGTCCGGGTCCCGCGCGAGATCAAATCCCGCCTCCAGCATCCCGGTGTTGATCCAGCCCGGGCAGATCGCGTTGACCCGCACTCCCGGCCCGTGATCCACGGCCATCGAGCGCGTCAGCCCGTGCACAAAGGCCTTGGATGCGTTGTAGAGCGCCATGCTCGGGTCTGCCACGCGCCCCGAGATGGACCCGATATTGATCACCGACCCACCCTTGCGCATCTGCGGAATGAAGGCCCGGCAGCAGTTGAAAACCCCGCGCGCATTGACCCCCATCACCAGGTCCCAATCCGCGTCCGTGCTCTCCACCACGGTCTTTTCCACCTGCACGCCGGCGTTGTTCACCAGAATGTCGATGAAGCCCATGGCATCGGCCAGCTCGGCCACGTCGCCCGCATCCGAGACATCCACCGACTGCCAGCCCACGGTCTCCGGCAGCCCCTCGGGCCGGTCACCGCGCCCGCAGGTTGTCACATCCGCCCCCTCGGCCAGGAACGCCTCCACGATTCCGCGCCCGATGCCCTGACGACCCCCGGTGACAAGCGACCGCTTGCCCGCAAGCCGCGCCAGGCCGCTCAAAACGCCACCCTGTCGGCGCCTTTCAGCCCCAGCCGCGCCCGCGCCTGCCCGGGCGTGGCGATGTCACGCCCCAGAGCCTCGACAATGCCACGGATCTTGCGGACCTGCTCGGCACTGGACCTGGCTTTCTGTCCGGGTCCGATATAGAGGCTGTCCTCCAGCCCCACTCGCACATTGCCGCCCAGCGAGGCCGCCTGCGTCACAAACGGCATCTGGTGCCGCCCGCCCGCCAGAACCGACCATTCGTAATCATCCCCGAACAACCGCTCGGCAATCGTGTGCATATGCATGAGATTGTCCAGGTCCGGCCCCACCCCGCCCAGGATGCCGAACACCATCTGCACGAAGAATGGCGGCTCGACCCAGCCCTGATCGATCACCCAGGCGAGGTTATAGAGATGGCCGAGGTCATAGCATTCGAACTCGAACCGCGTGCCGTGCTCACCGCCCAGCGTCTTCAGCCCGTATTCAATATCCGCAAACGTGTTCTTGAAGACGAAATCGCGGGTCATGTCCAGGAACTCGGGCTCCCACTCATGCGCCCAGTCGGTGTATTTCGCGGCCATCGGGAAAATGCCGAAATTCAGGCTGCCCATGTTCATGCTGGCCATCTCGGGGCTGGCAACCGTGGCCGCCAGCAGACGGTCCTCGCGGCTCATCCCCAGACCACCGCCGGTGAAGATGTTCATCACCGCATCGGTCGCCTGCTTGATGCGTGGCAGGAACTGCATGAAGACATCCGGGCTGGCATGGGGCCGACCGGTCTCGGGGTCGCGCGCGTGCAGGTGGATGATGCTGGCCCCGGCCTCGGCCGCCTCGATGCTGGCCGTGGCGATCTGATCGGGGGTGACAGGCAGATGCTCGGACATTGTAGGCGTGTGAATGCCGCCCGTGGGCGCACAGGTGATGATGACCGGTTTGTTCATGTCTCTTTCCTTTCGGCTGGTGCCGTTTTCCGCGTGGAAAACGGACCGGAAAATGCGCATTTTCCGCGCCCCGACCCGATGCGGGTTCCGGCGCCCATCACAGGCGCATCTGCTGAACCTGCGCGCTCAGCCCGCCATCCAGTACCCAGAGCTGGCCACTGGCATAGCGCGCCTCGTCGCTCGCCAGCCAGTTCACCAGGTTGGCAATATCCTCGGGCGTGCCGTAGGTCCGCATCGGGTGCACATCGCGCACCGCCTGTTGGATCTGGTCGATCGTCTTGCCGCCTGCGCCCGACCCGTCTCCGGCGAAAAAGCTCTGCAGCATCGGCGTGTCGATATAGCCCGGACAGATCGCGTTCACCCGAATGCCCTCGGGGCCGTGGTCACAGGCCATCGCGCGGGTCAGCGCATGGACGGCCCCCTTGGTGGCGCAATAGGCGGCCAGACCCGGGTCCGCAATGAACCCGTCGTAGGACCCGAAATTGATCAGGCTCGCACTGGCGCAGCTTTCCGCCGCCTTGCGCATCAGCGGCAGCGCGTATTTGCTGGTCAGGAACGTGCCCGTCACATTGACGGCAAAGCTCCGGTTCCACTCCTCCAGCGAGGTGTCCTCTATGGTTTTCTCGATCTCGATCCCCGCGGCGTTGACGAGAATGTCGAGCTTGCCCTCCTCGCCGCCGATCCGCGCCATGGCGGCCTTCACTGCCGCCTCGTCGGTCACATCCAGCGCCACGAACCGCGAGGTGCTGCCGCCCCCGATCGAGCCGCCCTCGCTCAGGTCTGCCGCATAGACCACCGCGCCTTCACGTCTGAACCGCTCACAGATCGCCCGGCCGATCCCGCCGCGCCCGCCTGTGACCAGTGCCACCTTGCCTTCGAGCTTCATTCCCCATCTCCCCTCAAAGGCGGAAACCTGTACCGCGCCGCCGCCTGCGTCCAGTCCATGTGATTGCGCACATATTCGCGGCTGGCGTCACGCGGCGGGTTGTAATCCCAGGCCTCGCCCGCACCTGCCTCCATCGCCGCATGTAGCGCCCGGCGGCTCTTTTGCGTGGCGATCACGTTGGCGCGCAGGGCCTCGCCATCCCACCGCCCGGCCACCTCGGCGGCAAACATCGCCGCACGCCCGGCATAGGCCGGGTCCTGCGCCCGGTTCACCCGCTCGCCGGGATCGACCGATAGATCATAAAGCTGCGGCGGGTCCACATCGCAATGAATGTATTTCAGGTCTCCCCGGCGGATCATCACAACCGGTGCCGGTGTCATCTCGGCGCAGTATTCGCCGATTGCCTCGTCCACCGGGTCCGCCTCTGCGCGCATCAGCGGCATCAGGCTTCGCCCATCCACAGGCTCGCCAAAAAGGCTTTCGTCGCCGCCGCCTATTTCCACGAAGGTGGGCAACAGATCGACGAGCGAACAGGCGTTGCCCGCCACCCCCTGCGCCACGCCGGGCCCGGCCATGATCAGCGGCACACGCGCGGAATGTTCAAAGAAATTCATCTTGTACCACAGTCCGCGCTCGCCCAGCATGTCGCCGTGATCGGCGGTCACGATCAGGATCGTGTTCTCCGCCTCGCCGATCTGCTGAAGCGTCCGCGCGATCTCGCCCAGCTGGCTGTCGAAATAGCTGACATTGGCCAGATAGGCCCGCCGCGCGCGCCGCACCTCCTCGTCGGTGAGCGGCACATGAGACGCCTCGATCCCATCCATCAGGCGGCGCGAGAACGGGTCGTGTTCCTCTGGCGCCAGCCCCTCGGGCAGGTCGATCTCGACCCCCTCGTAAAGGTCCCACCACTCGGGCTTGGCCACATAGGGATCATGCGGGTGGATGAAACTGGCCACCAAGCAAAACGGTGCGGTGTCCCCCGCGGCCCGGTCCCGCCCCCGGTCGATCAGCCAGCGGCGCGCGGCAAAGCCGACTTCGTCGTCGTAGTCGGTCTGGAACGTGGCCACCGCCACACCGCTTTCCTTGACCGTCTGCATGTTGTGATACCACTTGTCGATCCGCTCGTCCCAGGCCTCCCAATCGGGCGTCCATGCGAAATCCGCGGGATAGATGTCGGTGGTCACGCGGTCCTGAAACCCGTGTTTCTGATCAGGACCGACAAAGTGCATTTTCCCTGACAGGCAAGTACGATACCCCAGAAACTTAAGGTAATGCGCAAAGGTCGGAACGCTGGCGCGGAACTCGCTCGCGTTGTCATAGGCCGCTATCCGGCTGATCAGCTGCCCGGACATGAAGGCAAAGCGCGACGGCGCGCAGAGCGGGCTGTTGCAATAGGCGGCATCGAACCGCATTCCCCGCGTGGCCAGGGCGTCCATATGCGGCGTGCGCACCAGCGCATGACCGTAAGCCCCCACGAAATGCGGTGCCAGCTGATCGGCCATCACCACAACGATATTGGGCGGCCTCATGGGCACGTCCCGCCGCGGGTCTGACCCGGGGCCGCGCGGTGCGCGCAGAGGTGCCGGATCAGGTCCGGGACGGGGGGTGCACCGCTCACGCGCGCGCCTCCGCCAGCCGCGCATAGGCCTCCAGCACGAGCCCGTGAAAATGATGCACGGCGTGCTCGGATTTTCCCGACCCGCCGGGGTCGTTCACGATCCTCCCTTGGGTGAAGGCCGGCGTGCTCATGCCGCGCTGCACGCTTTCCACCAGCCCGATGTCCTCGACCTGCAGCACCTCGTCGAGATAGCGGATCGCATCCAGCTCCATCGCATCGGGCTCGGGCGTTTCGAGAAAGAAATCATAGGTCTCAAGCGTTCGGTCCGGCGCCACGGGGATGATGTTCAGCACGATCATGCTTGAGCGGCCCGGATAGCGCATCAGGCAGGTCGTGGGCCACAGCCACCAGACCGCATGGGTGCGCACCGTGGCGTTGCTGACGTCATAGGCCGAATTCGCCCCCTTGCCCGCATCCGCCATATGCGACGAATAGATGCCATGGGTCGTGACCTTGTAGGTATCCATGTCCACCAGGTCACAGAAATCCTTGTGCGCCGTGGGGCAATGGTAGCATTCCAGGAAGTTGTCCACGACGTTCTTCCAGTTCGACTTGATGTCATAGGTCAGCCGATGCCCGAATGTCAGATCGTCAATGTCCGGCGCCCAGTGGTGGATCTCGGTTTCAAGATTGCCTGACACGTCGCGCAGCGGTGCGGCCTCGGGATCGAGATTGACATA
>Ga0316205_10002455_pt1 | contig 19261 bp, 16 predicted proteins | sample 3monthpyrite_MG_FD_204941 | JGI IMG/M metagenome (GOLD analysis project Ga0316205, IMG submission 204941) | Microbial mat bacterial communities from mineral coupon in-situ incubated in ocean water Damariscotta River, Maine, United States -... | ecosystem: Environmental > Aquatic > Marine >... | reverse complement strand
ATACATAACTCACAGTGAGAATGGTTAACATAAAAGCAGCACTTTGGTTTTTTATAAGAGCAGCGCAAATACCAGCAAGTAAACATAGTACGGAATTAAGACGATACAAACGACGATAAATAAACAGACTGTTATCCAGGTTTTTCTGATTTTTTATAAAGGTGTTGTAGAGTAATGTAACGAGTAAAAAACTACCCATGGTAGCGCCGGTGAAAGTGGCGGCTATTAATGCGAACAGATTAAATATATCCATTGACAGAGTGTATCATTGATTTTGATTTGTTTAACGAGGTAGAGGGGTATTAAGAAGATTTTAACTGTTGCTCTATAACCGGGAAAAATATGAAGATAAAATATTTCTCCCGGTTGTTAGTTAAAAATTCTCAAGCCTGCGTAATCTTGAAGGTAGTAACTTGAGGTCAACCAACGAGCTTAAAAGTGCTTTGATGAACGTCGCATCATCTTCGTGCATCATTTTGTAATACTGTATTTTCATGGTTAGTGCGCTACCGAAAATAATAGATACAAGAGCAAGCATAGAACCTATAGATAAAGTAGATACACCTGTTATACCCTGACCAATTGTACAGCCCATTGCCAATACACCACCTATGCCCATTAATGATGCGCCGATCAGATGTTGTAAGAAATCGTTTGTAGATGAAAACCATTCAAAGCGAAAGCTTCGGCTGGTAATCGCATAAACAAAAGAACCAGCAATAACACCGGCCAGAGCAGCCATACCAAAACTAATTAATAACGTATTAGATGGAGACATTGCATAGAAAAAGGTTTCACCCATTGGGTTAATAAAAGTAAATGATTGCGTTGCCACGCCTACTGGAACTTCATCAAGAAACTCAGCGGTTTCTTTCCATTCGTCACCCATTGGGCCACCTGTGAAATACCATGCGGCAATCACTGCACCACCAACAACCAGGCCACTGAAAATATGTTCATGTTGTTTTCTAAATTCAGCAGATTTAAAAATAATGCCTACTAGAACAGTAGCGAAAATAGCACCAATAATACTACGGCTTATCTCAATCTCATTACCAGTTATTGCAGCTACTATTGAGCCAAGGTCCTGACCGCTAATATCATAAGCTCCAAGATCAATAGTCGTAGCGACAACCCAGGGATGAAATAAAACTTCATAAAAAGAAGTTTTTGACATGAAGTAAGCAAACATGCCAGCAACAATAAGCACTATGATTGATTTTGCATTACCACCACCAATTCGAATCAGTGTTTTATTTCCACAGCCAGAAGCCAGAGTCATGCCGATTCCAAAAATCAGCCCGCCTATAATAAAGCGTAACCAGGCTAACCCCTCAGTTCGATAGGGAGGAAGAGTCGAATCTACACTGGCTGAACCAGTACCTTCTAAAATTAAGACGCCAATCAATGCCACAGCAATTGCCAGCATCCATGAGCGTAAGCGGTTTTTATCACCCATATTAACCCAGTCTGACACTGCACCCATGGTGCAAAAATTGGTTTTGTTAACAACTGCACCCATGACGAAGGCTATGCCAAAGGCAATTAGTAACATATAAGTGGTAATTTCCATCATCTTTCCTCTTAAATAGATACACAGAAAAAGCCTGTGCAAATATGATAGATAGTAATTAACTATCTACATAAATTTTGGGCAACCCGTGCTGATGATTGATTACACAAGCCACACATATGGTCTGTGTAAACCTCAAATAACCTGAGGTTTTAAAATAAGAAGCAGGCCAATCTATGTTGACTCCGTATAGGGGGCGAATAATACCTGTAATAAATACTCCATTGCAAGTTTCTAGCATGACATTTTGTCAGATTTCGGGACCGGTATTTAAGTGTTTTCTAATATTGATGTGATTTAGTTCAGTGCCTGCAAATTAAAAGTTGTGTTTATTTGATGGATCAATGTAATCGGTTTGTGAAATAGCTGTCACTATATAACGCTGAGAACCGCCTGTTGAAATTGAATCAAAAGGGTAACAGGTAACAAGATGAACATAGGCACTAGATTGATCATTAATAAATCGTGCTTCATCCATATCTACGATTTGAGTAGATAAAACCTTAAATAATTTGTTTTCTTCCTGTGCCGTTTCTATAAATATACTATCACCTGGATTGAGTTTTTTTAAGAAATTAAAATGCGTGTCACGATGTGCGCTTATCAAACTGTTACCATTTTTTCCCGGAATAGCAGATGCAAAATTATGTCCTGGACCGAATGCTAATGTCCTGCCACTATCACCGGCTAAAACAATCAGGTCTATATCAAACTTAGGTACTTTTAATCGGGCAACAGGCCAGGTATCTGCCCAGGGCCAGGGTTTACTTTGTGACTTACCTTGTTTTACATTGGACCACGCCTGCTCCAGTAAATTTTGAGCGACAATTGCTTTTGCATGTATATATGACCCCTGGCCAATGAACCAGCAGCCGGGAATAAATAAAAAAACAATAATATAAGGTTTTTTATACTTAATAATCATAGTGGACGCGCCTCATTATTCATATCATTAGCTCGCTCTGTTTCTGAGCTGCGTAATAAAACAGTTAGTGCTAATCCCAGCATTAATAATGTAAAGCCGCATATGATATTTAATTCAGCTGATGTGGCGGTTTGAGCTAATTGTCCAAATGTTTTTTGTGAGCTTTGTCCGTGCGGAAGATTTACAGGTATATTGTGTTTATCAAGTTTGCTTTCGTTCGGCCGCGAAGGTGTTTTATCAACAGCTACAAGGCTAGTGTGTTTGCTAACCAAATGGTGGTTAAGAGCAACATCGATAATATCAGTGCGCACCTGATCTTTATTCGCCCCATCATGAATGCTATCTATAAGAGCACTGATTTTTTGACGTGCCCAAAAAGTTGCTATACCTTTGCTTGGTTTATTAAGTTTCAAATTTAATTTAGCTGACCATGGTGCCAGGGCGCGTGAACCTGTGATCTTGATATTATTTAATGGTTTGCCTGACTTTATAGCCAGAGTGAGTGGTTCTCCATGATATAAATCAGGAATACGTTGCGGCCAAATTTCAGCAGTTTGATTGTCACCAATATCTATTTTAATGTTCGTCATAAGAGGGCTTTCTAGTTTGCTGAATAAAGCGGACATTTTTTTATTCACTTCATTTACACCGCTTATATAAGTAAAGCTACCTCGACCAAACTGTGCTGCCTTACGCATAAAATAACTATTCGGTGCTGAGCCAATACCAATTGTAAATAAGCGACTGTTACCTAATTTTTTATGAATGATATCGAATAATTCTGTCTCGTTACCTACGCTACCGTCAGTTATAAATATAACCTGGTGTACATAGTTATCACTTGATAATTTGTTGAGTGCTAAATTTAAGGCTGGCGCCATTTCGGTGCCACCATCAGCACTGAGTTGTTTAATGTAATTTTTTGCGATTAAAATGTTTTCAAAACTAGCCATTTGAGAGCTAGTAAAAAGTCGATCTGTTATTGAGTTAAACTGAATAATATTGAATTTGTCATGTAAGCGAAGTCTATCCAGTGCCATAAGCAAAGAAGCTTTAGCCTGTTCAATAGATATTCCATGCATAGATCCTGAAGTGTCAACAATGTAAGTGACATCACGTGCTAATGGTTGACCGTTATAACCTCCGTTATCGGGGGGTACGAGCATTAGCATCTGATAGTTTTCACCATTTATAAGTTCATTAAAAATGGCAGCTTTGGGCATATGATTAAGTTGTGGTGTCCAGACAAGTTCAAAATCACGATCAGATGGTGTAACGCCTTCCGATAGTTTTATATGGTAGGCGTCGTCAACCTCTTGTTTGGTAATATTATGATATCTACTGGTTATGTTTTGTAATGGGAAACCTGCATTCAGGTTTATATTAATTGACACAGGATTGATTAAAGTATTACTCATATTTATGTGAGGTGTAATTCGTGAGGCATCAATAACCTGCTGGGTGTTTTTGGCCCATCCCGAATTTGAAACTGAGATAGATTCATTGACAGGTTTGCCGGGAATATAACGTGGAGTTATAGCCATCGGGAATCGTAAACTAAAACTACCTTGATCATAATGAAGTGTTTGTTGATATTCTATTTCTACATGAACTGTTTCCCCCGGAGCAATATTAGCAATCGTATTTGTAAAAATATTTGGTCTTTCCTGTTCTACTAATGCTGCTTTTTTACCCGCTTTCCTGGCAGTGTTATATATTTTTTTGGCTTCCTGTTTTTCTTTTATGATACCTTCAATAACCCGCTCACCTACTAATAACCGCATATGGTCTACAGCTGCTAGTTCAGGTAAAGGGAAAACATAAATAGCCTCAACCCAGTTATTGCTGGTATTTTTAAACTGTTGTTTGATATGGCTACGTACGATCATTCCTGATACGTTCATATCTACAACTGTTTTCAAGTGTGGGATCTGTTTGTATAGAGCAGAATTAGCGTTTTTTATTAATAAGCTGCCCTCGCTTATATTATTTAGTGAAACTTGAGGGAAATCGTCAGCTACAGGCTCCGCTTTCACTATGTCGCTTAATAATAGTAAAAACAAAGTTAAAACGGATATTAGTATGAAGATAATAAGACGTTGTAACCAAACCATTAAACCTGACTTGTGAGGTTTATATCTATCCTGTAAATACTCACGACGTGGGCGACGTTTAAATAAGTTTTTATTAAGTGATAACATCTATTTCTCCTGTTGTATAAAAAATATTCTTAGCAGGAATTAAACGTTATGAGAGTGACTATTCAGAGGTGAAAAAAAGGCAGGTTAAATATGAAATATGATGAATTATGGCAATATTAGTAAACATAAGATTAAGCGTTAGGTAATATGTTATTGTTAGCTTTAAGGTAATTAATGAATGAGGTGGAAATGTCACAGCATATAGCGATAGTAGAGGACGAGCCCTCTATTCGGGAAAATTATGCGGATGCATTCAAGCAGCAGGGTTACAGGGTTTCAATTTATGGTAGTAGGGGTGAAGCAATTAAAGCCTTTGATACCCGGTTGCCAGATCTTGCGCTCCTGGATATAGGCCTGGAAGATGATGCAGAGGGTGGCTTTGAAGTTTGTCGTGTTTTACGTAATAAATCTGAAACTGTCCCCATAATTTTTCTGACAGCTAGAGATAGTGATCTGGATATTATTTCAGGTTTGAGGTTAGGTGCAGATGACTACCTGACTAAAGATATTAGTTTGCCAAATCTATGTGCCAGAGTGGCTGCTCTTTTTCGACGAATAAGTGCGTTTACAGCGAGCCCATTAGAAGAAGATATTGTGGAGCGTGGTCCATTAATAATGGATATGAACAGGTTTACAATTGACTGGAATCAGCAACGAGTTGATCTTACTCTCACAGAATTGTGGGTGGTTCATACTTTAGCAAGGCATCCGGGGCACGTGAAAAATCGTGATCAGTTAATGGAAGATGCACGAATTGTTGTTGATGATGCGACGATTACTTCACATATTAAACGAATAAGAAATAAGTTTTTAAAAGTAGATGCTAATTTTAACTGTATTGAAACAGTTTACGGAATGGGTTACCGCTGGCTTGAAAATTAAGTTATCTATTCGCAGTAAATTACTTTTGATCTCGGCTGTTTTATTTATAGTGCCCTGGATAGGGGTGCAATATATACAGGATATGGAAAATTTCCTGAGGATAAATCAACAAAATAACTTATTAGGTAAAGCGCAAATTGTGGCTGCTGTATTGCAGGGGCAAGCAGATATTTTCAAGTATAACTCTGAGTCTGTTAAAAATAAGACTCAATCAGCCGAAAGAATAAACAGCTCGACACATTTATATGTGCGCCCAATTAAAAGGGCTATTCAGTTAGATGGTTATAGAGACGACTGGCTTGATTTTGATGAGAAGTCAAAAGTATTAAAATCAGATAACTCTGAGTCACTTGAGTACAAATACTATCTGGCGACTTACAGAAAGTATTTATATATGGTGCTTGAAATAAAAGATGATCAACTGGTGTATAGAAAAGCGAATAGCTTAAGTCTGGATGAAAATGATCATTTGATTATAAAGTTGAGAAATAAGAATAATGAATTAAGAACATATATTGTCGCTACACAATCTCCCGGCTGGGTAAATGCACATCGCATGGAGTTAAGAAATGATGAGTGGAAAGCGGTAGCACCGGAACTTCGCATTAAAGGTGAATGGCAGGAAACAGCAGATGGTTATAATGTTGAGCTTAGGTTACCATTATCCCTTTTCGAGAATGGTTTTTCATTTTTTGTGGCAGATGTTGATGATGCTCAAACTAGAATAACTGAATCTACATTAGGTGAAGGAAAAATTGATGATGAATTAGGTTCAATCATCATACCCTCGGTAAAAGTAGAGGCAATGTTAAAGCGCATCGTTCGTCCAGAGTCGCGGACCTGGATAATAGATCAGAAATATAGAGTATTAGCGGTAGCCGGAGATATTAAGCAGGGGAGTATTGCTGTTTCAAAGGCGCAAGAAACGCAAAGTATAGTCAGTCAAATTGTTAGCTCTTTCTATCAATTATTATTAACGCAACCCACACAGAATTTTAAAGATGAGTTGTCCAGTGTATCTTATTTGAGAGGAGAGGTGGTTCAGTCTGCTTTGAATGGAGAGCCATCAAGTAGCTGGAGGGATACGACTGATAAACGAGCAAAAATATTAACAGCGAGTTATCCGGTTACTTTAAATAATAAAGTAATAGGTGCTATTGCAATCGAGGAAACCAGTAATTCAATACTTATTTTACAAAATAGGGCAATGGAAATACTGATAAATTTAAGCGTGTTAACATTTTTAATAACGGTTGTGGTTTTATTAAGTTACGCAACACGATTATCAGTAAGAATTAGAAGGTTACGTGATGAAACAGAACAGGCAATATCAAACGAGGGAAGAATTGAGCGGACATTTAAAATAACTAACTCATCGGATGAAATTGGTGATTTGTCCAGGAGTTTTTCAGATATGTTAACGCGCCTGGCTGAGTATAATCGTTATCTTGAAACAATGGCAGGCAAGTTATCACATGAGTTGAGAACGCCAATAACGGTTGTTAGGTCTTCTCTCGAAAATTTGCAGATGGCAAACAATGAAGAAGCAAAGGAAACATATATAAAAAGAGCCAGTGAAGGCATGGCAAGGTTAAGTGATATTTTGACAAGAATGAGTGAGGCAACCAGGCTTGAGCAAACACTACAATCTGAAACTTTACAAATGGTTAACTTAACCTGCCTGATAGAAAGTTGTTTGGAGGGTTATAAACTGGCCTACCCGGACGTGCTGTTTGAACTCAATAAAAAAGCAACTGAGAGAGAGCATGTACAAGGGGTGCCTGATTTACTTGCACAAATGCTTGATAAAATAATATCAAATGCTGTCGACTTTCATAAAACAAAAACACCTATAATAATTGATATAAGTCGACAAAAAAATATGTTGCAGCTAAGTGTAATTAATAAAGGTGATATTTTGCCTGAATCGATGCGAGATAATTTGTTTGAATCAATGGTGTCCGTCAGGCAGAAGCGGGGAGACCTGCCGCATTTAGGTTTAGGTTTGTATATAGCCAGAATGATAATTGAGTTTCATAACGGCAGCATTCAGGCATTGAATCTGAAAGATAATACGGGTGTTGAGATATTATTAGAAATTCCTTCAATTTGATTTTTATCTGTAGATCTTTATAAATAATAATACCGTGATTATATTCTTAACTAGTGGCAGTGATGCCTTGTCATATTTCATAATAATTGCACTATAAATAATCATTTTATAGCCTGCAGTAAATCATATTGTTCCATCATACTTATCTTCAAGTTAACAACAAAAGCCGTTGTTAAAACTTAAAACTTAAATAACTTGAGGAAAGTATTATGAAAATTACAAATAAAATCACATACCCAATTGCTATAGCTATCAGCGTTCCATTGTTAATACTAGGAGGGTGTGCAAACAATGATACGGTCAAAATTGCGCCGGATGAGGCGTTAGCATTTGATCAGGTATTAGATGTGAATGAAATGACAACAGATAATAACTCAGAAATAGATGGTTTTGTAAGCATTGAAACTGAAAAATTAATAGAGGTGGTAGAGCCTGTAGAGTCGTTGGTAGAACAACCTGATGAAGAAAACGAAATGGTAAAAATTGTAACGCCTAAACCTGAAGAAGGCATTATAGGTTTTGCATTTGATCAGTCTGATATTGACGCTCAATATGGGGAGTTACTTTGGCAACATGCTCAGTACCTCAAAGAGAACAAGAATTTAATATTAAATATAAGTGGCCATACAGATAGTTCAGGTGCTCGTGTTTACAATGAAATGTTAAGTAAAAAACGTGCCGATCAGGTAGCAAAAATTATGCTTGATTTTGGTGTGTCAAAAGATCGTATCAAAGTGTTTGGTAATGCGAGTGATCAGCCATTAGCAGGGGCGATTACTAATAAAGAGCACCGCAGAGTTGAGCTGGATTATCATGATCAGCAAATAGTTAGTAATTAAAAAAAGGAGGTGGTGAAGTAAGGTCCATTAATTCGGGTTGGGTTAATGGACCTTTTTAATACGTTGAATTGTTAATTAAAACATAAAGCCAATATCAAAGCGGTATGTTAAGAAATCAGATGTACTGTTCGAGCTGCTGAAATCAATCCATTTTTGACCCGCGCTTAATCTTAAAAATACATTATCTTTAACATCAAATCTCAAACCTGCATTTAAACCATAAGTAAATTCTGTTGTTGTTTTTGTAGGTACGTAAGAGCTACAGGTGTAACCCCACCATGGATCGTACCAGCATACCGTTTGTGGTGGACCGGTTGGTATGTTTGTGTCAATAAATGTCCAGCCCATAGAGGCGCCAACAAAAGGTGTAAAGCGTTTGGCAGAGAAATTATAGAGACCAGTAAATAACATGCTGTTAGTGTTTAATGTGCCAGAAACAGGAGTTGTGGTTGTATCGTCGTTTACTCTGGTGCCTGAATAATTAGCTTCATTCCAGTTGAGATCAAAATCAAGCGCCCAGTGTTCATCAAAGTTGTAACCAATGCCAAAGCCCCAGTTCCAGGCTTCATTAAGAGATGCCTCGGCACCGCCTTCAAAATCAATGTCTTTAGATTCTAAGTAATGGGTCTGGAAAGAAAATTCCCAGCGATCTTTTCTGTCACTCAGAGACATTATGTTATCAGCAAAACAGGATGAGGAAAAAAAGAACAAAAATATATAACCAATTGAATATACTAATGATTTGTGTATTTGTTTTGTCATATATGGTGGCTCTACGGTGGCAATTAGTGTAATAATTTTGTTATTGTTGTGTTATGAATAATGAGTATACAATAATCAATATAGATTAAATAGATAAGATCTAATCACAGGTTTTATTGATTTTTTGGACAAATGTTAGAATTAAAATTGATGATATAGTTAGTTTTTATAATATCAGGTCATTTATGCTGGTGTTTAAATAACGGATTCAGGAAAGGTTTTTTAAAATGTGTTTCAAAAATATTAAAGTATTACTTGTTCTGTTTTCAGTTTCGTATCTCTCAGCTTGTAGTGGAACGAAAAATACATTTGATTACGATAGTAGTGCTGATTTTAGTCAGGTTAAAACTTATCAATGGAATCTTAAGACATCAAAGGCCTTTGCAAAAGCTAATCCGCTAATTGATAAGCGTATTATTAGTGCAATTGAAGATAATTTGAAGCGTAAAGGTATTATTAAGGCTGAATCCGCAGATATTAAAGTTAGTTATTTGATTGATTTTGAGAAAAAACTAAAAACAGGCGGTTTGTCTGCAGGAATAGGCATGAGTGTTGGAAGATCTAGTAGAGGGAATATTAGTCTCAGTAGTGGCAATCAGATAAGGCAAACGATTGAAGGTACTTTAGTTGTTGATATGCTAGATGCAAAAAATGGAAATTTAATCTGGCGCTCAACAACGGTTAAACCCGTAAAAGATAGAGATGCATCACCTGAAGAATCTAAAAAAAGAATTGCTCAGTTAGTTTATCAGATGTTTGAAAATTACCCTCCAAAGAAAATCAGGTAAGGAGCAAAGTAATGGAAGAAGTGCGTGGAGTTACTATTTATTTCAATGATGCTACAAAGCTGGTTATTCAATTCCCTAAGCAGGTTAAAAATGAATATGACATGCTTACAAAAATGAAGGAGTTACTAGAAAATAAACATTTTTTAGTGGAAGTGAATGGCTCCATGTTATTTATACCGGTTGATAACATTAAATATCTACAGGTCTATCCTGCCCCTGAAAAGCTACCATCATACGCTGTGCTTGGAGCTAATATTATTGATATATAATGACGTTTTCTGCGTTTAATTAACTATCTGAGATATAAGATGAAAAAGCTTCTGGATATTATGGTTGCATTAAGAGACCCGGAAACCGGCTGTCCCTGGGATATAAAGCAAACATTTAAAACGATTATTCCTTATACCCTTGAAGAGGCTTATGAAGTTGCGGATGCAATTGAAAATGGTGATATGAATGAGCTTAAATCTGAGTTGGGCGATTTGCTGTTTCAGGTTGTGTTTTATTCGCAAATGGCAAAAGAACAGGGTGACTTTGATTTCAATGATGTCGTAGATGCTGTAAGTGCTAAATTAGTGAATCGACATCCGCATGTGTTTGCAGGTGTCGACTGTAAGGATGAAAAATCGCTACATGAAGCCTGGGAAAAAACGAAATCTGTAGAAAGAGATTTAATAGCAAATACAAAAAATGCGTCTATACTGGAGGGAGTAGCTAAAGCGCTTCCCGCGCTAAAACGAGCTCAGAAACTTCAGAAACGTGCTTCTAGAGTCGGCTTCGACTGGCCGGATGTGGAGCCAGTACTGGCTAAAATAGAAGAGGAAGTGCAGGAGTTACGAGAGGCGATGACACAAAGTGACCAGATTTCTATATTTGAAGAAACTGGGGACGTGTTATTCAGCTGTGTTAATCTTGCTCGACACCTGGATGTAGATGCAGAAGAGTCATTAAGAGGTTGTAATCAGAAGTTTGAAATGCGCTTCAATTATATAGAAACGTTGTTACAGCAATCTGATAAGTCCTTTCAAAGCTGTTCTCTAAAAGAGTTAGAAGCTCTGTGGCAGGAAGCTAAAATTAAATGTTAAAATAAAAATAATGGTAGAAATATAAATTACCACCTGTTTGGGTGATGGTTTGTTGTATGTTTTATACCAAAATATAACTATAACTATTAATGTTGGCTTTGAGGAAATTATAATGAAAAATTATCTATTAATTGTGGCGTCGGTATTTGGTCTTGTTTTGTTATCAGGCTGTACTGACTCTGTTTCTGGCGGGGGTACTACGTGTGTTGATACCTATTTTTGTGCAAAAGACAGTTCGACAATGGAAACATGTTGTTCTTCAACTAGCTGTAGTTATGAAACAGGTACAAGATCATTTGACTGTAATGGTACAAGTTGTTCTAGTGCTGCGCAGGATGTAGCTAGTTTTTGTCTAAGCAAAACGTCTTCTAAGGCTGAATTTGATCTAGCGTCTAAACTTGGCCTTGAAAAAGCGGATAATATCGTTCTTAAAAAATCAATAGATGATATGTATATTGATTTAGGAAATGATGTTCAGAAATAAAGTATTTTTTAAAACTGTTAAGAAAAAAGCCGAAGCAGAAATGCTTCGGCTTTTTATTGGTCGTAATTGAAAAATGCTGTCAATCCTTTGAAAGGCGGATATAAGCCCGATATCTGCTGCGAATTTCTCGAACATAGTTAACGGGCTCTCTGCCCCGCACATAACCATGGCGGGCTTTTCTATAAAACTTTTTCTTTGATAATAACAGCATGGCTTTTTCTACATGATCAAACCATTTGTTTGGGTTTAGCCCCTGCTGCCTTGCAAGTCGGCGTGCATCTTTTACGTGTCCCTGTCCTGCATTATAAGCCGCTAGTGTAAACCACATTCTATCTTTAACGCTTAGTTCCGCTTCAAATCTGTCACGTACCCAGTCTAAATATTGAACACCTGCTTTTATACCAGATTCCGGCTGTTTCAGATTGCTTATCCCCATTTCTTTTGCGGTGCGTGGCATTACCTGCATTAAACCCTGTGCGCCTACCCATGATTTTGCTTTAGGGTTAAAGCGGCTCTCCTGATACATTTGAGCGACTATTAATCGCCAGTCAAAATCAAATTGCTGAGCGTATTTTTTAACTAATGTATCGTAAGGCGATAATGTGCCATCAGGGTTCAGGTCGATTCTTTGATCACGGTATTTTTTTATCTTATGTGCATTTTTAAAATATTTATCATAGGTGACATTATAAAAAAGTGATCGATACTGTTTTTTAATGAATTGATTTACGGCGCTAACAAGTAAAGGGTTATTGTTGCGCATGGCCCATGCGTTTTCACGTACCTCGCCCAAGACCAGAGCAGCACGTATATCATCTCTCCAGGTAAGTTCTATATCTAACAGGTGGTTGTCGGCAAGAGTAAGGTCGTATTTGCCGTTAGCTACCAGGGCAATAATTTCTTCGGTTTCCATATTCTCAGGCGCAGCTAGTAATTTAAATTTGAGTCCCGAGTTTTGAAGTGACTCTAGTGTTTCCCAGTACGCACTGGACTGCCTAACAAAAATACTACGGCCAGTCAGGTCTTCGACGGTCTCAATGCTCTTGTCATCAGCACGGCTTACAATGATTTCAGATGCTTTATGGTGGGCTTTGCTAAAAACGACACCAAGATTCTCGCGTTTGTCAGTAATCGTTAAAAAGCTGGCGATAATATCGCCTTTTCCTTCGAGTAACATGGGTATTTGTGCTTCGTGAGTGGGTGCGCTAATGATTTCTAAACGTAATTTGTGTTGTTTAGCGAAAGCTTTTACTAACTCATACTCAAAACCAAGCAGTTCACCACGCCAGAGAAAATAGGACGCGGCATTATTTCGAGTGATCACACGTAATGTTTTGCGTTTTTTTATGGCATCAAAGTCATCAGTGAAAATGCTTTCATGTCTTTTTGTTAACTGTTGGTGAGTTAAGAACTGATTAACTGTTTTAAGTAATTCGGGATTGCCTTTTCGAATAGCCCAGGCAAGAGGTCTGTCTTTAGATAAAGGCAGGCTGATTTTAAAATCATCCCTATAACCTGCTATTACACCCAAAATATTACTATCCATAATAGCCAGATCTATTTCTTTACTAACTAACTGGTCGAGAATCTGGTCTGAACTGAGGTGTCCAGGTAGTACTCTGGTTTTAATGCCGGTTTGTTTTTTCTTTAAGTTCTCGATGGTCTCCTGATATGAGGATTTTTTATGAAAAGCAATCGTTCGCCCGTTCAGGCTCTTAAGTGTTGTCACTTTTTTATCATCAATCCTGCTAACAATCCGCTCAATACTATGGGCTAGAGGTACAGTAAACTGAATCTGCTCTTTACGCGTGTCTGTTATCGTTAAATTAGCTGCAATAATATCGCCGCGTCCCTGATTTAACTGAGGGATCAGGTCCTCAAAATTCTTCACATGCACGAACACGGCATTGAGATCTAATTCCTCCGCCAGCTTAACCGCCATTTCCTGCTCATCACTAAATGAACTGCCTTTTCTAGGTAACCATCTTTCATCCATGGGAGTTACTAAAATACGTAATTCGCCCTGCTTTTTTATGGCAGGTAAATCGCCAGTTTCGATATAGCTTTCCTCAACGGGGAGTGTATTTACCGGTGTATTTTGGGATTCTTCAGAGCAGCTATATAAACTAGTTAAGATGCATAGAGAGATGCAAAGATTGAAAACTCGAAAAAATATAGTCATATTATTTATCGTCTGCTGAGAATATTTGGCAGCATAACAAAAAATCAGCTATTCGATATAGCTGTATTCAGGAATAAGCTTATAATGGCTGGCATGTATCTTGATCATTATGGGCTCCTGGAAGCCCCATTCTCTATTGCGCCCGACCCTCGTTATTTATATATGAGCGAACTCCATCGGGAGGCATTAGCTCACTTATTATATGGCATGGAGTCAGATGGTGCCTTTATCCTGCTTACAGGCGATGTAGGTACGGGTAAAACGACAGTTAGCCGCTGCCTTCTTGAGCAGGTGCCTGATAACACTAATCTTGCTCTGGTCTTAAATCCGAAGTTAAGCTCAATTGAGTTATTGCAGGTTATTTGTGACGAGTTACGTATTGGTTACGAGAAAGCGGATTTAACGGTTAAAACTTTAGTCGATTATCTTAATCGTTATTTATTGGAGGCGCATGCCCGGGGTAAAAAAACGGTAGTGTTGATTGAGGAGGCGCAAAATCTTGATCTTGATGTATTAGAGCAGTTACGTTTGTTGACCAATCTTGAAACGAATGAACGAAAGTTAATGCAGGTAATATTGCTTGGGCAGCCTGAGTTTCTCGATGTGTTAGACCGTCCTGAATTGTCACAACTCGCACAACGTATTACTGCTCGTTTCCATTTGTCACCCTTAAAGTTGTCTGAGGTCGAAGAATATGTGTCTCATAGACTGGCTATTGCGGGATGCAGGCGTCCGTTATTTGCACGGGGAGTAATTAAGCTTCTTTATAAATATAGTGGTGGTGTGCCCCGTTTAATTAATGTGATTTGTGATCGTGCTTTGCTGGGCTGTTATGTACAAAATAGACATCAGGTTGATAAAGCAACTCTGATAAGTGCGGCAAGAGAAGTATTGGGTGAAAATAAAGCAGCGAGAATAAAAGCAAAATCATTGCCACGTTATAAAAATGTATTTGCAATTGCGCTTGTACTAATTAGCCTGATGTTAGTTGTGGCTTACTTTTTTGATGTGAAACTCAAAAAGTCCTCGGATATTAATGTGTCTGTAGATAAACCGGTAACGCAGCAAAAGGTTCAGGTAGTAGCAAAAATGGCTGTGGGTGATTCGACAGTTCAGAATCTTGAGGTTGAAGATCATCAGTTAACCGAAGAGGCTGATACGGAAGTTGATGCGGAAAAGGTAGAGAAAAAAGTAAGCTCAAACGAGCAGGCAATTATTAAGTGGCCAGAAAGTAATCAGCGATTAAGAAGCAATTTACAGGCATATCAAGCTTTGTTTGAACGTTGGCAATTAAGTTATAACCTGTTAACAGATGGTACTCCCTGTTATTTTGCTCAGACTCAGGGTTTGTCTTGTTTACATGAGCAGTCTGATATTCAGACATTAAGACTTTTAAATCGCCCTGCAATATTAACGCTTTATGATGATTCCAATCAGCTGCAATATGCAACATTAATGAGAATTAAAGAAGACTCTGCTGAAATAGTAATATCTGGAGAGTTGCAGGTTATTGCCTTAAAACAGTTAGAACTTTACTGGAAAGGCGACTTTTCTTTGCTCTGGCGGCTTCCGCCGGGTTACTCAGAGCCAATAAAACCAGGTGTTTCGGGTGATGTCGTTTTGTGGTTAAGTAAAACAATGAATAATATTAATCAGCTCTCACAGGCAGCCGCTCGAAGTTATTATGATAAAGAATTAGTAAAGCAGGTTAAAATCTTTCAACTACGTGAGGGATTAAAAAGTGACGGTGTCGTTGGGGTTAGAACATTGATTCATATTAACCAGCATATCGAAAAAAACACGCCGTTACTGGAGGCGAGTTAATGTCATATATACTCGATGCACTTAAAAAGTCAGACCAGGAACGCAAACGTGGAGATGTACCAAATTTGCAAACGGTGCATATACCAATGAATGCAGAAACACAGACGCCAGTTTTATTGTATGGGTTTATTTTGTTTTTGATAATCGCTCTGGCTTTTGTGATTGGGCTTTTTGTATCTAATCAGCAAAGTGATGCAATTCAGATTAAAAATAATCATTTGCAGGAAAAGCAGGTGGTTAGTGAAGCTATTGTGCTTCCCTCGATACAGAAAGTTGAGAAATCGCCTGAACTGGTTGTTAAGGATAAAGTAGCTAAGCCGATCAATATGGCGCCATTACAGCAGTTATCTGAAGAAGTTATCCAAAAGGATACGCGGATAAGGTTAAAACCTGCACAAGTGGATAAAAATAAGTCAGGTATTAATACGCTAGATTTAGATAATATTCCTTACCTGCATGAGCTGCCTGATTATAGGCAGCAGTCAGTTCCAGAGATGAGTTTTGCGGGTCACGTTTATTCCGCAGTGCCTTCGAGTCGCAGTGTCATCATCAATGACGTTGCAATGTCTGAAGGTGAAGTGATTGTGCAAGGGCTTAATGTTGTTGAAATTACACCAGGCGGTGTTGTTTTTAGCTTGCATAATGAGCTTTTTAGAATGGATATATTGCAAGACTGGTCTTTTGAGTAAGGTCCAAAAAGTTTTTTAACAGCTTGATAGAGGTTTTTTACTTTATTTTTTATATATTTAGTCTAATCTTATATACAGCAGAACTATATAGAAATCTGCAATATTAGGGTTTATTAAATTAGAAACAGCTTGAGTAGGATAATGCATGGCAAAAATACTGATCGTAGATGATTCACAAACCCAGATTCAGTCACTTATGAAAATTCTGAAAAAGAATGGCCATGAAACTATTACTGCCGAAGATGGTGACTCAGCAGTCACTGTTGCACGTGATGAACTGCCCGACTTAATATTAATGGACGTGGTAATGCCCGGCTTAAATGGCTTTCAGGCAACGCGTCATATTACTAAAACTGAAGGTACTCAGCATATTCCAGTAATTATACTGAGCAGTAAAGATCAGGAAACTGATAAGGTTTGGGCAGAAAGGCAAGGTGCTAGTGGTTATATTATTAAACCTGCATCGGAAGATGAATTAATGTCGCTGATTAATAAACTCTTATAATCAAATCAGCATTTAGGAACAAATAATCTGCTCAGGCGACTGTGCGAGCGCTTAGTTATATAGCGCTTAATTAATTTGTCCTGATAAAAAAATCAAAATATTTAAACAATCAAATTTGATGGAGTGCATATGTCAACAGGAAGCATGATTACTATAGGTGTTATTGTTGTGTTTGTGATTTATTTAATCACTATTTATAACAGTTTGGTTGCTTATAGAAATAAGTTCAAAAATGGCTTTGCAAATATTGATAATCAGCTGCAGCTACGTTACGACCTGATACCTAATTTGATTGAAACAGCAAAGGCGTATATGAGTCACGAGAAGGAGACACTTACTCGTGTTATCGAAGCTAGAAATAAAGCTTCAGAAGTTTCAAAGGCTGCAGCGTTACACCCTGAAGATGCCGCAGCAATGAAAAAACTAGCTGCAGCTGAAACTGCTTTGTCTGGTTCGATGTTACAGTTTTTCGCATTGACAGAAAATTATCCTGATATAAAAGCCAATCAGACTATGGAAAAATTAATGGAAGAATTAAGTACAACAGAAAACAAAGTGGCTTTTTCGCGTCAGCGGTATAATGATGACGTAATGCAATATAATACTTATCGCGAACAATTCCCTAATTTTATAGTTGCAAATAATGGAGGCTTCAAAGAGGCGGCGTTATTTGAAATTGAAAATGAAGAATATAAAAAACCAGTTCGAGTCGACTTTAATTAACAACAAGTTTTTATGTTTCTAAGTAAAATAGATGTTATCTAGAATAATATTTCGTCCCTGTGTGTCTTTATATAATAATTTAGTTTGAAATCAGGTAGTAAAAATGGACTTCTTTAGCCAACAGGAAAAAGCCAAGCGTTATACAAAAGTGCTTCTGTTGTATTTTGTATTGGCCATAAGTCTCATTGTTATATCCGTTAATATTGTTATCTATTACTTTATCAAGTTTCTGGAATTTTATCCCTATACACCTGCAGACTGGTTTTCGGCTGGTGTGGTTTATTATATTTCAGGTGCAACCTGCCTGTTAATATTTTCTGGCAGTGTATTTCGATGGTTAAAGCTTAAATCAGGTGGTCACGCAGTAGCGGCTATGGTTGGTGCTAAGCGAATTGATTTGAATACCTCTGATAAAAAACAACAGCAATTAATACATGTTGTAGAGGAAATGTCGATCGCATCAGGTGTGCCAGTTCCGAGCTTGTATGTGTTGGACAGTGAGTCAGGAATTAATGCGTTTGTGGCGGGGTATCAACCTACAGAAGCAGTAATGGTTGTTACTGCTGGTGCAATAAACAATTTTACTAGAAATGAAATGCAGGGAGTAGTTGCCCATGAGTACAGTCATATATTAAATGGTGATATGCAAATAAACGTTCGTTTGTTGGCAATGCTTGCCGGTATATTAATGATTAGCTCGCTTGGGCACTTGTTAATTAGAGGCGAGAGCCGTTCCTATAGTAATAAGAAATCAGGTGGTTTGGTGGTTTTAGGGTTTCTATTTTTATTGATTGGTTATATAGGTGTTTTTTTTGGTAGGTTGATAAAAGCAGCGGTGTCTCGTCAGCGAGAGTATCTTGCGGATGCTGCCTCTGTACAATTTACCAGAAACCCTGAAGGCATAGCATCGGCTTTAAATAAAATAAGAGAAGTTAGCGCAGGTTCATATATGAAAAGCGCTTATGCTGAAGACATGAGTCATATGTGTTTTGCTCAGGCATTTAGCATGTTGGTAACAAACTGGATGGCGACGCACCCTCCTTTAATGGAAAGAATAAAGCGAGTTGATCCAGGTTATGTTGCACGAATAAAAGCGCGTGATTTGAATAAAAAATATAATCAGAAAAATGTTGATGATTCTGTTGTTAAGCCTGTGGCAGGAGCAAGTGTATCCGGTGATTTACTTCCAGATACTGTTATGAGTTTTTCTGAAGGTGTTGCTCCTGAAACTATTTCATCTGCTGAGTTACTGGGAACGGCAGGCAAAATAGATGAGCCTCACATAAAATTTGCAGCTGAAATTCATAGTGCATTTAGTGATGATTTGATGCACTCGATTCACCAGATTGAAAAAGCCAGAATGATTTTATTAAATCTGATTCTGGTTAGGATGAATTTCGATGCAGGGATACAGTTTTTATCAAAGAACATTAGTGAAAAAGAACTTGATGTTATATATAGGTTTAATAAAGAAATAAATGAATTAGAAAATTATCAGCGATTACCGTTGCTTGAATTATTGCTGCCGACGCTAAAGCAAATGGACGCTTCCGATAAGATTAATTTTTTAAAGTTATGTGATGGCTTTATTAAATCTGATAAACGATATACGTTATTTGAATTTATCTTACTTAGTATATTAAAGAAAAGTTTATCTCCAGAATCAGGTGAAGATATAAAAATTAA
>Ga0316205_10002452_pt1 | contig 19280 bp, 18 predicted proteins | sample 3monthpyrite_MG_FD_204941 | JGI IMG/M metagenome (GOLD analysis project Ga0316205, IMG submission 204941) | Microbial mat bacterial communities from mineral coupon in-situ incubated in ocean water Damariscotta River, Maine, United States -... | ecosystem: Environmental > Aquatic > Marine >... | reverse complement strand
GGGTAATGTGTTCTTCAAGATAAAGATCGATGACCGCGCGCTGCGCGGCGCTATTTGCGACCAGCAAGCCTTCAAGATATACTTTTGCCATGGTGCCCCCTTATTTTGACGGAAGTCTAGGCTCTCATCGTGGGGCTGTCTAGGCTGGTGTTGCAGGGGGCTGACGGCCCCCGATGGCTACGCCATCCCCCCGTGAGTATTTTTAAAAGAATGAAATCTATTCCCACTCGATGGTGCCGGGGGGTTTTGAGGTGATATCGTAAGTGACGCGGTTGATTCCGTCGACCTCGTTGATGATACGGGTGGCGGTTTCGCCGAGAAACGCGTGGGTGAAGGGATAGTAATCGGCTGTCATGCCATCAACCGAGGTAACGGCGCGCAGGGCGCAGGCGAAATCATAGGTGCGGCCATCGCCCATGACACCAACCGTGCGCACCGGCAAGATGGCGACAAAAGCCTGCCAGATTTCATCATAAAGCCCGTGTTTGCGGATCTGGTCGATATAGACGGCATCGGCCTTGCGCAGGATATCGAGCTTTTCGCGGGTGATTTCGCCGGGGCAGCGAATGGCAAGGCCGGGGCCGGGAAACGGGTGGCGGCCTATGAAGGACTCTGGCAGGCCCAGCTCATGCCCCAAAGCGCGGACTTCATCCTTGAACAACTCGCGCAGGGGTTCGACCAGCATTAGGCCCATTTTTTCCGGCAGGCCACCAACATTGTGGTGGCTTTTGATGGTGACGCTGGGGCCACCAGAAAAGCTGACGGATTCGATAACATCGGGATAGAGCGTGCCCTGCGCGAGGAATTTGGCCCCGCCCACCTCGGCTGCGTGTTTTTGAAACACATCGATGAACAGTTTGCCGATGATTTTGCGCTTGGTTTCCGGATCTGACTGGCCATCGAGCGCGCCGAGAAACAGCGCGCGCTCATCGGCGTGGATCAGCGGCATATTATAATGGTTGCGGAACATATCCACCACCTCTTCGGCCTCGTTTTGGCGCAGCAAGCCGTGGTCGACAAACACGCAGGTGAGCTGGTCACCAATGGCTTCATGGATGAGGACGGCAGCAACCGAGCTATCCACCCCGCCGGAAAGGCCGCAAATTACCTTGGCATCGCCGACCTGCTCACGGATCTGGCGGATGGCTTCCTCGCGGTAGGCACCCATGGTCCAATCCCCGGTAAAGCCGGCGAGCCGGACAAAGTTTTGGTAAAGTTTGGCACCATTGGGGGTGTGGTGCACCTCGGGGTGGAACTGCACGGCATAGAAATGCCGGGTGGTATCGGCTATTATCGCAAAGGGCGCGTTGGGGGAGGTGCCGAACACCTCAAACCCTGGTGCAATGGCGGAAACATGGTCGCCATGCGACATCCAGACCTGCTCATCGCCCGCCGAAAACCAGCCCTTTAGCAGGGGCAGGGTGCTGTGCGGGGTCACATAAGCGCGGCCGAATTCGGCGGTGCCGTGGCCTGATTCGACCTTGCCGCCGAGCATATGCATCATTACCTGCTGGCCATAGCAAATGCCGAGCACCGGCACGCCAAGCGAAAAAACCGCTTCTGGCGGGCGCGGTGAGCCTTCATCCATCACCGAAGCCGGGCCGCCCGAGAGGATCACGGCTTTCGGGGCAAAACTGGCCAGAAAAGCCGCATCGACCTTGTTGAAAGGATGAATTTCGCAATAAACATTGAGCTCCCGCAGGCGGCGCGCGATAAGCTGCGTAACCTGTGAGCCAAAATCGACAATAAGAAGGCGGTCATGGGTGGTATTAGTCATGTGGCTAGTTAGGCGCTCGCACAGATTCGTGCAAGCGCATGTCGCAGATAGCGCGCATTTGGGCGGGAATATATGGCAAGAGACCGGCGAATCCGGCCTATAATTCGCGAAACCTATTTTCTGGAGCCAATAATATGTCTGACCTCGCACCCACGCCCGAATCGGCACCACGCACGCGGCGCGCGCGCGGCGGCGGGGCGGCCAGACGGGCAGAGCGCTCGACCGTAAGCTTTGAAACCGCAAAATTTATCGAGCGCAATATTCCGAATTTCGAGATTTTGACCGAGGAAGCGATTGAAATTATCGAGGCCAACGCCGAAACCGTGCTGGAGGAAATTGGCGTGAGCTTTGCGGAATGCCCCGAGGCGCTGGCGCGCTGGAAAGAAGCAGGGGCTGATGTGCAAGGTGACCGTGTGCGCATTCCGCGCGGCATGGCGCGGAAACTTTGCGCAACGGCGCCAAGCCGGATCGTCCAGCACGCCCGCAACCCAGAACGCAGCGTCGAAATCGGGGGTAAAACCCTGGTGTTGGCACCGGTTTACGGCCCGCCTTTTGTGCGGGATATGGATGGGGGCCGCCGTTATGGCACCATTGAAGATTTCCGCAAATTCGTGAAGCTCGGCTATATGAGCAAATATTTGCACCATTCCGGTGGCACCGTGTGCGAACCCACCGATGTGGCGGTAAACAAGCGGCATTTGGACATGCTTTACGCCCATATGACCCTGAGCGACAAACCTTTTATGGGGTCGGTAACCGCGCCGGAGCGGGCGCTTGATTCGGTGGAAATGGCCAAAATAATGTTTGGCGACGAATTTGTAGAAAACAACGCGGTGATGACCTCGCTGATCAACATAAACTCGCCGCTCACCTTTGACCCCATCATGGTAGGCGCGCTGGAGAATTATGCGGCGCATCATCAGGCCTGTATTATCTCGCCGTTTATCGTGGGCGGAGCGATGGCACCGGTTTCGGTGGCAGGCACGTTGACGCAGGTTTTGGCCGAGGCGCTGGCCGGCATTGCCTATTCGCAGCTCATCCGGCCCGGTGCGCCGGTGATTTTTGGCGCATTCGTGACCTCGATCGACATGAATTCGGGTGCGCCGACATTTGGCACGCCCGAAGCCTCGAAAATCCTTTACGGGGCGGGGCAACTGGCACGGCGGCTTGGGCTGCCATTTCGATCGGGCGGGGGGTTGTGCGGGGCCAAGCTGCCGGATGCGCAAGCCGCCTATGAAAGTGCCAATACACTCAACGCCGCGCTGTTGGGCGGGGTTAACTTTATGTTGCACGCCTGTGGCTGGCTGGAGGGCGGGCTGGTATCGAGCTTCGAGAAATTCGTGCTGGATGCGGACCAACTGGGCGCATTGCATGCATTGGCCGAGGGTGTGGACATTTCGGAAAATGCTCAGGCGATGGGGGCGATTGCCGAGGTTGGCCCGGGCGGGCACTATTTGGGCTGCGAGCACACCCAAGCCAACTTCAAAACCGCTTTTTGGCGCACCAATGTGCTGGATTACAAACCCTTTGAGCAGTGGGAACAGGAAGGCGGAAAAGACGCCATGCAGCTTGCCAACCTGCGGGTAAAACAGATGCTGAACGACTATCGGCAGCCAGAGATTGACCCAGCCATTGACGAGGCCCTGAAAGACTATATTGCTCGCAAAAAGGCCTCCATGCCCGATAGCTTTGTTTAAAAACAACAGGTTATGCGGCTCTCTTGCTTTCGGCGATCAGCGCTGAAAGCACCTCGACATGCGCTTGCGCCGAATAGGTGACCGCTTTGGCGCGGCGCGTTTCTTCCAGCCCCTGTTCACGCTCCGTTAACAGCGCCAGCACCTGTGCCTTGTTGGCCCCGAGCAGGCGCGGCAACATGGTTTCGCGCCTGTAGCCTTTTGCGCAAATTCTGGCGGCTTCGAGCAGAATTCCGGGGCGGCGGATTTGGGGTGCGTTACATATATTCACGGTCATTCTAATCTCCTGTTTGGCTGTGGCATGCGCAATCATACGCTGCCAACGGAGGTGTTGCGCTTAATGTAATTTCACAGCTCTGTGCTGTAGTCACATGATAACATTTAGGAAATATATTCACAGCTGCTGACTGGTTAACAGAATCTATACCACCGCAGTTTATTAACAATTTGCCTAAAATTTTACTCAAAAGGGTGAGAAAGTGACTGACGAAATCCAAAATACAGCCGACACTTTCAGCAATCTGGCCCCGCTGGAAACGGCATTGCCTGATTGGGTTCCTGAAATTGCGGTTACCTATCTTAGCCATACAGCTCTCGGTGTTCCTTTACGGCAAATCGCCCGTCAAAAAGGTGTCCATGCTTCTACGGTTTTGCGGCAGGTCCGCAAATGCGAGCAGCGGCGGGATGACCCTTTGGTGGACCAGGCGCTTGATACCGTGGCCCGGGATTACCTTTCCCAAAACCCGGAGTTATCCATCATGGCAAATATCCCCACCACCCAATCCGAAGCCAAACGCATTTTGCGCCACCTGTCCGAATCCGGCACATATATGCTGGCCGCCAAGCAGATGCCGAAAGCGGCCATATTCAGGGAGATAAAGGGGCAGGAGGCGCGAAAGGTGGCCACGGTCGAGGCGCGGGTGGCGCACCGCTTTGCGCTGCAGGAGTGGATAAGTGGCCAGCAAATCGGTGCGGTTGGCCGCTATACCATCACTTCGGTTGGCCGCGCCGCCCTTTTGCGGATAATGTCTGAGGATGACGGGTTTTCGGACCAGCACAAGGAGTTTGGCGAACGCGATGTGAGCCTTGGCGAGGATGGCAATATCCGGCGGGTGCGCTACAATATTGCCGAAAGCCCGCTTAGCTTGCTAGGCCGCAAACGTGGTGCCAATGGCGCGTTTTTAACCCCGGCGCAGATAACGGCAGGGGAGCGGCTGCGCGAGGATTTCGAGCTGGCGCATATGGGGCCGCGCGTGGCGCAAAACTGGGACCGGTTTTTAACCTCGGCCAGCCGCGGCGGCTTTTCCGGCAATGCCCCGGCCGAGGGCCCTTCGGCGGCGCGGGCGCGGGTTTCCGATGCGCTCGGCACGCTTGGCCCGGGTCTGGCCGATATTGCCTTTCGGGTGTGTTGCTTTCTGGATGGCCTTGAAAAGGCCGAAAAGCGGCTGGGCTGGTCGGCGCGCTCGGGCAAGGTGGTATTGCGCATCGCGCTCCAGCGGCTGGCGCAGCACTATGGGCTGGACGACCCGCTGGAAACCAAAATGGCCGGTTAACCCTCGGCGGCGGCGATGATGCCGCCAAAATCCGCCGCCTTGAGCGAAGCGCCGCCCACCAATGCGCCGTCAACATTCGGCACTGCAAATATCTCGGCGGCATTACCGGGTTTGACCGAGCCGCCATAGAGAAAGCGGATATTTTCGGCTTCGGCTCCGTGGCTTTTGGTAAGTTCGCCGCGCATGAAATCATGCATCTCGGCAATGTCTTGCAGGGTTGGCACTTTGCCGGTGCCAATCGCCCATACCGGCTCATAGGCTACCACGGTATTGGCACCGGTAGCGCCCGTTGGCACCGAGCCCGCAATTTGGCCACCAACCACGCCAAGCGCCTTGCCCGCATCGCGCTCGGCTTCGGTTTCGCCCACACAAATGATGGCCATAAGCCCGGCCCGCCAAGCGGCCCGGGCTTTGGCCTGCACGGCGGCATCAGTTTCGCCGTGGTCGGCGCGGCGCTCCGAATGGCCGACAATCACCGCTGTCGCCCCCGAATCAACCAGAATTTCGGCCGAAATATCACCGGTATGGGCGCCGCCGGCATTGGCGTGGCAATCTTGCCCGCCAACCTTGACGGTTTTGCCACTTGCAGCCATGGCCGCAATCAGGGTGGCCGGCGGGCAGATCAGCACATCGCAATTTGGCGCCGGAAAGGCGGCCTCAAGCGCGCTTATTTCGGCCAGCGAGGCTTTTACGCCATTCATTTTCCAGTTACCGGCGGCCAGTTTGCGACGTGTCATGCTATTCTCCTGTTAAGGCGCGCAATGCTTCACGTGCCCAGTCTGCCGCGCGCACTGGGTCGTCCAGTGCGTCTTCCGGCATTGTCCAATAATTCATATGCCCTGTTTTGCCGTTTTTACCAGTATAGGTAAAGAGGCTTCCGCCTGCGGCTTCTAGCCGTTTGGCCATATCGCCCGAGGCCTTCAGGTAAAGCTGCCCGCTAGAATCCAATATGGCAAAAACCTGTTTATCGGCGTAAATCGTAAGGCCACCCATCATTTTTCGGGTGGTTATATCGCCAACCCCGGCAAAAAGCGCGCGCACAAATTCGATATCCTGGTCCGATACGCTCATTTGGTTTTTATCGGCGCTTAGGTATCGGCGAATTTAACCGATTCGCCGCAACCACAGGCCTCGGTCACGTTGGGGTTTTTGAACTCGAAACCGGATTCGAGCAGCGAGGTGGTGTAATCTATCTCGGTGCCAAACAGGAACATTTGTGCCATCGGCGCGATCATCACCCGGGCACCGTCTTGCTCGATCACCTCATCGAGCGGATCGATCTCGTCGACATATTCCATGGTGTATTCCATGCCCGCACAGCCGCCCTTTTTAACGCCGACGCGCAGGCCTTTCTTGGCACCAGACTGCATGAGTTTGGTGATTTGCGATTGCGCGCGCGGTGTCATGGATACGGCGGCTTTACCCGGAATGCTGAACATGGTGTTCCCCTTTGTTGCCCCCAATTTAGGCATTATTGCGCTGGCAAACAAGCCTTATGCGATCAAATCACGCAGGGCAAGCACCCCCATCGAAACTGTAATCGCCCAGCCAAAGCTCATCAAGGTGCCGATGATCACATATTCGCTGATGCCGCGCTGCTCTTTGGTGGCCCCAAAGCGCAACACAGATTTGGCCGCGAGCAGAAAGCCGATATTTTGCGGCTGGCCGGAGAGGATGAATAAATAGGCCAGGGCCCGCTCCAGATTGCCGATAATCGCCCCCGCTTGCGGCAGGCCTTCGGGCGCATCAACCGCGAGCGGCTTCATGAAAAGCCCGATAAAAAAGCCACCGGCGCGGGTGGCCAGCACCAACCCGGCCGCAAGCAGCATGACGTGCGGCAATTGCGCAACCCAGCCAGCGGGCAGGGTGGCGAGATAGGCCGGCGGCGTATCCAGCAGCCCGTATTCCTGCCAGTGCCCGGCGCTGTAAAGCCCCGGAAACCGGGCGGCAGCAACCAGTATCACCGCCACATGCAGCCCCTGATCCAGCAAAAAAGCCCGCCAGCCGGTGCCCGGCCAATAGGTTTTGAGCGCATCAAACAGCAGGTGGCTGCCCGCAATGGCCAGCACCACCCAAAACCCCGAGAAACCAAGCGCCGCATAGCTGAGCACAGCAACAATGCCGCTATGCAACAGCAAAACCCCGAAATGGCGCTTGCGGGCCACCATCCAGCCGGTTTGCAGCAGAAAATCGGCCATTATATGGGCAAATAACAGCGCAATCAGCGTTTCGATCATCCCGATTCCTCCCGCAGCTTACCGGGGCTGCCCTGCAATAATACAACCCCTTAAGGCTGTAATGACAAAAAACAACCCTTAAAGATTGTTGCCCTCGATATCCTCCAAAGCGGCGGCAAGCGCCATATAGCCGCTCGATTTCAGCCTTTTGGCCACCGCTTGCTGGCTGATTTTCAGGGTCCGGGCAATGGCCTGCTGGCTTGGCGGCGCAAGCAGCAGGCTTTTGGTTAAAACCGCCGCCTGCTTTTGGCTCCAGCCTTGTGAAATATGGTCTGCCAACACAAAGGCGGGGTTGTGGCGGCTATTGATGGTAAAGCACCGCCCGGCAGGCAGCGCCCTTAGCCCGCGGCCAGAGGCCTGAAAAGCGGGGCCGTCAGAAGCGCCCAGCCCCTCGGGCGAGAGCGGCTCGATCGCGCCGGCGCCCACAGAAATACGGGTTTCAAAGGTTTTGCTATCCTGCCGGATATAAGCGCGAAGCAACAGGCAAGCGCGCAGGGCCAGCTTGGGCCGCCGCAGCAGTAATTGCCAGCTATCGCCTGAAAAACGCTCAAAATGCGTGGGGGAATCCTGCATTTGGGCAATGGTTTCAGCCCCCGCTTTGAGGGCGGCAAAAAGCACCTCGCGCTCGGGCAGGCCAAGCCCGCCGGATTTTACGATATCGCCGGTAAGCACGGCCACATTTTCGGGGTCAAAGCTCATATGCGCAGCATGGCAAAAGCGTTGCTGGCGCGCAAGGCTTTACATGAAGCCAAGCTCGAGCCGGGCTTCGTCAGACATCATATCCATGCCCCATTGCGGCTCCCATACAAGCTCGACATTGACCGATTTCACGCCGGGAAGGGGCGAAATGGCATCGGCCACCCAGCCGGGCATTTCTCCGGCCACGGGGCAGCCGGGCGCGGTGAGCGACATGGCGACCTCAACCTCGTTTTCATCCGAGATCTCGATTGTATAAATCAGCCCGAGGTCGTAAATGTTTACCGGAATTTCGGGGTCATGCACAGATCGGCACGCTTCAACAATTGGCTCGTAAAGCGCGTGGTCGGTCGAGGATGGCTTGATCAGCGGCGTGCCTTCGATAAGCGGTTCGGTTTGAGCGTTCATGATATGCCTCTTGGAATTCCTGACAAAACATATAGGAAATAGCGAGCGCTACGTCTAGAGGTAAAGATGACAAAATCATTCGGGTATAGTATTTCGGCACGCGACGGCAAGGCCCGCAAGGGTATTGTAACCACCGCACGCGGCGAGATCCGCACTCCGGCCTTCATGCCGGTGGGCACCGCGGCCACCGTAAAAGCCATGCTGCCTGAAAGCGTGCAAGCCACGGGGGCCGATATTTTGCTCGGCAATACCTATCATCTTATGTTGCGCCCCGGGGCCGAGCGCATGGCGCGGCTGGGTGGATTGCACAAGTTTATGAACTGGGCCGGGCCGATATTGACAGATTCCGGCGGATTTCAGGTGATGAGCCTGACAGGGCTGCGCAAGCTCACCGAAAAAGGCGTGAAGTTTAAAAGCCATGTGGATGGTTCTGCGCATTTCCTTTCACCCGAAACCAGTATGGATATTCAAAAAATGCTGGGCTCCGATATTGTAATGGCGTTTGACGAGTGCACGCCGTTTCCGGCCACGCGCGCGGTGTCGCTTGACTCGATGCAACGCTCGATGCGCTGGGCGCAGCGTTCGAAAGAGGCATTTGGTGAGCGGCCCGCGCATGCACTTTTCGGTATTCAGCAGGGCAGCATCTTTCCCGAGCAGCGCGAAGAAAGCGCTGAGGCGCTTAGAAAAATTGATTTTGACGGTTACGCGATTGGTGGCCTTGCCGTGGGTGAGGGGCAAGAGGCAATGTTTGAGGTGCTGGATTATGCGCCGGGAATGCTGCCCGATGATAAGCCGCGCTATTTGATGGGGGTTGGCAAGCCGGATGATATTGTTGGTGCGGTGCAGCGCGGGGTGGATATGTTTGACTGTGTGCTGCCCTCCCGCTCGGGAAGAAACGGGCAGGCGCTGACCCGTATGGGGGCGATCAACATCAAAAACGCGCGGCACAGAGATGACCCGCGCCCGCTGGACCCTGCCTGCAGCTGCCCGGCGTGCAGCAATTATTCCCGCGCCTATCTGCACCATGTATTCAAGGCCAACGAAATTATTTCATCCATGCTGATGACATGGCATAACCTGCACTATTACCAGGAACTTATGGCCGGTTTGCGCGGGGCGATTGACGCCGGAAGCCTCGATGATTTTGCGGCGGCATTTGATGAGCAACGAAAAATAGGAGATATGGCACCGATGTAAGGCGCCAGAAATTCCGGCAAATGCGAAAGGATCGATAAGGGGCTGCCGCCCCTCTGGCTGCGCCATTCACCCCGCGAGTATTTGGCAAAGAGTGAAGTTGGATAGCGTTTACTTTATAAGCGGTTGATACCGGGGTGGCAGATTTAATGCGCCGCACTGATTGCGCAAAGAAGGATAAAAGGGGGTTTACTCAGTGCTACAATAAATTCGCCTTATAGCCGGTATTTGAACGATTGGGCTTGAAATTCTTCGGATCAGCCGCCATTTTTCATAGCAACAAACGGAAGGTGCTTAAGCTGCCGAATAACCGGGGCACGGCACTTTGCTGAACCAAGGATACCCTATGACTGAGTCAAAAACTGTTACGCTGCCTGTTTTGCCCCTGCGCGATATTGTGGTTTTTCCGCATATGATTGTGCCGCTTTTTGTCGGGCGTGATAAATCTGTGCGCGCGCTTGAAGAAGTTATGGACGGCAAAAAGGAGATTTTGCTTTCCAGCCAGATGGACCCCTCGGAAGATGAACCGACCGTGGATAGCATCCACCGGATGGGGGTTTTGGCCAATGTGCTGCAACTGCTGAAACTGCCGGATGGCACCGTGAAGGTGCTGGTTGAAGGCAAGCAGCGCGCGCGGCTCACGCAATTTATTGAAAATGAAGAGTTTTTCGAGGTTGAGGCCGAGCTTTTGGAAGAGCCAAGCGAGCGTTCCGACGAGATTGAAGCGCTGGTGCGCTCGGTTTCCGGCGAGTTTGGCCGCTATGCCAAGCTCAACAACAATGTGCCCGACGAAGCCCTTGAAGCGGTGAAAGAAGCTGATGACCCGGCGCAACTGGCGGATACAGTGGCGGGCCATTTGGGTATTGAACAAGAAGACAAGCAGGGCCTTTTGGAGCTGGTTGATGTTGCGGCACGGCTCGAGAAGATATTTGAGCTGATGCACAGCGAAATGTCGGTGCTAAAGGTGGAACGCAAGATTAAAAGCCGCGTAAAATCGCAGATGGAGCGCACCCAGCGCGAATATTACCTGAATGAGCAGATGAAGGCGATTCAGAAAGAACTGGGCGATGGCGAAGATGGCGGCACCGGTGAAATTGCCGAGCTAGAAGAGCGCATTGCCAATGTAAAACTTTCACAAGAAGCGGGCGAAAAGGTGGCTGCGGAGCTGAAAAAGCTCAAATCCATGTCGCCGATGTCGGCCGAGGCCACAGTGGTGCGTAATTATCTGGACTGGATGCTGAGCATTCCGTGGAACAAGCGCACCCGGGTGAAAAAAGACCTGATTGCGGCGCAAAAAGTGCTGGACGAGGATCATTACGGCCTGGAGAAGGTGAAAGAACGCATCGTGGAATATCTGGCGGTGCAGCAGCGCTCGCGCAAGCTCAAGGGGCCGATTTTGTGCCTTGTGGGGCCGCCGGGTGTGGGCAAAACCTCGCTCGGGAAATCTGTGGCGCGGGCTACGGGGCGCGAGTTTATCCGTATCAGCCTAGGTGGCGTTTCGGATGAAAGTGAAATTCGCGGCCACCGGCGCACCTATATTGGCTCGATGCCGGGTAAGATCATCCAGTCGATGAAAAAGGCCAAAACCGTCAATCCGCTGATTTTGCTCGACGAGATCGACAAAATGGGGCGGGATCATCGCGGCGACCCTTCGAGCGCTTTGCTCGAGGTGCTGGACCCCGAGCAAAACAGCACCTTCACCGACCACTACATGGAGGTTGAATACGACCTTTCCAACGTGATGTTTTTGACGACGGCAAACAGCTATAACATGGCTGGCCCGCTATTGGACCGGATGGAAATTATCAGTCTTGCCGGTTATACCGAGGATGAAAAATCGGAAATCGCCAAGCAACACCTGATTGCCAAGCAGCAAAAAGGCCACGGGTTGAAAGCCGGCGAGTTCGAGCTTGAAGATAGCGCCCTGCGCGACATTATCCGCTATTACACCCGCGAAGCCGGGGTGCGGAACCTTGAGCGTGAAATTGCCAAACTCTGCCGGAAGGCGGTGACCCAGATCATCAAGAAAGAGTTTGAAACGGTCACGGTCACCTCGGAGAATATCGAGGATTACCTCGGCGTTAGGCGCTTCAAATTCGGCCTTGCCGAGGAGGAAAACCAGATCGGTGTGGTCACAGGCCTGGCCTGGACCAGCGTTGGCGGTGATTTGCTGCATATCGAGGCCCTGCGCCTGCCGGGCAAAGGCCGGATGAAAACCACCGGTAAACTCGGCGATGTGATGAAAGAAAGCATCGACGCGGCTTCGAGCTTTGTGCGCTCCAAGGCAACCACCTTGGGGGTCACCCCGCCCGAATTTGAAAAGATGGATATTCACGTGCATGTGCCCGATGGCGGCACCCCCAAAGATGGCCCGAGCGCCGGGATCGGCATGGTTACCTCGATTGTTTCGGTGCTGACCCAGGTGCCGGTCAAGCGTGATGTGGCGATGACCGGCGAAGTGACGCTGCGCGGCAATGTGCTGCCCATTGGTGGGTTGAAAGAAAAGCTTTTAGCCGCGTTGCGTGGCGGGATCAAAACCGTGCTTATTCCGAAAGACAATGAAAAGGACCTCGCCGAGATCCCGGACAATGTGAAGGAAGGGCTGAATCTCATCCCGGTTAGCAACGTGATGGATGTGCTCGAGATCGCATTGGAGCGGATGCCCGAGCCCGTTGAGTGGGACGAATTGGCGGCCGCCAAGGCACTTGAGGCCAGCAGGGCGGCTGAAGCGCCACTTACACATTAAGTAAAAAAAGCCCCGCCATGTGCGGGGCTTTTTTTGTTCCCCCGGCCAGAGGCAAAATGCGGGCCACCCGCATATTTGAAGAAAATTCTTCAAATATGATGAAACTGTCATAAACTACCCATACTAAAAATAATTGGGAGCAGGATTCGACTGCTTCCGGATAAATCAACATGGAGGAAATTATGAAAAAAGTTGCACTTGCATCTGTGATTACCCTCGGCATCGCTGCACAGGCCATGGCCGTGGAGCTCACCGTATACACGGCTGTCGAGGCCGAAGACCTGACCAGATATGCCGACGCCTTTAACGCCGAATACCCCGATATCACCATCAACTGGGTGCGGGATTCTACCGGAGTGATTACCGCCAAGCTGTTGGCCGAGCGCGATAATCCGCAGGCAGATGTAATCTGGGGCCTTGCTGCCACTTCGCTTTTGCTGATGAAGGGCGAAGGCATGCTGGAACCCTATGCGCCCGTCGGGGTGGAAAACCTGGACCCCAAATTTGTGGATAATTCATCGCCTCCCACTTGGACCGGCATGGACGCCTGGGTTGCCGCCGTTTGCTATAACACCGTTGAAGGCGAGGCCAACGGTGTGCCTGCCCCAACAAGCTGGCAAGATCTGACCGACCCGATCTATGCCGGGCAAATCATCATGCCAAATCCTAATTCTTCGGGCACCGGCTTCCTTGATGTTTCAAGCTGGTTGCAAATTTTTGGTGAAGAAGGCGGCTGGGAATATATGGACGGGTTGCACGCCAATATTTCACGCTACACCCATTCCGGCTCGGCGCCTTGCAAGCTGGCAGCCGCAGGCGAAACCACAATAGGGGTTTCTTTTGCCTTCCGCGGCGCGAAATCCAAGGCCGATGGCGCACCGATCGAGATTATCGTGCCCTCCGAGGGGGTGGGCTGGGATATGGAGGCCACCGCAATTGTCGCCGGAACCGACGAGCTTGAAGCCGCTAAAACACTGGTGGACTGGACCATCACCCGCCAGGCCAACGAGCTTTATAATTCGGGCTATGCGGTTGTGGCTTATCCGGGTGTGGCGCAGCCGGTCGAGTTCTTCCCAGAGGGGCTTGTCGATGCGATGATCGAAAATGACTTCGAATTTGCCGCCAATAACCGTGCTGCCATTCTGGCAGAATGGGCGCGCCGGTATGATGGCAAATCAGACCCCAAATAAGGGTTCGAGAACATCATAAAGGGGCGGGAATAGCCGCCCCTTTTCGGCTGTATGCAAGGATATATTATGCTCGACTCGTCGCCCGCCATCTATTTGCGCATAGAAAACCTCTGGAAAAACTTCGGCGTATTTACGGCGCTAAGGGAAATTTCCCTGGAGGTGTTTGACGGTGAATTTTTGTGTTTTCTCGGCCCCTCGGGCTGCGGAAAAACCACACTGTTGCGGGCCATTGCCGGGCTTGATCTGCAAACGGCAGGCACGATCGAGCAAAGCGGGCGGGATGTTTCCAACCTGCCACCGTCGGAGCGGGATTTCGGGATTGTTTTTCAATCCTATGCGCTTTTTCCCAACCTGACGATCGAGAAAAATATCTCCTACGGGCTGGAAAACGCCAAGCGGCCCAAGGCGGAAATAAAGGCGCGGGTGGCGGAATTGCTGGAACTGGTCGGCCTGCCGGAGCAGGGCAAAAAATACCCGGCGCAGCTTTCGGGCGGGCAGCAGCAACGCATCGCGCTGGCCCGCGCCATTGCCACCAACCCGGGGCTTTTGCTGCTCGACGAGCCGCTTTCGGCGCTGGATGCCAAGGTGCGTATTTTTTTGCGCCACGAGGTAAAAGAGCTGCAACGAAAGCTCGGCATTACCACAGTCATGGTGACCCATGATCAGGAAGAAGCGCTTTCTATGGCTGACCGGATCGTGGTGATGAACCACGGCACCATTGAGCAAGTGGGCACCCCGCTGGAAATTTACCGCGACCCTGCCAGCCTGTTTGTGGCTGATTTCATCGGCGCGATGAACCAGATTCCGGCCAGTGCAGCCGATGATAAGGTAACCATAGCCAATGTAGAAATGCGCGGCAATAACAATGGATTAAACGGTGATGTTATTGCCACGATCCGGCCGGAAGATGTGCTGCCGGTTGAGCAAGCGGGTGAAAACACGCTGGAAGTCGTGATCCGGTCAATGGAATTTCTTGGCTCGTTTTTTCGCGCCCAGCTTACCAGCGCCGAAATGGGTGGCACCGAAATTGAAGCCGATTTTTCCATAAACGCAGTGCGGCGGCTTGAGCTGAAAAAGGGTGCATCGCTCCTGGTGCAGCTACCGGCGGAACGGCTTAAATCATTTCCCGGGGGCATAAAATGACCACCGCCACTATGGGCCCCAAGGTAAAGCCCAAGCTCGGGCGGGATGACTGGGCACAGCGCAGCTTTATGCTGGTGATCGGGCTTTACCTGATTATCGCGCTGGCTTTGCCGCTTTGGGCGATGTTGTCAAAAGCCTTTAGCACCTATTATTTTGATCTCGGCCAATATGAAGTGCAGGTAAGCGATGCGGAGGGCATTTTCGGGCCGGTGCAAAACCTTGCCGATCTCGACCTGCCACCCGAATTTGAGGATCTGAGCACCAATACCAATGGTCGCCTTGGCATTACCAAGCTTTTTCCCGATTTCAGCTTTCGCAGCCCGGTTAATTACCGGTTTCGCGGGGTTTCATCCGATGCGGTCTTTCTGGTCGGTTCCGAGCGCAACACCGGGCCGGAATGGATAGAGCTGGACAGCAACACCTTCCGCCGCGTGGTGCTGCGCCCGGAAACCGAGCGCGGCATTTCCAATTTTGTCACCTATTTTTCTACCCCGGCCCTGTTTCAATCCGTGCAAAATTCGCTGCTGATCGCGGCCATAACCACGGTAATTACGGTGGCGCTGGCTTTTTGGTTCGCCTATGCGCTGGCGCGCAGCAAAATGCACCTGAAGGGCGTGTTTCGGATGGTGGCCATGCTGCCAATTCTGGTGCCCTCGCTTTTACCGGGCATCGCGCTGCTCTACCTGTTTTCACCGCGACAGGGAATGCTGAAAGCCCTGATGTTCGGCTATGATATCAACGGCCCCATCGGCATTGTCATCGGCTCGGTGTTTTTCACCTTTCCACATGCGATGATCATTATTTCAACCGCGCTTTCAATCTCGGACGCGCGCTTGTTCGAGGCGTCGATTTCGCTAAAGGCATCACGCTGGAAAACCTTTTGGACCGTAACAATCCCCGGCGCGCGCTACGGGCTGTTTTCGGCTGCGTTCGTGGTGTTTAATCTGGTGATCACCGATTTTGGCCTGCCCAAGGTGATTGGCGGCAATTTCAACATGCTGGCGGTCGATATTTACAAACAGGTGATCGGCCAGCAAAATTTCGAGATGGGTGCGGTTGTTTCCATGGTGCTGCTGGCGCCGGCGCTGCTGGCCTTCGGCATTGACCGCCGAATGCAAAAAAAACAGGTGGCGCTGCTTACCGCACGTTCGGTGGTGTATGAACCCAAACCAAACCCGCTGGTTGATTGGGGCTTTTTTGCCTATTCAACGTTGGTTGCCATTTTTATGGTTGGCATTATTGCCGTGAGCCAGTTTGCGGCACTGATAAGGCAATGGCCCTATAACCTGTCATTCTCGCTGAGCAATTATGATTTTTCGCGCATGGATGGCGGCGGCTGGGGCTCTTACACCAACTCGCTCACGCTGGCCATTTCAACCGCGATCATCGGGACAGTAGTGGTGTTTCTGGGGGCCTATATGGTGGAAAAAACCAACGGATTTGAGCGGGGAAGGGCGGTTTTTCAGGGGCTGGCCATGCTGCCAATGGCCATCCCCGGTATGGTGCTCGGCATTGCCTATATTTTCTTTTTCAACAATCCATCCAACCCGTTCAACTTCATGTACGGCACTATGGCCATTCTTGTAGTGTCAACCGTGACCCATTTTTACACGGTGTCACACCTCACCGCCATTACCGCGCTCAAGCAAATGGATGGCGAGTTTGAATCGGTAAGCCAATCGCTCAAACAGCCGTTTTACAAGCTTTTTTGGCGGGTTACGGTGCCGGTTTCGCTGCCTGCCATTCTAAATATCTCGATATATTTATTTGTCAACGCCATGACCACGGTGTCGGCCGTTGTTTTTCTTTACTCGACCGATACAGCCCTCGCCTCGGTGGCGGTGCTCAACATGAATGACGCCGGAGATATTGCCCCGGCGGCGGCCATGGGCATGATGATTTTTTATACCAACGCCGGAGCGCGGATATTGCACGCGTTGCTTTCAAAGCGCATTTTGGCGCGTTCCAATGCGTGGCGAAGCGGCAGCTAAACCGCTTTACATCGACGCTGGGAAAGCTATCTTGCCCCTGCTGCTGCGAGCGTGGTGGAATCGGTAGACACGCCAGACTTAAAATCTGTTGTCCGTATGGACGTGGGGGTTCAAGTCCCCCCGCTCGCACCAGCTTGTTTGCCGGATCAGGCATGTGCGGGCCAAACAACCAGCCTTTTCCGAAAACCGAATGACAAGGGGAGGGCATGCTGCCGCCAATGAGGGCTGCCATTCACCTGGCAAACATATGGCTAAACCGGTGCCAAAGCCTGAAACCCGGGTTCTTTCGATCTTTCTTGCATGTCCGCTTGACGCTCACGCAAGAACTCTTTACTTCGTTTTTTGTGAGCGGGCGTTGTGTAATGGTAAGACCTCAGCCTTCCAAACAGAAGTGTTGAATTTCATATGGCATCATGGGGTTGCTAACTCTTTCATTTAGTTTAATAAATAGTGTCATGCTGTTGCGTCAAGTAGCATATGGTTGCATGCCGTTACCTACAAATTGCCTACAAAATAGATATGCCAAAACTTACTGAGACATTTGCCCGCAAAACGCCCTTCTCCCAATCGGGTACCAAAAAGCAGTGGGATACCGAGGTAAAAGGGTTTGTCCTGTTCGTCGGGAAGAAGTCCAAAACCTGGTATTTCCAAAAAGACGTTGGTGGCCAAACCAAACGATCTCTCATTGGTCGCTATCCCGTGATATCAGCGGATGCCGCCCGGCAGACCGCAATGGGGTTTGCCTTGGAAAAGAGTCGTGGGGCAGGGCGGGTTGCGCAGACCGGCGCACCTACTTTGGCACAAGCAGCCGAAACTTATGTCGCTCGACCGAAGCTTCGGTCGGAAGAGCATAAAAAAGGAACGGTCCGTCAATTTGAAATACATTAAAAAGACTGGCTACGACTGCCTTTGAACGAGATTTCAAAAGCGATGGTTGTTCAGCGTCATCGAGAGATGGCTAATATTGCCTCTACAGCCAATCACACGCTGCGGAACTTCAGGGCGATCTGGAACCATGCAAGGCGCGTTCACGACTTGCCGGAAAGCCCCACATTGGCGATCGAATGGTATGAAGAAAAGCCAGATGGAAGGATCATCGGTGATCTTGTCGAATGGCGGAAAACAGTCGACGCATTGGAAAACCCAATTCACACAGTGTTTTTCCATTTTATGCTCTTCACTGGTTTACGCAAAACCGAGGCTTTAACGCTGGAGTGGAAAAATGTGCATGAAAATCATTTCCATCTTCCCATCACCAAGAATGGGCGGAGTTTTGATCTGCCGATTACGTCGGTTCATCGCGAGATATTGATGCCCCTTAGAAACTTAAGTTCGGAATGGGTGTTTCCTTCGCCCAAAGCACCCAGCGGTCACTTGATGGCTCCAAAACGGCTTGACTGGTCACCACACGCACACCGGCGTACATTTGCTACGGTAGCTATGGAAGCCGGTGTGCTAGAGGAAATTGTCGGTCGACTTTTAAATCACACACCTATCTCCATAACAGGGCAGAGGTATGTTAAACCCTCCCTGGACGCACTGCGCCCTTCAATGGAACTTGCCTGTGCAGAACTAGCAAAGAGGATACACTGCGATGAATGATAGCCCCACCCTTCAAGTTCGTTTGCGTGATCAAGGAAGGGCAGGGGGCAAGGGTTTGGAGGATGTTCATCACTTTCCATGCGATCAAACTCTTGAGAGAATTCTAACTGGCGACGCCGAATTGTGTGTCGAACAGAGCGGTCCGCCATTTGAAGTGCTAGCAAAGGTCGCCGGATTTGCCACGGACATAGAAAAGCTTGGCCCGCCGATAACGGACGCCAAAGCTTTTGAGAAAATTGATAGTTCGGTATTTCGAAACGGCATGAGGCAGACAATGGTTGCCGGTCAGACTTTGTTCTGGGCATCGAGCTATAAAGAAATGAAACATATGGCGGAGGTCAGTTTGTGTGCCTGTTCAAATTTTGACAGCAATTTATTCGAGCAGCTTCGTAAAATATGCAGTCGGCGCATTTGGAATTCGCCCGAGAAACGTGCAGATAGGGTTCTCTCTGAAGCGTATATGGCCGAAAACCTCTTAGTGAAAGCCCCGCCATCAATTGTGATAACGGAAGTAACCAATAGAGAATACTTTCAGCTCGAACCACCCTGGTACCGGTTTTACTGCGCGTTGGATGTTTTGAATAAAAACATAGACGAAACCATCAAACACGCTTTGGTCGAAGGCAGGATACTTGTCGGAGAAGACACGCCAAATGGGGATAGATTTGTATCACCAGAGTTGGCATCGTCTATTAACCCCAGAAAACGCAAACCTCAGTATCACTTCGTCCTAACAAGGGATATGCCGTCAAAATGGTTTAGCTCGGTTGAAACTCTGGCGAACCGGAAGACAAAAGCCAAGCGTTGGCTGGAGCGGGCATATGTCAGCATTAGTGAATTTGATAAACGTTGGAGCGGAACGGACGCCAAAATTGTAATACGTGAAAAATTTGATTTAACACCAAACGCCGCCAACGATGTTTGAAGTGGTCCTGCTTTTTAGGACAGGTTTGCGGCTTGGCTAAGATATATCTGGTTTCTGTTCATGCCGCTTTTCGTGTTTGTTGTTCCGTGAAGTATGTACTGTCAGGCGTTCGTTTATCAAGCGC